>OJPZ01000106.1_pt1 | contig 52874 bp, 57 predicted proteins | sample 1598611 | NCBI WGS metagenome assembly OJPZ01 (sample SAMN03922494, study PRJEB24848) | human gut metagenome | isolation source: stool sample | host: Homo sapiens | place: Germany | collected 2011-11
CGGCCTGCCGGCGGGCTGGTTTTCCCGGGTGCGGGCCGGCGGCCCGCACCCGGGAAAACTGCCGCCGCCCCCCCGGGCCCCGCAAACCGCCCTCGTTCCCATAAAAAAAGGCGCCTATTTTTCAGGCGCCTTCAGGCTTTGTTCCAATCGTTGGTTGAGCTCCCGGGCTTCAGGAGGCAATTTGCACACCGCCCTATCATAGGTAAGGATGCCGTTCCGCTCCCCCTCCACATCGCTCAGCTGGGTGTATATGGCGGCGCTCAAGCCCTTTCCTACCGCCGGCAGGATCTGGCGCTCATATAGCTTTTTCCAGGCTTGGAACAGCTCTTCCTGGGTCTTACAGGTCTTGTAGCAAAAGCTCTTGTTCGGCAGGCTGTGTTCTGGGATGGTCAGACCATAGCCTCCAAATTCAGTCAGGGCCACGGGCCTTCCCTGGGGGTCTGGCCGGAACCGATACGGGCGGAAATAGGTGTGGATGCTTTTGACATCTCCCGCCCCCTGGTCATGCCAACCGCTGGCATGGTCGATCAAGCGGGTATCGTCCCATTCCCGGATTCGTTCCGCCATTTCCTTGGCGTCAAACTGGCCCCATCCTTCATTGAAGGGGACCCACATGGCGATGGATACGCAGTTGTACAGGTTGGCGATCATTTCCCCCAGCTCCTGGATGAAGCCGTCCTTTTCTCCCTGGTCCTCCCGGCCAAAGGCAGCATCGTCCGTATCCGGCCGATGTTTGTTGGTGATCAAGGGCGCCACCGTCACCTTGGAACGGTAGGGGCCGCCGCCGTTGGGCATATCCTGCCATACCAGCATCCCCAGCCGGTCGCAATGGTAATACCAGCGCAGGGGCTCCACCTTCACATGCTTGCGCAGGGTGTTGAAGCCCAGCTCCTTCATGGCCTGGATGTCATAGACCATGGCTTCATCGCTGGGCGGGGTGTACAGGCCGTCCGGCCAATAGCCCTGATCCAGCACCCCATTGAAAAAGAAGGGTTCCCCGTTAAGGAACAAGCGGGGAATGCCTTTTTCATCCTTGCCCGCGGAGAATTTCCGCATCCCGAAATAGCTTTGCACCAGGTCGTCCCCCATCTTGATGGTAAGGTTGTAAAGATGGGGCCGTTGGGGCGACCAGGGGGTAAACCCCTGCATACTCATGCGGAAGGGCTGGTTGCTCAGGCCGTGGCTCACCACGTCCCCCACCCGGGCGGTGCAGGGCAGCCCATCCTGCCGGGCGCAAACGGTGAGCTCCACGGCGCTTTCGTCATAGAGCGGATTGATGAACAGGCCGGTGATAAATTGTTTGGGTACGCTTTCCAGCCAAACTGTCTGCCAGATGCCGCTTTGGGCCGTATACCAAATGCCGCCGGGCTTGCTGCTCTGTTTGCCCCGGGCATAGGGGCCGCCCTCGGTATCGTCCTGGACTCGGACGGTGAGCAGGTTTTCCTTTTGCAAGGCAGGGGTTATGTCCAGGGTAAAGGGGGTATACCCGCCCCCATGGCTTCCCAGCTCCCGGCCGTTTAGGAATACCGTAGCCCGCTGATCCACCCCGCCGAAATGCAGCAGCACCCGGCCCTGGTTAAAGCCCTCCGGCAATGCAAACTCCCGCCGGTACCACAGCCGCTCCCCCTTTTGGAGGGCGCGCCCCACCCCGGACAGGGGGCTTTCCGGGGAAAAAGGCACCAGGATCTCCCCTTCCATTTTCAGGGGCATATCCTCCCCCTTGGAAAAGGCATAGCGCCACCTGCCGTTCAGGCACAGGTAGCTATCCCGCCGCAGCTGAGGCCTCGGGTATTCAGGTAAAATGGCTTCGGGATCCAACCGTTCCCCCCATATGGTCTTCAAGGGCGTATCCTCCGGCAAATAGAATGGATGGTTACAATGATCTCTAACAAAATTATAGTACATATTGGGCAAAAAAAACAGGCCCCATCCACGGGCCCCACAAAAAAAGCCGCCCAAAGAGGGGCGGCTGAGAGGGCGGTAAAGCCGCCCCCCCGCCCTTATGCTTCGTCCTCCCGGTCATACCGGCGGCTAAAAATACGCCAGCGCCACTCCATGCATATCAGCACGGCCAGCGCCGCCAAAATCGCCCCATGTCCCCACATAGGCCGGAACCAAATGGAAACCGCAAAGGGCAACCCAAAGGCCGCCCAGCCCAGCAGCAGCGTCTGCCGGTTGGTCAAGCCAAGGAAGGCGGATAGCTGGTTTCCCTTCCGCTCCCAGAAGATATAGGCAACAAGGATGAAAACCACCAAAGCCAGCAGCCAAAATGGGATCCGTTTGAGGGCGAACATACACCCTAGGAGCACCCGCCACAGGCAATATAGCGCGATCCGCACCCATCGGTTTTGCATGGATACCATACGTCTCCTTTCTCTGCGTCATTTTCATGGGCCTGCGAAACAAAGGCCCATGGGGGAACTGCAACGCCGCCCCCGCCTTTATACTTCGTCCTTCCTGGCATACCGGCGGCTAAAGATATGCCGGCGCCACTCCAGCTTTCTAAAAATCAGGTAGAAGTTGTTCCATGTACCGTTTTGATCGAATTATTTTCCTGCTATATTTATTTTTAGCAGGATGTAAATAAGATTCGTATTCACCTCCTTTATTTCGTTATTTTATTATAGCACTTCATGTTGTATCCGTCAACGCACCGGTATGTTTTTCCCTATGTTCTTTACAAGTTCGCATCCTATCCTATACAATAGAAGCAAGGCAAGTAAACAGGAGGCCCTATGTACGTTCATCTTCGGCCCCGGCTGAGCCGGGCTTTGGATATGCTGCGGGGGAGCCAGACCGTAGCGGATATTGGCAGCGACCACGGCCGGCTGGCCGTGGCCCTTTTGCAGCAGGGGGCGGCGGAGCGGGTCATCGCCTGCGACATCAGCGCCCCTTCCCTGGAAAAAGCCCGCGCCCTTTGCAGCCGGTGCGGCCTCGGCGGCCGCATGGACTTCCGGGTGGCGGACGGCTTAGGGGGATTGCGACCCGGCGAGGCGGACGCCCTGGTGATGGCGGGCATGGGGGGCCTGGTCATGGGCCGCATCCTGCAAGAGGGGGCGACGGTTGCCGCCGCTGCCCGGCGCATCCTGTTGCAGCCCCAGGGGAATCTGCCGGAGCTCAGGGCGTTTCTATACGAAAATGGCTATTGCGTACAGGATGAGGCCATCGTGTTGGATAACGGCCGCTACTATCAGCTGATCCTGGCGGCAAAGGGCGCCCCCGCCCCCCTGCCCCCGGGCTGGCCCCCAGGCTATTGGGAGCTTGGACCTGTGGCCTTTGCAAAGGGCGAGCCCCTGCTGCTGCCCCTTGCCAAAAAATACCGCGCCGGCCATCAAAAGCGGCTGGACAAAGCCCTGAAAAAGGGCTATACCCCCCAGGCCCTGGTGGACGCCTGCCATGCCCTGGATACCATCATCGAAAAACTGGAGGAGCCCCATGCAGCTATGTGATTTTCTCGCCCAGATGGAGGTCATCGCCCCCCAGGCCCTGGCCATGGATTTTGACAACCCGGGACTGCTCATCGGCCCGGAAAAGCAGGAGATCCGCAAGGTATTAGTAGCCTTGGATTGCTCCATGGCCACCGCCCAAGAGGCGGTGGATTGGGGTGCGGACCTGCTGTTGACCCACCATCCGGTATTCTTCGGCGGGGTCAAGGCCATCCGGCCGGACCTGCCCGCCACCGCCGCGCCCTGGTTGCTGCTGCGGCATGGCGTCGGCCTGTTTGCGGCCCATACCAATCTGGATACCGCTCAGGGCGGCGTCAACGATTGCCTGGCCAAAACCCTTGGCCTCGGGGAGGTCTCCCCTTTGCCCCCGGAAAATATGGGTCGGGTGGGCAGCATACAGCCCTGCCCCTTGCGCAGCTTTGCCGGGCTGGTGCAGAAGCGCCTGGAAGCGACCCTGCGGGTCTGCGGAGGCTGGGAACGCCCCATACGCCGGGTTGCCCTCCTAGGGGGCGCGGGCGGCGACGCCGTCTATGCCGCCAAGGAAGCCGGCGCGGACGTGCTGGTCACCGGGGAGATCAAGCATCACCAGGCCCTGGAGGCTCAGGTGTTGGGTATCGCCGTGGTGGAGGCCGGGCATTATGAAACCGAACGGGTGGTCCTGGAACCGTTAATGAATCGTTTACAGGAAGCTGGAAATGATGTACAATATAAGTTGACTCGTTTGGAGACGCCGTGCCTGCGGGGTATTTGACCCAGGCGCGATACAATATCATGGAGGTGACCACTATGGGCAAACTAGACGCACTTTGGGAATATCATCAGGCAGAGCGCCAGCTTGACGCGCTGGACGCAAAGCTGCGGTCCACCCCCGCACGACAGAAGCTCAATAAGCTGCATAGCTTCCTAAGCGAACAGCAGGCCCAGATCGCCAACCTGCAAAAGCAGATGGAGGCTCGCAAAGGTACGCTTAACCGTCTTTCCGCTCAGTTTGGCGAGCTGGAGCACAAGTACGAGCTGGAGGTTTCCGAGTTCGACGCCATGGAAAACGATCCGGACTGCACCGCCGCAGAAATGACCGAATCCCGCAAATCCCTAGAGGATATCATGGAACAGCTTAGCGTGGCCAAGCGGGATATTTTCGATACCATCACCTGGATCGAAAAGGCCACCAAGGAATATAAAGAAACCTTCTCCAAGGCAGGCAAGGCAAAAAAGGAATATGACGCCATGCGGGCTGCCTGCGAAAAGGAGATCGCCGCGGCGCAGCCTGAGATCAACGCGGCCAAGGCCGTGGTGGAGCAGCGCAAGACCAAGGTGGACCCCGCCCTGCTCAAGCGTTACGCTGCTGTGAAAACCCACCATGCCGTTCCCATGGCCACCGTGGAAAACGCCCAGTGCAGCGGCTGCCGCATGAGTCTGCCGACGGTGGTGGTACGCAAGGTCTCCAGCGGCGACGGCCTGGTGGAATGTGAGAACTGCGGCCGGATCCTCTACGTCCCCCAGGAGAAAAAATAATTCGTTTGCAAAGGCATCCCGCCTTTTCAATACCATCGGCGAGTAAGACAGGTGACCGCATGCGGCCTTGACCGTATGAGGAAAGTCCGAGCTCCATAGGGCAAGGGTGCCGGATAACGTCCGGCGGAGGCGACTCCAGGGAAAGTGCAACAGAGATATACCGCCAGGCTTCGGCCTGGTAAGGATGGAAAGGCGAGGTAAGAGCTCACCGGCGGCCCTGGCAACTTGGCCGTCCTGTAAACCCCACCCGGTGCAAGATTGGAATGAGAGCATTCAATGGCGGCCCGTCACGCTCTTGATAATCGCTTGAGCCCTTCGGCAACGATGGGCCTAGATAGATGGTCACCCACGGCGCGTTCGCGCCCGGACAGAACTCGGCTTACGGCTTGCTCGCCAAATAGGATAAAAGCGGCTTTTCGCCGCTTTTTTCCTTTTTTATTTGGCCTTCCTGCCTCCGCCGCAGGCGGAGCCCCCGGGCCCCGGGGGGGGGCGGCGGCGGTTTGGGGGCCCCGGCCCCCAAACCATGCCGGCGGCCGGCTGCGCCGGCCGCCGGCAAAGCGCGGTCCCCGCGCCCGCCGCCCCCCCGCGGCCCGGGCCTTACGCCTGCCCCTCCTCCTTTTCCCTGCGGAAGTTCAGATACGCTTTGATAAGGAGGATCGCCCCCAGGTAGAGCCAGCATATCCCCACAGCCAGCTGTATCACGTCGTCTGTCACCATGCCGTCCTGCAATAGCACCGGATCGCTTACGGTAAATACAAGGATCCCCAACAAACCAATGCCCATGCTGCACAACCCATGCACCCAGTGTCTAGCGCCGATCTCCAGATAGGCGTTGCGAAATACCGCCCCCGTGATAAAATACAGGCTGGGCAAAACGAGCAGGGCCGTCATCTGCACCATGGTGGAGGCCCAGGGCCGACGCATACATAGGAGGATGTTGACGACAATAAGGATCTCCGTCAAAAACATGGTATGATACCCCAACCGGTACCGGGTAAACAACTGATATTCATCGTATTTCATCCGGCTAATCCTCCCAAAAAAGTTCGTCCAGCGTCTTGCCCAATGCCCGGCAAATGGCCCGGCATAGCTTGATGCTGGGGTTATATTCCCCTTGCTCGATGGCGTTTATCGTCTGCCTGGATATGCCTATTGCCTCTGCCAGGTCCTTTTGGGTCATATCCCGCGCGGCCCGGGCCGCCTTGAGCTTCAAATTTCGTCCCATTGGATTTCCTCCTGGTTATAGGCTAGCATACCGGCTGCAAAAAGTCAAATATATACGACTTCTTGTCAAATATATTTTCTCTTCAATTTGTCCATCCCGCGTTCTGTTTCGGTGAAATGGGGAATATCCATAGAGCAAGAAACCATATATAGGAAGCGGGGACACGAGGATGGAATTTTCACGGCGCAGACGGCGCAGGCCGGCCCGCCGCTCCAGCCAACCAGGCAGCAGCGGGGCGGGCAAGGCTGTAATGGCCATGCTGATGCTGGCTGGCATTGTATATTTGGTATCCGCCAGCGCGGCAGGCACATGGCTTGCGGAAAAGGTAATGGCCCCAGCCTTTGAGGCGCTAGCCTCCTTGGGCCGGGAACAGGAGGATTTAACTGCCCCGGAAACGGAAGATGTGCAACAAGTAAGCCTTAGTACAGCCCCCTCCTCCCGCAGCGAAGATATTGCCCTACCGGCTCTGACCTGCTATACGTTGCAAATGGGGGTTTTTTCCTCTGCGGAGAACGCCCAAAAACAAAGCGATACCCTAAAAAGCCAAGGGGCGGGGGGCTATGTGCTGCAAGATGGAGACCGCTACCGCGTATTGGCGGCGGGGTATGCCCTGGAATCCGAAGCAAAAGAAGTAAAGGACCGGTTGGTAAGCGAAGGCATGGATTGCACCGTCTATGCCATCGAGGCGCCAGGCGCCACCTTCCGGGTCAGCGCGGAGGAAGGCCAGCTTGCCCAGGTGGAATCGGGCTTTTCCGCCCTATACCAAGCCCAAGAGGCCATGACCCAGGCGGCCATCGCCTTTGACAGGGACGGGCAAAACGTGTCCGATGGGCAGGCCGCCGTTCAGCAGATCCAGCAGGATCTGGAGCAGCAAATGGCCGCTCTTGCCGCCTATGGGGACAGCGCTCCAGCCATTGCCAGCCTATTGGCCTGCAAAGGGGAATTTACAGCTGTCCTATCCCCATTGGTGCAAAGCGGCGCTTCCTCCCATACGGAATTTGCCGCCGCCCTAAAATACGCCCAGCTCGCCATGACCCATTCCTATGAAAAAATGGTGTTCGCCCTTACCGCATAGAGGGGAATGCTGTGGAGGGTATCTTGTGGAAATCACCTTGCCATAGGGGGCGGCTATGCCGCCCTTTTCTTTTACATTTCAGTCGCAACAGCGGCTTTTGCGTCCTGCTGTACCCCGGTTGGTTGCTTCCTTCCCGATCCTGTGCTATACTCTTGCTTGGCTACGGCAAATATTACTGGAGGATCTGCATGGATGACGAAAAAAATGATTTTTGGCCTGCTGCTCACCCTGGTTGGAATGGCCTTTTCCTTATTTTGTTTTATTCAAGCCGCGACCCATCCTTGGGATTATAATGGGATCGACGGGCTTTGGGGTAGCTTCCTTGGGACCGGTATGTTGTTTCCCTTTATCTTGGCAATGGCTGTGATGTGCGGAGGATTGGTCATCTGCTATCTTGAGGCGTATCCCAAAAATAAATAGGCGCTTTTCTGCGAATACAAAACGGCCTCCTCCCCGGGCAAGTATACCGGGCAGGAGGCCGTTTTTATGCGATCGGTCCTTGCATCCCGCTTAGGACGCGGGTAAAACCCCCAGGGTGTCGTTAAATTCCAGGGCAAACTCCATGTCGGTCAGGGTAATATCCGTATTGATCTGGGCATAGAGCACCGTTTCCCCCGGCTGAAGCCGAAGAACGTATTGGCCGTCCTGGGTCTGGATCCGGGCCCGGTTCACCTCCGTCCCCTCCCCATCGTAAAACACCACGTCCATGGCGCATACCAGGGTGGAAGGATAATCGTTTACCGCAATGGCGTCCAGAAAGGTATCCTCCTCCTGCTCATATACCTGTACCATATTGAAGGAGAGGTACTGCTGGAAATGGGCGGCGTCGGAAACATAGGCGCCCAAGGCGTCGTAGCGGGTATCCACGCCAGGGATCGGCGCAGCGCTGGCCATGGCTTCCACGGCTGGGGTGGGGCTGGGGGTGGGCGTAACGGCCGGAGTCGGGGTTGCCGCCGGCGGCAGGGTTACATCCGGCTGCAATTGCGCGCCGGTATGCACCACGCATCCGCTAAAAACCAAACATAGTCCCGCAAGCAGGAGCGCCCTGCAAATATGTTTACGCATAAACGTCTCGTTTCGCATTTTCCCGAATGAGGCGCTGTTTGAGATCATACAGCTTGTCCGAAATATCCACCTTGTAGGCCTGGGGATTCAACACCCGCTTATACTCCTCCCAGAAGGAATCCATCTCCCGGGCATTGTAGTCCCGCAGGGCATGCACATCCGGGGATTGATATACCTGTTTCCCGTTGACGAACAGGGGCACCAACAGCTCCCGGGTATGGAAATCCTGCAATACGGTGGTTTTGTAGGGCTGCTCCGGATGGTAAATGCGCAAGGGCTTGCTTACATCCACCGTTTCCTCGTCCAGCATGATCAGGTCCGCCATGGCCTTACCGGTGGCATTGGAATAGAAGCGCACCACCTTTTTATAGCCGGGGTTGGTCAGCTTGGCTACGTTTTCGCTCAGCTTGATCTTGGGGATGACCGTCCCATCCACCACCTCAGCTGCCAGCTTATATACGCCGCCCAAGGCCGGCCAGTCCGCGCTGGTGATCAGCCGGGTACCCACGCCCCAAACGTCGATCTTGGCCCCTTGGGTCTTCAGATCCCGGATCACATATTCGTCCAGGTCGCTGCTGGCGAATATCTTGGCATTGGGATATCCGGCTTCATCCATCATGATCCGGGCTTTTTTGGATAGATAAGCCAAATCGCCGCTATCCAACCGAATGCCCACCGGCTCATAACCCTTTGCCCGCAGTTCATCAAACACCTTGATCGCATTGGGCACGCCGCTTCTGAGGGTATCGTAGGTATCCACCAGCAACATGCAGGAGGTGGGGAATATATCCGCATACGCCCGGAAAGCGGATATTTCATCCGGGAAACTCATCACCCAGCTATGGGCGTGGGTCCCCTTGACCCCCAGCCCAAACCACTGGCCTGCCAACACGTTGGAGGTGGAATCGCAGCCGCCTACCACTGCCGCCCGGGCGCCATAAATGCCCGCGTCCGGGCCCTGGGCACGACGCAGGCCAAACTCCAGCACCGCATCCCCCTGGGCCGCGTGAACCACCCGGCTGGCCTTGGTGGCGATAAGGGTCTGGTGGTTCACCAGGGTAAGCAACGCCGTTTCCACCAGTTGGGCCTCCATAATGGGCGCCCGTACCCGCAGCAAGGGCTCATAAGGGAATACCAGGGTCCCTTCCTCCATGCCGTAGATCTCCCCGGTAAAGCGCAGCTCCTCCAACATGTGTAGGAAATCCTCGTCAAACAGGGCCAGGGAGCGCAGATATGCGATATCCTCCTGGGAAAAATGCAGGTCGTTGATGTATTCGATCACAGACTGGGTCCCTGCCATCACGCTATATTCGCTATGGGGGCGGGTCGTCCGAAAGAACAGATCGAATACCGCTTCATTTTGGCTCATGCCATGCTTGTAATAGCCGTACATCATGGTCAGCTGATACAAGTCCGTCATCATGGTAAGGTTACGCATATCTTCCCTCCGCTGCACGATACCGGTGCAGTCGTTCCGTATTATTCCTTTTCCTTCTGCTCTTCTTGCGGGGCTTCCCCTTCGTCGGTCCCGTCAGGACGCGCTTGGGCCTCCTCCGTTGGCTGGGGCGCGGCTTCCTTCGGCTTCTCTGCGTCCGGGGCGGCTTCCTGGGTAAAGAACACCGCTTCCACCTGCTCTACCATAACTTCCCCTTCCCCTTGTTCCGATTCCGGCTGTTCCGCCGCTTCCGCCGGGGCTTCCACAGCCTCCGGCGCAGGCCAAATCAGACGGCCCAGCTTTTTCTCCTTTGCCCGGCGCACCAGGAAAAAGATGCCGATAATGACCACCGCGACAAAGGACCCAAGCTGGCTCACCCGGATCCCCTGGGCAAACAGCTCGCCCGGCTGGATCAGGTACAAGCTATCTCCCCGCAGGCCCTCCACAAACATCCGCTCAAAGCCATAGAGGAAGGCATAGGTAAAGAACGCATCCCCATCATGCTTAAATTTTTTCCGGTAGCTCCACAGGAACAGGAACACCAGGAAGCACCAGGCGGATTCATAGAAGAACGTGGCCAGGTGATAGGGATTGGAGCAGAGCTCCCCGTTGAAATAGTGCACCCCATCGATGCGTACGCACAGGGGGAACCAATACAGGGCCCCATTATTTACCGGCAGGCCAAAGGCTTCCTGGTTGAAGAAGTTCCCCCAGCGGCCTATGGCTTGGGCCAGCACCACCCCGGGGGCGATGCAATCCATGAGCTTGAGCAGCCGCAATTTCTTATGCCGGCTGGCCAGCCAAAGGCCCAATAAGCCGCCGAGGAGGGCGCCGTAAAAGGCCAGGCCGCCTTCCCAGACATAGAACACCTCGATCAGATGCTGGCTATAGTACTTCCACTCAAAGATCACATAATAGAGCCGGGCGCAAACCACGCCCAGGGGGATCATATACAGGCAGCAATCCAGGATGGTATCCTTGGGAAGGTTCTTGCGCCGTTCCTCCTTGGTGCCAAGCCAAATGGCAATTAAAATACCAATGGCCATCAGCACGCCATACCAATATATATCCTTGCCAAAAATGGTAAACGCTACCCGATCGGGATTGACCATAAATACCTCCTATACCAATCGAATGGTGCAAGTCAGGAGCTCGTCCAACGCCATCCATTTCCAGGCTAAAGCAAGGACGGCCTGATCTGCATTTTCTTATTATACTCCATTCCTCCCCCTAAGGAAAGGGCAATTGCAGTGAATAAAAGATGGCATGGGAATGACGGATTCCCATGCCGAATGAACCGTATTTCTTATGGTACGATCGCGTTTATTTCCGCCAGGTTTTCCGGGGTGGCGGATTCCTGCCGGCCGAAATAGTAGCTAAAGATATCCTCCACCGCCGGCGCGCTGGAGGAGCCGGACCGGCCGTATGGCACGCACACCACCACCACGATCTCCGGATCGTCGATGGGGCCGAATGCCACGAACCAGGAGGTATTTTCAATATCGATCTGGTTCACGGTGGTGATCTGGGCGGTACCTGTCTTACCTGCCACGCGCTTTTCCGAGGTATCGCTCAAATATTTTTCCCGGAAGCTGGTGGAGAAGTAGTTGGCCGCCGTGCCGCCGTCCTCCGGGGACACCACGCCTTTCATGCCTTCATAGACCACGTCCCACACCGCATCCGGCAAGTCGATCTGGTTAAATACCGTGGGCTCGATCTCCTCGGTCAGGTTGCCTTCGCTATCCAAAATACGGTCCACGATGTGAGCGTCATATACCGTCCCTTTGTTGGCGATGGCGCTGGCGTACCGGGCCACCGCAATGGGGGTCACCAGGGTAACGCCCTGGCCGAACCCGGTACGGATGGTCTGGGTGGCCTTCCACTGCAGCTCCGTGAGCAGGGAGGAAATGGCGTTGGTCCAATCCTGCCGCTCGATGGTGATGCCCACCGGAATGCCGATCTCGTCGCTGATGATCTGGCGGATCTGGTCGCCCTTGCCTTCCACGCTGCCGTCCTGCAGCTCCATCAACCGCCTGGCGCACCGGTCGATAGCTTCGTCCTCCACCTCCATGTGCCGCAGCTCTATAAACTCCGTCAGCTTTTCCTTTAGCTTTCGATAGATCAGGCCGGGCAGGCTGGTCTTTTGCCCGTAGACCTCCACCAGGTTTTCTTCGTTCATCAGCGTATTGTCAAACAATACGTCCTGCTTGCCTACGATGCCTGTAGCCTCGCCGGTAAGCTCGATATTGGTGGGGGAGGTGAGGCCGAAGGCCTCCGCCCAATCGTAAAGCCGCTCGATACCCAGCCGGTACGCCACCTCGCAGAAGTAATAGTTGCAGGAATTTCGAATGGCGTCCACCAGGGTCTGATTTGCATGCTTGGAATGGGCCTGGGACAAATTATCCACATGGCACCGGGGGGCGTTTTGCTCGATGCGGGTGCCGTCCTCGTTGACGATGACGTATTCGTATTCGCAGCTGATCTGCTCGTTCATATCCAATACGCCTTCCGCCACCCCTGCGATGCCTGTGACCATCTTGAAGATACTACCCGGCGCTAGGCGGGTAGAAATGGCCTTATTCAGGGTGGGGGTGGTGATGCCCGCCTCATTTTCCGGGTCCTCGTCGTCCCCAAAGAGGGCTTTGGACTGCTCGGTGGAGAGGCCGCCGGTGAACCAATTGGGGTCAAAGGTAGGGTAGCTGGCCATGGCCAACACGTCCCCGGTCTCCACATCCATCACCACCGCCGCGCCGGTTTTGGCGGTATTGATCTTGGAGACATCGTTATCCGGCGCCAGTTTGGCATAGTTCTCATAGATTTCTGTGCCGGGCTGAAGCCGCTCTTCCTCGCTGGCGGCGATCTCCTCCACCAGCTCCGCCAGCGCCTGTTCCACCGCCGTCTGCAGGTTTACGTCGATGGTGAGCATCACATCGTCCCCGTCGGAGGGGCTTTCATAATCCAGCTCCCGCACAGTGCTCAGGTTCTTATTGATCTCCACGGTTTTGCTGCCCTTGCGCTCGCTGGTAGAGGCGGTCAGGTAGCTTTCCATGGTGCTTTCCACCCCGGACACGCCGATATAATCATCGGCTGCGTATCCCAGGTCTTCCAAGGTCTTCAGTTGCTCCTGGGAAGGCTTCCCCAGATAGCCTAGAATATGGGCCGCTGTGGTACCCCGGGGATAGATCCGGGTGGTGGACTGGGATACCTGCAAGCCGGGCAGCTCGTCCGCCCGCAGCTTGATCTGGGCCACCACGTCCATGCTTACGTCGTAAGCGATGGTAATGGGCTCATAGGCCCGGTAATTGTTCAGGTTCACTTCCTGGCGGATGGAGATGATCTTGTTTGCCTCCTCAAAGGTGAGTTCCTCCGGAATGAACCAAAGGGCCCGCAGCTTGTTGTAGCTTTCCTCGGCGGTGGGCCACTGGGAGGTATCCCACAAAGCCTTATCCTTGATGTTCTCATCGTACTCGATGGTAAAGCCCATGGCCTCGCAGAAATTCTTATAGCGCGCCACCTGATTGGCCCTGCTGCTTACCCCCCATTCATAGTACAATTCCCCGGTATCCGGGTCCTTGCGGATATAGGAGGTGTCGATGGTGGTACCGCCTCCCGCCTCGATGATCTCAATGGCCTTCATCAAGGCTTCCGTATAGATGGCGCTGTCATAATCCGTCCGGTTATCCCCATCCCGCAGGAACTCCACGTTGTAGCTATCCTTGCTATAGGCCAGCACCACGCCGTTCCGGTCCAGGATACGGCCCCGGGTCCCTTCCACATCAATGGTGGAGGTGGCTTTAATGGCGGCTTGCTCCGCATATTCCGCGCCGGCGGCAAGGGTCACGTTGCTCAGCTGGTAGATCAGGGCGGCCATCAACAGGAGCAGGACAACGCCCAAGATAACATACCGGCTTTTAGAACCATATTTCATCGGACCCCTCCTCCTGCATGGCGTTCATAATGTTTACGGATCTGCCGCTGCAAGGTAGGCTTCATCAGTAGATGGGTCAATGCACAAAACAGGCCCGTGGCCAGCGTGCAGGGTAAGATATAGGTAAAAAACATTTCAAAATAGCTAAACGTCCCTCCTAAGAGCCGTACCGATACGGCCATTAAATGCTCCTTTCCAAATGCGCAAACAGCAGCGGTAGCGGCAGGGATCACGATATTGTCCGCATAGAATTTTTTATAGAATAGCCCTCCTGCCACCCCGGCCAGCATATAGGCCACGGCCCCCAGGCCGACAGCCCGGCCGAAGAGCACGTCGCTAAGCAGGCCGGCTACCAGGCCCAGGATCAGGCCGTCGCTTTGCCCCAGCAGCACCCCCAGGGACACCAGCAAAGCCAAAAGGCAATCCGGCCGGATCCCGAAGAGATGGAACCGGGCGAATAAGAAGCTATCCAAATACAGGGCTACCAGCAGGGAAGCCGCCACCGAAATCCGATACAACCTACTCTGCCTCCTCCTCTTCCTCTTCCGGCCCGTGGGTCAAAATCACCACTTCTTCCAGGCGCAGGAAGTCCACCGTGGGGCTTACCAAGGCGTCCCGGTCCTCCGCATCCTCGCTGGACCTGGATACCTCCAGCACAGAGCCCACGGAAAGGCCCCGGGGAAATACCCCGTCTGCGCCGCTGGTCACCAACACATCCCCGGGAACCAAGTCGTTCCCCATGGGCAGGAAATACAGTTCCATGGTATCGTCGCCGCCGCCTGCTTCCAGCAGGCCCCGAACAAAGCCGTAATCCCGGGTCCGTTCCACGATCACGCTCACGTCCGACGTGGAGTCGATAATGGCGGTCACCTTGCAGGTGTTGGCGCTTACGCTGGTCACCCGGCCCACCAGGCCCGCGCCGTTGATCACGGCCATATCCTCCTCCACCCCCTGGTTGCGGCCGGCGCCCACGGTAAATTGATTGAACCAGATCCCCTGGCTCCGGCCGATCACCGGGGCGGTGACCCGCTCATATTCCTCCACCGTATCCGCGTAATCCAATAGTTCTTTTAGCCGCTGGTTCTCCTGGCGCAGGTTGTTCAGCTCGTTTTCCATGATTTCATATTGGGCGATGCGCACCTTCAGCTGCTCGTTTTCCCGGTCTGCATCGGAAGTCTTAAACACCCGCTCAAAAAAATCGATAATGCTGTTGGATGCCCGCACAGAAAACCGCTGGATAGGCTGGGCCACTGTATTGATCGCATCCTCCACCCAGGTGACCGCTGCCCGGTTCCCAGCTGTAAAGGCGGCAAGGCCGCCCAGGATCACCAAGGCGATCACCAGGAATATAAAAAGCTTGTTTTTAAACAGATCGCGCATTCTGTCTCCCGTCCCATTCCAGAATAAAAGGAGCGAAAACAACTCTCAGCAACTTGTCCGTCCCAAGAGCCGGCCCCCCTTACTTTAACTTATTATACGGTTTATGGCCATGCAGCGCAAGGCCGCATGGCCATAAGTCACATATTGTTTAAGGATATGCGTTTTTTCTCATGCTTCCATGGTCATATCGGAATATAACCCTTCCGGTACGTCATCCCGCAGATCCAGCCCTTTTAGGGCGCCTAGCACCACGCAGTCCAAGGGGTCCTCCGCCACCCGCACCGGCAAGCCGGTGTCCCGGGACAACATGGCCCCCATGCCGGAAAGCAGGGCGCCCCCGCCAGTGAGGATCAGCCCTCGTTCCAAAATATCCCCTGCCAATTCCGGTGGGGTCTCGGAAAGGGTCTCCCGTACCGCCTGGGCGATCTTGCGCAGCGGCTCTACAATGGCATGGCCGATTTCCCGCTGGCCCACCACCACGGAGGCCGGCAAGCCGGTTTTCAGGTTCCGGCCCCGCACCTCGCAGTGCTCGATGCCCCCTACCTGGGCCCTGCCCAAGGCCAGCTTCAGCTGTTCCGCCGTGCGGCCGCCGATGGTCAATTCATATTCCTCCCGGATATATGCCACAATGGCCTCGTCGATATGGGTGCCCCCCACCCGGATGCTCCGGTGGGCGGCGATGCCGCCCAGGGCCAATACCGCCGCATCCGTGGTACCGCCGCCAATGTCCACCACCATGTTCCCCATAGGGTCCATGGGGGAGACCCCGGCCCCCAAGGCGGCCGCCACCGGCTCCTCCATCAGCAGCACTTCCCGGGCGCCCGCTGCTTTTGCCGCGTCTACCATAGCCCGCCGCTCGATATCCGTGATGCAAAGGGGCAGGCAAAGCATCAGCCGCACCCCCAAGGGCCCGATCTTCCGGCCCCAGGCCCGGCGGATGTAGTGTTTGAGCATGGCTTCGCACAAGGGGCCGTCGCAAATGACCCCTTCCCGCATGGGATAACATACGTTCACGCTCCCCGGGGTCCGGCCTAGCAGTTGGATCGCCTCCTGGCCCACGGAAAGGACCTCCTGTTTATTGCCGGCGCGGACGGTCACCACCGTGGGCTCCCGCAACACGATCCCCTGCCCGCGGATAGCCACCAGGGTATTCACCGTCCCCAGGTCCACCGCGATGCCGCCCCCCAGCGTTCCCATCAATCGATTGGAAAACATATATGGTATACCTCCCCAAAGTTGTCTATCATTGGGAAGTATGTCCAACCTGGCGGTGGTTATACCCGCAAAAATATGCTATACTAAAGAATCCCTTGATTTTTCCGGGAAAGCCTTCTCTATTTTGGCAAAAACCGCGTCATACCCTTGCTTTGGGGCCCGCGGAATACGCCGCCTTCCCAAACCGCATGGCGTTGCCCTTGCGTTGGGTTTCTTACGGCGCCGCCCCATTGCCGGCGGCGCCATAAGAAACCACACCCCAGGCTACCCGCCGGCGGCTTTTCCTTTGACTTTCCCGCCCCAAAAATCCATATTGGACAAGGCTGCCATGGCCTGCTCCGTTCTACCCTATCACCCTGGGGCCGGAAGAAATCGCCTTGGACGCTGCCCAGGTTCCTTTTGGCCTATCCCAAAGCCAAATATTAAGCCCACGGTTTCCTAATAACAAAAAAAGCGGGGGACCCGCAATCTACAAGCATACGAGGTATCTGTATCATGGAACTCATCCTTGCTTCCCAATCTCCCCGGCGGCGAGAGCTGTTTGAATTGATCGGCCTGTCCTTTACGGCCCTGGTCAGCCCCGCCGATGAGAACATCCCCCTCTCCGACCCTGGCTCCTATGTGGAAGCCCTGGCCCTGCGCAAGGCGGAGGCGGTCTTTGCCAGCCATCCAGAGGCCTGCGTGGTGGGGGCGGACACCATCGTATGGCTGGATGGAGAGATCATCGGCAAGCCCCGGGATGAAGGGGACGCCTATCGGATCCTGCGGTCCCTGAGCGGCCGCACCCATACGGTGTATACGGGCCTGGCCGTCCTTGCCCCCGGCAGCCGCCAGATCCTGCACGATACCACCCAGGTCACCTTCCGATCCTTGGAGGACGAGGAGATCTGGGCCTATATCCGCAGCGGCGAGCCCATGGACAAGGCGGGGGCCTATGGGGTCCAGGGCCTGGCGGCCATATTGGTGGAGCGGATCAATGGGTGCTATTTCACCGTGATCGGCCTGCCGGTGCCCAAGCTCTATCTTGCCCTGCGCCAGCTGGGCATCCGGCCAAAGGGGATGTAGCCATGTTCAGCATGTCCCAATTCCTCTCCTATGTGGCCGTGGTGGACCTGACCCCCGGCCCCAATACCGTCACCGCCATGAGCAACGGCATCCGCTTTGGCCTGAAGGGCACCGTCCCCTTCCTTTGCGGCCTGTTCTGCTGCCAGTCGTTGATCATGGCCCTGGCCGGCTGTTTCAGCGCCTTTTTATTCCAGTATCTGCCCTGGGTCAAGCCTTTTATGCAGGTGGTGGGCGCCGCCTATATGCTGTTCCTGGCCTACAAGATCTACCGCAGCGGCAGCGTGGGGCAACAGGAAGGGCCTGCCCAGCCCATCAGCTTTTGGGGCGGGGCGCTGATACAGTTCCTCAACCCCAAAATGCTGCTCTTTGCCTTGACCAGCATGTCCGTCTATATCCTGCCCCATTTTCACACCCTGCCGGCCATCGCCGCCAAAGCCATAATCATTCCCATCGGGGGCGTGATCAGCTGCACCCTGTGGGCCTCCTTCGGGGCCTTGCTCTGCGGTTTTTATAACCGGCATACCAAAGCGGTCAACCTTTTGATGGCATTGGCCCTGGTCTATTGCGCCGTCGCGTTGTTTTTATAACGCATCAGCCCTGATGCATCTGCTTGGCCAGCTCGTAGATCAGGATGCCCGCCGCCACGGAAGCGTTCAGGCTTTCCGCGAAGCCGTACATGGGCAGCCGGTATTTGTGGCATTGGGCGGCCACAGGGTCGCTGACGCCGCTCCCCTCGTTGCCGATCACCAGCACGCACCGCTCCCCCACCTTGGGCAGGGTATCCCCGCCCTTCAAATGGCCGCAGATGCAGGTAAAACCCTGCTGTACCAGCCGGGGGATCTCCCCCTCCAATTCCCCTTGCCATACGGGCAAATGGTAGATGCTGCCCATGGCCGCCCGAAGGGGCTTGGGAGCGTAGGGGTCCGCGCACCCGGTCCCCAGCAGCAGCCCCGCCGCCCCCATGGCGTCCGCCGTGCGCAGGATGGTGCCCAGGTTCCCCGGGTCCTGTACCCGGTCCAGGGCTACGATCAAGCCGGCGGGATAGTAGGCCGGAATGGGGGTAGCCGGGGTTTTGACCGTGGCGCACACCCACTGGGGGGTTTCCGTCAGCGTTAGGCTTTCCATGACGCTGCGGCTCACCGTATACACCATAGCGCCGCTGCCGGCAAGCACGGCGGCCATGAGCTCATGGCCCTCCTCAATGAAGGCGTCCTGAAAGGTGGCGCCGGACACGATGGCCTCCCGCACCAGCTTCTCCCCTTCGATAAAATGCAGACCCTGTTCCGCCCGTCCCTTCCGGTTTGCGAGGCTCCTGGCCCGCTTTACCTTTTCGTTCCGGGTGCTGTCGATGCGCATGTCCATTCCTGCTCCTTCCCTGCCGCCGGCAAGGGCCCCAACAGGCCCTGCCTTTTTTGTATAAATAAACGAAAAAGCAGGATCGCCTGCTTTCTCGTTTTGTTTCCTTCTAGATTATGCCAAAGCAGCCTTGGCGGTCTCCGCCAGCTTCTCGAACGCGGGCATATCATTTACAGCCAGGTCGGCCAGGACCTTGCGGTTTACATCTACGCCAGCCTTCTTCAGGCCGTCGATCATACGGCTATAGCTCAGGCCGCACAGGCGGGCGCCAGCGTTGATACGGGCGATCCACAGCTGCCGGTATTCCCGCTTCTTCAGCTTACGGCCCACATAGGCGTAAGCCATGGACTTCATTACCTGCTGGGAGGCGCTGCGATACTGCTTGCTCTTGGCGCCATAGTAGCCCTTGGAAAGCTTAAAGACCTTACGACGCTTCTTTGCGGCGTTTACTGCTCTTTTGATACGTGCCATGGTTCCTCTCCTCCTTACTTATACGGGATCAGCTCGCGGATCTTCTTGGCTTCGCAATCGGCGATATAGCCGGTCTGGCGCAGGCCGCGAAGGCGCTTGGTGCTTTTCTTGGTGAGGATATGGCTCTTATAGGCCTTGCCTCTTTTGATCTTACCAGTCTTGGTAAGGCTGAAGCGTTTGGCAGCACCCCGGTGGGTCTTGATCTTTGGCATGGGGTATTCCTCCTGTTGAAAGTTAATTGTTTTTCGGTGTTAATATCATGAACATATTGCGTCCCTCCTGCTTAGCAGGCCGGTCGATCGCAGCATTGTCCTTGACCATTTCGTAAAAGGTGTTCATTACATCCAGCCCGATGTCTCCGTGCTTGGCCTGCCGGCCCCGGAAGCGGATGGATACCTTGACCTTATCGCCATTGGTGAAGAACTTGATGGCGTTTTTGGCCTTGACCTCCATATCGTGCACATCGATGGTGGCGCTTAGGCGAATCTCCTTGAGTTCGATCACCTTTTGGTTTTTACGCTGTTCCTTCTCGCGTTTCCCCTGTTCAAATTTGTATTTTCCATAGTCCATGACCTTGCATACTGGGGGTACGGCGTTAGGGGCGATCTTGACCAGATCCAGGCCCGCTTCATCTGCCATACGCATGGCCACATCCAGGGATACAACGCCCTGCTGATTGCCCTCCGCGTCGATCAGGCGCACTTCCTTGTCGCGGATTTGTTCATTGATGAACAGCTCATCCTTAGCGATGGTGGACACCTCCATTAAAAAATAAATTAGCGGGCATAAACAGCCCGCTATCCTGCGAAAATAACCAAATCCTTTGGTTTGCCATAACCGCGCCTGGCCGATGCCGGCGGGTGAGAAGCGGGCGGCTCCTGCTTTGCCTTAGCTATTATATGCCTCCCGCCGCCCAAAGTCAAGGCTTTTTTCAAAAAGCAGCTTTTGTTTTACCTGCTCCGCACCCATTCTGCCACCGCAGGCAGCACATCCCGGTTCCGGAAGAATACGTTGGAAAACTCTGCCTCCGTCAGGGGCGCCGTCCGGGTCCCCACCTCGATGGTCACCGAGGGGATCTTCCGCTGAAGCATGGCCCAGTCCTTGTAGCCGCCAAAGCTGTCCCCGCTATCCCCTAGGGGCTCGTAGGCGCTGACCTCCTTGATGGCCTCCGCCAGGTGCATGGAAGCGGCGTTTACAGCCGGGTCTTCCCCGAATTCCCAATAGATGGCGCTGCCGGTGGCGTGATAGCTCAAGGTGGCGTCAAAGGCATACCGGTCGGTATAAGCCACCAGGGCCTGGGTCTCCGGCTCGCTTTCCGGGGCCTCCCCCCGGTAGTTCATAAAGGAAGGGGCTTGGGTGGTATCGATATTCTCCCACAGGGCGTCAAAGTTCCGGTTCAGGTCCACCCCCCTGGCATTGGCCTGCCATTGGGACAAATACACCGTGCCCGTATCCACGCTCAAGCCCTTCTCCCCATCGCTGGTATAAATTTCCAGGATGGATTCCGGCATGGTTTCCCCCTGTTGGATGGTCACGCCATCCGGGTTGGTCATGGGCAGGATATGGAAGCACACCTCCGCCTCCCCGCCCTGCTGCAAAAGCCGCTCTGCCAGCGCCGTGCATAGCAACGCCGTCATATGCTCCCGGGCATGGATGGACCCCTGCACGAACACATGGTGGGCCGCCTCCACATCCCCGATGACGATCACCTGTAATTCCCGGCCCTCCAGGCTTTGGCCGGCGCTCTCCAAAAAGCACAGGGACGGGTACTGGGCCGCCAGGGCGTCCAGGTCCTGCAACATCTGTTCATAGGAATACTTTTCCACCGGCTGCACCACCTCCAGCCCAAAGGCGGCATAATCCTCCACCTTTAAATAGCCGGCAATGGCATACCCGATCTGGCCGTTGTCCAGCTGTACCCGGGCAAACCGCTGGCTTTGATAGCCCAGCACTTTGACCCGGTCTCCAGGCAATAGGGTGCCGATCAAATCGGACTTGGAGGAGGAGCTTTCCCGCAGGTTGATCCCATCCTCGCATTCCACCACAAAGATATCCCCCGTCACATAAGGCCCAGGCGTAGGGGACGGGGTTGGCAGAGCCTCCGCCTGGGGCGTCTGCTCCACCGGTTCATACTGCACGTCCGTCACATCCACGATCTGGGACGACGGGGAGCAGCCGCCCAGCAAAACCGCCGCAAGGATCAAACCCAAGGTTCTTTTCATGTTGCCCCTCCCAAGATAAGATGTCGCTTCGTTTCAGGCCCCCAGCCAGCGCCGGCAATACGCCGCAGCCTGCTCCAACACGTCTTCCCCCTTCACCGCGTTGGTCAGGGCCGCGCTGCCCTGGGCCATATCCGGCTTGCCGCCGCCCCGCCCCCCGGCGAGGCCGTTGACCGCCAAACACAGTTCCTTCATGCTGGCCTCCACCCCGGCGCTCCGGGCCAGCTGGTAATACAGGGTATCTCCCTTCCGGCTGAACAGCAGGGCCACCACGCCCGCTTCCCCGCATAGCTTTTCCGCCAGCAGCTTCAATTCCCCCATATCCAGCCCCTCCAGCAGAGCCGCCGCCAGGCGGACGCCGCCGATGGCTTCCCCTTTGGCAAGCAACTCCCCTGCCCGGTACGTCAGCAATTCGCCGGTGCGCTGCTTCAGCTCCCGCTTGCAGCTGGATAGCTCGTCCCCTTGGCGCGCCACCGCCTCCACCACGTCTTCGCTTTTGGTGGAAAACCGCCGGGCCAGCTTGTCCAGCTCCGTCTTTTCTTGCCAGGCCCGTTCTACCCCCCGCATCCCGCAGGAGAACCACAGCCGGGTGCCGCCCTTATACTTGGCCGCGCTGTCCAAGTGGATGTAGCCGATCTCCCCAGCGTATGCCACATGGGTGCCGCAACAGGTGCAGGAATCCACCCCCGCCACATAGACGATGCGTACCGGGCCGGTTAAGCCCGCCGCTTTTTTCCGCAACGTCATCCCTGCTAGATCCGCCCCATCCACCACTTGGACCCGGGTGGGCAGGTTCCGCTGTACTGCCTGATTGGCGGCCAGCTCCAGGGCGTGGAGCTTTTCCTCATCCAAGAATATATCCAAATCCAGGGTAACGTAATCCGCCGCCATGTGAAATCCTACATTTTTTGCCCCAAAAAGGGTATAAGCAAGGCCGGAAAGCACATGTTCCCCGCTGTGCTGGGCGCTATGATCCCGGCGTAGATCCTCCCGGGCCTTGACCAGCACCTGCGTTCCCGGCTGAATGGGCCGGTCCGTCCGATGAAACACCAGGTCTCCTTCCTCCCGGGCATGGGTGACCTCTGCCATTACCGCCCCGGTTTCTATATGGCATAGCTGCCCCTGGTCGCTGAGCTGTCCGCCCCCTTCCGGGAAGATCACCGTGGCGTCCAAGCAGATCTCATACCCATCCTGATCCTCTCGGCATTCCAATACCCGGGCCGTGCAGGAAAGGGTATCCTGCTCTTCCCGGGGATAATACAGTCGTTTTGTCATGATGTGTCTGCCTCCTGCTCGTTACATTTCTAATATATCATAATTATATATTAAGCAGGCATTATTAGCCAATTATTTACAAATTGGTAAAAAAGAGGAAGGCTATTGCCTTCCCCTTTGGAAATCCCTGCTGTTAGTTGATGCCCACGTAGCTGACCCGTTTTTCATACAGGGTAACGGGGATCTCTTCCCGCCAAGCCGCCAGGGTCTCCTGATAGACCTCGTTCTGCTTCTGGCTGTTCAAATAGTTGAGGATCTCTTCCTCCACCTCTTCAAAGGCCAAAGGCTCCGTGGAAACATCCTTGCACCGGCGGATAATATGGTAGCCATTGCTCCCCTCTACGATGCCGGAGGTATCCCCTTCTTCCTTCAGCTCCATGGCAGCGTCATAAAACGCCTTATCATACACGCTGTCAAATCCTTCGCCGATCAGATAACCCAGGCTCTTGTTGGGCTCGTTGGTCATGCCGGGGTCCTCGCCGTAATCCTCCACCAGCTGGTCAAAGTCCTCGCCAGCCTGCACCTTTTCCAACACCGTCTCAGCCAGGGCTTTGGAATCCCGGAAAGAAGCGGAAGAAGAATCGGACAGGGTATCCTCGCTGGATTCATCCTGGGTGGCCTCGTCGTTCATGATGAGGATATGCTTCACATAGAACAGGCCTTCCGGCGCCACCAAGGGCTCTACCTCACCATAGTAAGAATAGTACTGGGAATCCGTATAATACGCTACCGGATCCGCGGCATATTCTTCTTTCTGGGCTTCTATCTGCTCGTCATACCAGGCCCGAACCTCTTCCTCGGTCACGGAAGGCACCTTGGCCTTTTCCTGTTCAACCACCTTATTGCCCAGGGCCTGATCCAGCGACCCTTGCTCCGTCTCCTCTTTTACCTGGGCATAGGTAATGCCGGCGGATTTATATGCCGCATCAAAGGCCTCGATGGCAGCGGCTTCCCGCTCATTTTCATCGGCAATGCTATCGTCCATATAGCTGCTCAGGTAGGAATCCAGGATGGACTGGGCGGATTCCATGGCCTCAGCGGTTTCTTCCTCAGTGAGGGTAATATTTTGGCTATGGGCAACCGCCAAGGGCAAAGAAGCTTCTACCAGGTCGTCAAAAACCATGGCCCGGGCTTCTTCCAGGCTTTCAGCGGTAGAGGTATCCACCATGCCGTAGGAGGAATACGTATCAAACAGGTTTGCAAACTGGGAATAGGAAATCTCCACATCCCCGACCTTTGCAACCACGGGGTTGGAAATCACCGCGCTGCATCCGCCCAGCATCAGCACCGCCAATGCCAATGCACAAATGCGCAAAATGGTCTTTTGGTTGTTCATAATCAGTTGCGATCTCCTTTGTTTTTGCCCGATGGGCATATCATCAGCCTTATCATTTTATACGCTGGCCAGCAGCCTGTCAACCGCCGACATGATTCTGCCAAGTTTTTGTAGAAAGAAATTTGAGAATAAGCTATAATAGGAAAGGATATGCGCCGCAAAAAGGGCTTAATGAAAGAAGATTCCCTTGCCACTGGGTTTGCTTTCACCTTTTGCGGAGCCGATTGGAGGTGCGTGTGTTGAAGCATATACCCAATACCCTTTCCGCAATCCGCTTGATCATGGTGGGGATATTTGCCTATTTTTTTCAACAGGAAAACTATCTGGCCGCTGTTTTGGTTTACGGCGCTGCTTTTTTAACGGATATCTTAGACGGGTACCTGGCCCGACATTTTCACTGGATCACGAATTTAGGCAAGATCCTGGACCCCCTGGCGGACAAGCTCATGTTGCTATGCGCCCTATTCTGCTTTTATTGGGAGGGCTGGCTTCCTCTCTTCATCCCCCTTGTGGCCGCGATCAAAGAGCTGGCGATGTTGTTGGGCGGCCTTATGGTCCTGGGAAAACGGAAACTCGTAGTGGTCTCCGATTGGTGGGGAAAATTCGCAGCGGGGTTTTTCAATGTAAGCGTTTTGTTGACCCTGATCGCCAATCTGGGCAAGCTGCCCTTTTTGCATAGCATTACCCTGCCTTTATTCTGTCTCGCCATTCTCTTTGCCTGCATTGCCTGCGTCCACTACGCCCGCACCCAGGTGCTCAACAGCGGCAGCCAGGCTACCTCAAACCCAAAAGGACGCTAAATTATCCCCTGTCTCCAGCCGTCTTAAGCTGGATTCCCTTCTTAATATATAATTCTTTTTAGGATTACAAAGCCGGCCCTTCCCCAACCTGGGAACGGCCGGCTTGGCGTTTCTATGGTCCCTGCGCGCTCCCCGTCATTTGCCGGCCGGTACTCCTCCGCCGCCGTCTAGGTGCAGGTGGTGCGTTAAGGGCAGCGGGGGATATTGCATATGCATTCCCTTACCACCCCATCCATGGTTCGCGCCTTCGCCCCATGGGTAGGACTTCCCCCTTCCCCAAAGCTCCCTTCCAGGGCCTTGCACAGGGCCCCTCCGCTATGGTCAGGGGATAGGGCCATAGAAGCCGTGCCAGGCTTCTTGAAACGGACGGGGGCTTTGGCTCTCGCCTATTAATAGGAAATAATTTACTTTATTCAACAAATAAAAATGCCGCCTGGCCATCGCCGGCGGCAAAGGAGTCCTTGGTCGTTAGGGTAGTAAGGTCCGAATGAATTCGCAGGCGGTATTGACCCCGCTCACCACTGCGTTGGAGCTAATGGTGGCGCTGGTGACTGCATCCACATCCGTACCCAAAGCCACAGGGGCTTCCAGGCCAGCAAATTGATCGGTAAAGGCCGCATCCCGAGTCTTGGCGCCCAACCCCATGGTCTCGGAAAAGTTTGGGCCGCCCACGCTGATGCCGGTGATGACCCCCGCCGTATCCATGCCAACGGTTACCTGGATCTCGCCGCCGTAGCCCTTGGTGGTGGCCTGGGCTACGTACCCCACCGTCTCGCCGCCAGCAAGGCCTTGGTAACAACTATCCAGGCCGGCGCCTTCCGGCAGCTGGACAGCTTGAAACTCCTCCGCTTGGGCCAGCACGGCCCGGCGGGCCTCTTCATCCTTGATGCGTGTCTGCTGTTGGATAACCGGGGCGGTCAACTCATTGGTAAAGCCCAATAGTAGCCCCGCAACCAGGGCGATCAAGCCAAGGGTGATCCATGCAGGCAGTCCTTTTTTCATAAAACGAATACGCTCCTTTGAAGGCAAGATATAGGAATGTTATTTTTTTTCGCGCTTTGAATGATCTATCGCTTCCATAGCAGAAATGGTAGCTTTGGCGGCTACGCCTGTAATCATCCCTGTTATTATAGCGGAAACCAACAGGATTGGCAAGTAGGAAAGCACCGGGGCGGTGCCAACCACCAGGGCAGCTACCGCTAACTGGCCCAGATTGTGGCACACCGCGCCGCCAACCGAAACGCCGATCAGGCCCATGCCAGGGAGCCGGCGAAGGCCCCGCATAGCGCAAAGGCTGCATATACCCCCAGCCAAGCTGTATAAATATGCGCTGGGTGTGCCAAAAAGCAAGCCGCTGAGCAGCACTTTACCCAGCATCAGCCAGACAGTCTGCTTCTCTCCCAACATATATAAGCCGAAAAGCAGCACCGTATTTCCCAGCCCCAGTTTGACGCCCGGCAACCCTGGGGCAATGGGCAAGACTGATTCTACATAGCCCAGCACCAACGCCAGTCCGATAAGCAGGCCAAACCGAGCCATATTCTTGGCCTTCATTCTCCCTCCTCCACCAGCTCTACACTCACCTGGTTTGGCAAGCATACGATCCATCTCCCCAGGGGCCGCAGTTGGGTCTCCCCGGGAATCAAGGGGCTTTGATGCACGCAGTCCTGGTTTGGGCAGCTTGCTTCCTTCATATAGGCCTGCCCCTGTTGGATCACCAGCAGGTTCCAGCTTCCATCCGCCTGTTGGATTTGGATCTCCTGGTCCTCTGCCAAGGATACCTCCCGATACAGGGACTCCCCCACATAGATCCGCAAACGATCCCCCCCAGCGCCCCCATGGAAAACCAGAGCAGCGATCCCCGCCAAGGCTAAGACCCCCAAAAGCAGCCAGATATCCTTGCCTGTCAGCAACCGAACCGTCCCTTTCCCCACGGAGGCGTCCTCCTCTCTGCGAATCCAATGTTAGGCTCCCTGCCGCTTGCCTTTCGCCGCAAAGCAAAAGAGGCCAGCTGCAATGGAACACAAAATAATTATAGAAAAAAACTATATTATATCAAATTTTATAGATCTTCTGCCTCAATCTTTACCGGGGCTCCACCCTGGACCCAAAACAGCCGCCAGCCTGCTTCCAGGCCGTTGGGAATAGCGGCTTTCAGCTTCTTAGCATCCTGCGCCTCCACCCGCAGCGAAATGCCGCAACCAGCCTGAACCGCCCGCAATGTAGGCATTACGCAAACAGGCACCCGGTCTTTAAACCGCCGCTGTGCGGCGATGGCCTCATGGGTAGATTCAAAGGACAGCATGTAATACGTATCCGCGCGCATAGCATCCCTCCTGTTTTTTTCATTATAAGATATTGTGTTTTGTCCGGCAATGGGCTATCATTATTATAGATAATTCCCAATGAAAAGGAGTTTTTTCCGTATGGCACATTACATTGACGCAATGGGCAAAGCCTGCCCCCAACCCGTTATCTTAGCCAAGCAAGCCCTGGACGCTGGCCAGGTCCCTTTGACCATCGACGTAGATAATCCCACCGCCGTGGAAAACCTCAAGCGTATGGCGGCCAGCCGGGGCATCGAGGCCCAGGTTTCCGAAGCGGGCGGCCGCTATTCCGTCACCTTCCAGCAAAGTGGTCAAGCCGCCCAAGCCCAGGCTCCAAAGGGCGCCTATGGGGTATTCATCGGCAAGGATTGGGTAGGCGATGGCGACACAACCCTAGGTGGCAACCTGATGAAGATGTTCCTTTACACCCTTTCCCAGAGCGAGGATGTCCCCGCCGCCCTTCTGTTTATGAACGGCGGCGTTAAGCTGCCTGCCGGGGATGCGGCGGATGTGATCGACAGCATTCGGGCCCTGGAGCAAAAGGGTACCACCGTGCTGGTATGCGGCACCTGCCTGAATTTCTTCGGCATCGCCGACAAGCTACAGGTGGGCACTGTAAGCAATATGTACGATATCGTATCCAAAATGCAGGCCTGCGATAAAGTCATCACCGTGTAAAGCGGGATACGCTGTTCAAGACCTGAAAAAAGTGGCGATACGGCCACTTTTTTCAGGTCTTTTTTATGGCGTCCGTCTCAATCTCCAAAGCCGGTGCCCACATCCCGGGCCGCCCGGATCAGGGGATGGTCCGTAGGCAAAAACTTGGTCTTGCTGGCCGCTTCCGCCAGGGGCACGGCCACGATGGCCCCGTTTTGCATGGCCACCATGTTGCCATAGCGTTTTTCCATGATCAGCTGGGCCGCACCCGTGCCGAACTGGGTGGCCAGCACCCGGTCGTAGGGGCAAGGCGGGCCGCCCCGCTGATAGTGCCCCGGAATGGTGACCCGGGTCTGTTGGCCGGTCAGGGTTTGCAGCTCCTTGGCGATACGGTAGGAAATGGTAGGATAGTCGCTTCGCTCCTTCAGCGCCCGGCGCTCGTCCTCGGAAAGCAAGGCGTCCCCCTTTGCCACCGCCCCTTCCGCCACCGCCAGGATGGAATAATGCCGGCCCTGGCGCTTGCGCCGCTCAATGGTCTCCGCCACGGATTCCAGATCGTAGGGGATTTCTGGGATGAGGATCACATCCGCCCCGCTGGCGATGCCTGCATGAAGGGTGAGCCATCCCGCGTCCCGGCCCATCAGCTCCACGATGAAGATCCGCCGGTGGGAACTGGCGGTGGTGTGGATATAGTCCATCACATTGGTGGCAATATCCACCGCGCTCTGGAAACCAAAGGTCATTTCCGTGCCGTAGATATCGTTATCGATGGTTTTTGGCAGGGTGATCACGTTCATGCCGGCGTCCATGAGCAGCTTGGCGCTCTTCTGGGTGCCGTTGCCTCCCATTACCACCACGCAGTCCAGGTTCAGCCGGGTATAGGTGTCCAGCATGGCGGGCATCATATCGTTGCCCTCCGCATCCAAAATGGCCTGGCCGGGGATATATTTTTGCCGGGACGTTCCCAGCAACGTGCCTCCAACGCTAAGGATGCCGGAAAAATCCTTGGCCTCCATAAAGCGGTAATCGCTTTCCGCCAAGCCCCGGTATCCGTCGTACATGCCGAAGATCTCAATATTTTCCACATATTGGGTCAATGCCTTCCCCACGCCCCGAATGGCTGCATTCAAGCCCTGGCAATCCCCGCCGCTGGTGAGGATGGCTACGCGAGTCTTTCGCTTCATAAATGGACCGCCTCCTTGTCTGCTTGCTTCATCAAAGCCGGCCAATATATACCCGCTATGATGCTATTTTAAGTATATCACACCCTGCCCCTATGCAATAGCCTTTTCTTCCCTGCCCCTTTTGCCCAGCCGCTAGGCGGCTGGATCCTACCGCCTGGCGGCATGTAATTCCCCCTTTTTTGGAAAATCTTTGCGGCTCGTGTTGACAAAGGGTTGGATCCGTCCTATAATACATATGAACGATTACTCATATGAAAGGATGTTGCTCCGTGATCCATTATGACCAAGCGCCCCAATGCGAATTTATCCACGCCCACCCCGAGCTGGTCCAGCGGATCCAGCAGACCCTCCCGGACGAGGGGGTATTATGCGACCTGGCGGAATTGTTCAAGGTATTTGGGGATTCCAGCCGGATCAAGCTATTGCAGCTGCTCATGGAGGGAGAGCTTTGCGTATGCGATATGGCCCAGTTGCTGGGCATGAGCCAAAGCGCCGTATCCCATCAGCTGCGGGTGCTTAAAGCGGCGGATCTTGTAAAGTTCCGGCGGGAAGGGAAGGCGGTATTTTACTCCCTGGCGGACGAGCATGTGCGCACCATCATCAGCAACGGCATGGAACATGTATTGGAATAACCTTGTGATCTTCATCTTGCAATCATTATCTTAGGAGGAGCTCTCAAATGCGGAAAACCTTCGTCATGGAAGAACTGGATTGCGCCAACTGCGCAGCCAAGATGGAAGCGGGCATTCAACAAATAGACGGCGTGGAAAGCGCCAGCATCAGCTTCCTGACCCAAAAGCTCACCATCAGCGCCCCGGAGGACCAGATGGACCGGGTCCTAAAGGAGGCGGCCAAGATCTGCCGGCGCATTGAGCCGGATTGTCGGATTCTCCTATAGGGACGGGTTGCGGGGAAAGCGCGTATGACAAAAAAGCAAAAGCGGATTGCCCTGCGGGTCCTCATCAGCGGCTTGATGCTGGTGCTGGGATATTTGGTCCCGGATGGGTTCTCCTTGTATCTTTTTTTGCCGGCCTATGTGCTGATCGGTTACGACGTATTGTATCATGCCGGCCGGAACCTGTTTACCGGACAGCTTTTTGATGAGAACTTCCTCATGTGCCTGGCTACCATTGGCGCCCTGGCCACGGGGGACTATCCGGAAGCCGTGTTCGTGATGCTATTTTACCAGGTCGGGAGCCTGTTTGAAAGCTACGCGGTGGGCCGTTCCCGGGCCTCCATCGCAGAGCTGATGAACATCCGGCCGGATATGGCCCGTGTGGTGCGGAATGGGCAGCCCCAAGAGGTAGCGCCGGAGCAGGTGCAGGTAGGCGAAACCATCCTGGTGGCCCCTGGGGAACGGGTGCCCCTGGACGGGGTGGTCTCCCAAGGGGAAAGCGCCCTGGATACCAGCGCCCTTACCGGCGAATCCTTGCCCCGGAATCTGGGCCCTGGGGACGAAGCCCTTAGCGGCTGCATCAACCAAAGCGGGCTGTTGGAGATCCAGGTCACCAAACCCTTTGGCCAGTCCACGGTGAACAAGATCCTGGAGATGGTGGAGCATGCGGCCTCCAAAAAAGCCCGTACCGAAACCTTTATCACCCGCTTTGCACGGTACTATACCCCTTGCGTGGTGGTATGCGCCCTGCTGCTTTGCCTGCTTCCGCCCCTTTTCACCGGCCAGCCCTTTGCTATTTGGCTCCGCCGGGCATTGATCTTCCTGGTGGTCTCCTGTCCTTGCGCCCTGGTGATCTCCGTGCCCCTGGGATTTTTCGGAGGCATCGGCGGCGCGTCCCGCCAGGGCATCCTCATCAAGGGCAGCAACTATTTGGAAGCCTTGGCCCATGCCCAGATCGTTGCCATGGATAAGACGGGTACCCTCACCCAGGGCCGCTTCTCCGTACAGGCTTGCTATCCCGTTGCCGGCGTAGACCAGGCTACTTTGCTGGAAACGGCGGCGCTGGCGGAATGCTATTCCTCCCACCCCATCGCCCAGTCCCTGCGGGAGGCTTGGGGGCAGCCCCTCCAAGACCAACCGGTGGAGCAGGTACAGGAGCGTTCGGGCCACGGGGTGCGGGCCATGGTGCGCGGGGTCTGGGTGGCCGCCGGCAGCGAAAGCTATCTTTCTTCCCTTGGGTTTCACCCGGCCACCCATGGCGAGCATGTGGGCACCCTGGTGCATGTTGCCCGCGGCGACGCCTATCTTGGCTATATCCATATCGCAGACCAGCTGAAACCCGACGCGATCCAAGCCCTTTCTAACCTGCGGGCTGCTGGCGTGGAAAAGTTGGTGATGCTCACCGGGGATTCCACCCCTGTGGCCGCCCATATCGCCGCGCAGCTGGGGTTGGATGAATTCCATAGCGAACTATTGCCTGAGGACAAGGTGGCCTATATGGAGGCCCTACGCGCCCAGTTGCGCAATGGGACGCTGGTATTCGTGGGAGACGGTATCAACGACGCCCCGGTATTGGCCCAAGCGGATGTGGGAATCGCCATGGGCGGCTTAGGCAGCGATGCCGCCATCGAGGCTGCGGATGTGGTCATCATGGACGACCATCCTGCCCGGATTCCCATCGCCATCTCCATCGCCCGCAGGACCATGGCCATCGTGCGGCAAAACATCGTGTTTGCCCTAGGGGTAAAAGCCATCGTATTGCTCATGGGCGCCCTGGGCGTGGCCACCATGTGGGAAGCCGTATTTGCAGACGTTGGGGTGTCCGTTATCGCCATCCTCAACTCCATGCGGGCCCTGAAAATAAAAAAACAGTAGGTTTACAAAATCCAAACGCGCCGCCTATGTGGGGCCCGGCCATGGTTGCTTTGGCCAGGCGCCCAACAAGGCGGCGCGTTTTGTTGATTTCTCTTTCCCTGGCCTATGACTGGGCCAGATCAGCCTCTTGTAGCTCCGTTTCCCCCTTATGCCGGGCCATAAGCCTTCGATATACCACAAAGTAAAATGCCAGTTCCACCAGGAAAGTCACGATCCAGGATACCGGATAGGATAGATATAACATCTCTAACGTACGGTTAGCTGCGAAAATGGTGTAGATCCATACGATCCGCAGGCCGCATGCCCCGCATAGCACCACCACCATGGGGGTAAAGGAAGACCCCATGCCCCGCATGGAGGCCACCATCACGTCGATGAAGCCCATGAAGAAATACACTGTATTCACCATGAACATCCGCTGAATGCCGTATTCCACTGCGGCGGGATCATCCGGCAGGTAAATCTCCAACAGGAACTGGTCTGCTGCAAGGAAGGCTGCGGACATGACCACCCCCACCAGGAACACAACGCTTAGGCAGATCCAGGTGATCCGATGGATTCTGTGGTATTGGCGGCCGCCTACATTTTGGCCCACAAAAGCCAAGGCTGCCTGGGAGATGGCGTTCATAGCGGTATAGATGAAGCCCTCCAGGTTGCTGGCGGCAGCGCTGCCGGCCATGGCCAGAGCGCCGAAGGAATTGATGGAGGACTGGATCAGCACGTTGGAAATGGAGAACACCGTGCTTTGCAGCCCCGCCGGCAAGCCGATCCGCAGGATAGCCCAAACCTTATCCGGCTTGAGGGCCAGCTGCTTGGGATGGAATTGCAAGCAACCTTCCGTGCGCATCAGGCATAGGATGATCAGCCCGGCGGAGATATACTGGGAAATCACCGTGGCGATGGCAACGCCCGCGACGCCCAGGTGGAACCGGATCACCAGGACCAGGTTCAAAATCACGTTGACCACGCCGGCTATGGACAAATAATACAATGGCTGGCGGGTATTGCCCACCGCCCGCAAAATGGACGCGCCAAAGTTATACACCATGCTGGCCGGGATGCTCAGGAAGAAAATGCGCAGATATAGGGTGGATTGCTCCAGCACCTCCGCAGGGGAATCCATCCACTCCAGCATGGTGCGGGAGGCGAAGAAGCCAAAGGCGCCCACGATCACGCCCAGGATCAAGCTCAGGGAAAAGGCCGTATGGATGGTCTCGCTGACCTCTGTGTAGTTTTTTGCCCCATAGTGCTGGGCCACCGCTACGCTAACGCCTACGGACAAGCCCAAGAATAGGTTGACCGTTAAATTTACCAGGCTGGAAGTGGAGCCCACCGCCGCCAAGGCCGTACTGCTGGCAAACCGGCCCACCACAATAATATCCGCCGCATTGTATAATAGCTGCAAAAGCCCTGTAAAGATCAAAGGCAACGAATAGGTTATGATCTTTTTCAAAAGCGGGCCATGGCACATGTCCACTTCATACTTGCTGCGCTGCAAATTCTTATCCAAGGTTTAGCCAAACCTCCATTCCTTCCGTATACGTGGTATTTCCGTCCTCCAGGATAAAGTATGCTTCCGCTCCATAGGACGTCGCCAGGGGGAGCCCGCCTTCCACTCCCAGGGCGAAACAGGCGGTGCTCAGGGCGTCCGCCAGCAGGCTGCTCTTGGCCAATATGCTGACGGATAGCACCCCGTTTTGTATGGGGTACCCGGTGTGGGGGTCTAGAATATGATGGTATCGGATTCCATCCAAGTCAAACCCCCGCTCATATACGCCGCTGGTCACCAGGCTATATCCGCTTTGCAGGGAAACTATGCCCGCCGCGTTGCCATATTGGCCGCCTGGAGCCTGTATGGCGATCTGCCAGCTGCTATGGTTTTCATTTTGGCCTAGCGCCTTTACATTCCCCCCGATATTTATCAATGCGTCAGTAACGCCCCGGTCCGCAAGAAACGAAACCAGGGCATCCGCTACATATCCCTTTGCGATACCCCCCAGGTCAATAGACTGCCCAGCGCCCAGGCGCACCCCTGCTGCGGTGATGGAGACCTGGGTATAATCCACCAGCGCGGCCGCCTGGGCCAGCGCTTCTGCTCCGGGTAGCGCAGGCTGCTCTGCCTTGAAATCCCACAGGGCAGATGCCGGGGCAATGGTCACGTCAAACCAGCCGTCGCTATCTTGGGCAATGGCCTGGGCCATTTCTAAAATGGCCAGCGTTTCCTCGCTTACAGCCACCCTTTCCCCCTGGGCATGGTTCAACCGCCATACGTCGCTGCCCTGGCGGTTTTTGCTGAGCAGCGCCTCATATCGGGCGCATTCTTGCAGCGCCTCCTGCAACACGGACGCAGGGCAACGGCCCTGGAGGCTTACAAAGGTGTCAAAATAATAGCCCAGCGCTGTATTCCAGCGCGGGGCGCAGCCTCCCAAACAAGCAGCAAAGGCAATTATAAGCGCAAAGGCTACGCTTCGCAATAGCTTATTAATCATACACATTCCCAACATCCGTTGTTCAATTATTAAGGTAGCATAAACGCCGTGGAAACACAAGCCCTTCCTGTGAAGAGAACGGAACAGCATACCTTTTCTCCCCGATTGTGGTTATTGGCATTTTTATATGATTTTTTGCATTTTTCTTTGGGCCATATCCTTCGCTTATGGATCTATTCCTGAAAGGGGAAATGGTTTTCCCCAATGCTTAGGGACTGGGCCCTTTTCTTGAAATACCGCCTTCGCAGAACGTTAGAAAATAAAAAAACAATATATCGTGTATTGACTTTTCTTTTTTCCTGTGCTATCATTGCCCCATCATTTAATTCGGGGAAGCCGGAGAAAGGAGCAGCCATGTACCAGTTCGCGTACGCCAATATGGCCCGTATGGATGCGCACAAGCGTGCGTCTCATGGTGCTGCTCGCACTTCCGGCGCTTCTGCGCAGGTATATGTACTGGGCACCGCGCTTGCGGTGTCCATTCTTATTTGCGGGCTTGTAGGCATGGTACGCCTGCTCGGCCTGGTCATCCTGCTTAGCCTGCTGGTACATGAGCCTCCGCGCCGTCTAAGAACCCAATAAATCCATTGGTTCGTATACTTAGGCGGCGCCGTTCCAGGAACGGAGCCGCTTTTTAAGTATAAAGTTGCAATGAAAAAAAGGAGAAGGAAAAACCATGAAGAAGATCGTTTCTACCCTCATTGCCCTTGTGATGATCCTGGTCTGTTTCGCCGGCTGCTCCAGCGCTCCCGCGGCTGACAGCAGCACCCCTGCGGCTGACAGCGCGGCTACGTCGGAAGAAGCCGCCGACAGCGCCGGCACCATCAAGGTCGGCGTTTTGGCCCCCCTGACCGGTTCCGTGGCGGAATACGGCGTGGCGGTCGCCAACGGCGTGAAAATGTATGTGGAAGAGCTCAACGCTGCCGGCGGCGTCAATGGCAAGCAGATCCAGCTGATCGAGTACGATGAGGAAGGCGACAGCGCCAAGGCTGTTACCGGCTACAATTCCCTGGTGGATCAGGGCGTCACCGCCATCATCGGCGACGTGACCACCGCCCCCACCGTGGCTGTTGTGGTGGAGAGCCAGGCCGACCAGATGCCCATGATCACCGCTTCCGCTACCGCTGACGCGGTCACCGTGGCCGAAGACGGCACCGTGTATGAGAACATGTTCCGTTCCTGCTTCATCGACCCCTTCCAGGGCAGCAAGATGGCTTCCTTTGCCAGCGAGAAGCTGAGCGCAAAGACCGCCGCCGTGCTGTATAACACGGGTTCCGACTATTCCATCGGCTGCGCCGAGGCCTTCCAGGAGCAGGCTGCCGCCATGGGTATGGAGGTCGTGGCTGTGGAGAGCTATGCGGATGGCGCTACCGAGTTCCAGAGCCAGCTCACCAACATTGCCGCTAAAACCCCCGATGTGCTCTTTATCCCGGATTACTACAGCGTGATCGCCCTGGTTGCCCAGCAGGCCAATGCCGCTGGCGTCACCGCCACCATGCTGGGTTCCGATGGTTGGGACAGCGTGCTGGATGTGGTCACCGATGCTTCCCTGCTGGAAGGCTCTTACTACTGCTCCGGCTACTCCACCCAGGATACTTCCGAAGCGGTACAGACCTTCGTGAGCGCTTATCAGGAGAAGTACGACGCTTCCCCCAACATGTTTGCCGCCCAGGGCTATGACGCCGCCATGATCATGTGCGCCGCTCTGGCCAAGGCCGAAGAGCAGGGCCTCACCGCCGGCACCGCGGAATACATGGCTGCCGTCATCGACGCCCTGAACGCCACCGACATGGAGTGCGTCACCGGCCATGTGACCTATGACGAGTTCAACAACCCGGAAAAGACCGCTGCCATTATCAACATCACCGGCGGCGCCGCTGAGTTCTGGGGCAAGTATTAATTTCACCCTTCCCCGTTTTCGCGGGGGAACAACAACTGCTGCTGCGGGGAAAACAGCCGTTTTCCCCGCACGGCATCGCAAATGAAGCCATAGCACTTGCGATGCCGCTTCATCTTTGAAGGAAAGGAATCACACTATGCTTTTTTTGTCCCAACTGATCAACGGCTTGCAGCTGGGCAGCATCTACGCCCTGGTGGCTTTGGGTTACAGCATGGTTTACGGCATTATCATGCTGCTAAATTTCGCCCACGGCGACATCATTATGATGGGCGGGTATTTTGCCCTGGTCTCCCTGGCGGCCAGTTCCAACCCTGTCCTGGCGGTGATCGCCACGGTGGTAGGGTGCGTGGTGCTGGCCGTTGTGATTGAAAAGGTGGCCTACAAGCCCCTGCGGCAAGCCCCCCGTATCTCCCTGCTGATCACAGCCATCGGCGTGTCCCTCCTCCTCCAGAATCTGGCGCAGCTGATTTGGACCGCCAACACCCGGGCCTTCCCCAGCACCATGATCATCCCGGCCGTTACCTTTAACCTGGGCGCCCTCTCCATCAGCCTGAACGTCATCGTGACCATCGTGGTTGCCGTGATCTCCATGGTGCTTCTGGCCTTCATCGTGCAGAAAACCAAAATGGGCAAGGCCATGCGGGCGGTGAGCGAGGATACGGAAGCAGCGCAGCTGATGGGCATCAACGTGAACAATACCATCACCTATACCTTTATTATCGGCTCCGCCCTGGCGGGCATCGGCTCCATCCTCTATTGCTGCCGTTACCCCATCGTCAATCCCACCATGGGCTCCCTATTGGGCCTTAAGGCCTTCGTGGCGGCTGTGCTGGGGGGCATCGGCTCCATTCCAGGCGCCATGATCGGCGGCTTTGCCATTGGCCTGGCCGAGGTGCTGGTCACTTCCATTGGCCTGTCCGCTTGGACGGACGCGGTGGTGTTCGCAGTGCTGATCGTGGTGCTGCTCATTAAACCCACTGGTTTTATGGGCGCCAGCATGACCGAAAAGGTGTAAGGAGGGCTGCCTATGAAATCCACATACAAGCAGATCCCCATGGCGGCCCGGTATTTGATCAACACTGTGCTGATCATAGCCTTTCTGGTGGTCGGCAACCTCATCATTTCCAGCGGCCTTATCAACCGTGCGCAAAGCTCCGTGGTGCTCCAGGTGGGGATCTATATCATCCTGGCTGTTTCCTTAAACATCGTCACCGGTTACCTGGGGCAGCTGCCCCTGGGTCACGCGGGCTTTATGGCCGTAGGCGCCTATGCGGGGGCCATCTTCTGGAAAAGCAGCTTGGGCGGTAGCCTACCTACAGGGATCGCCATCTTCATCGGTCTGGTGCTGGCCGGCATTGTGGCCGCCATCTTCGGCATCCTCATCGGCGTCCCTGCCCTGCGGCTCAAGGGAGACTATTTGGCCATTATTACCCTGGGCTTTGGGGAGATCATCCGGGTGTGCATCATCAACTTGCCGGAGATCACCGGCGGCACCCCTGGTATGATGGGAATCCCCAAACACGCCAACTTCCTGGTGGTATATCTGGCGGTAGTGGTCACCTGCATGGTGATCCACCTGATGATGAAGTCCCGCCATGGCCGAGCCATCCTGTCCATCCGGGAAAATGAGATCGCTGCGGAAAGCTGCGGTATCAATATTACCTATTATAAAGTACTGGCTTTTGCGGTCTCCTCCTTCTTTGCCGGGGTTGCCGGCGCCCTTTACGCGGGCTATCAGGGCTTGCTCACTCCCACCAGCTTCGACTTTATGGCTTCCATCAACATCCTGGTGATGGTGGTGCTGGGCGGCATGGGCTCCATGATCGGTTCCGTGATCGCCGCCGCGGTGCTCACCAGCCTACCCCTGGCCCTCCAGGCCCTGAATACCTACCGGATGGTCATCTACTCCATCCTGCTGATCGCCACCATGATCTTCAAGCCTTCCGGCCTGATGGGGACCTATGACTTCTCCATGAGCCGGTTGCTGGAGAAGGTCATCAACGCCAAGCAGATCCGGGCGGAAAAGAAAGCCAAGAAAGCAGGTGACGCAAATGGATAAACTGGTTCGTGTTCCCAGCAACGCCCTGATCCCGGAGCGGGATCTTGGTAAGTTGCCCATTCTGGACATCCGCCACCTTGGCATCGACTTTGGGGGCTTGAGCGCGGTGGATGATTTCAACCTGACCATCGGCCGCACGGAGATCGCCGGCTTGATCGGCCCCAACGGCGCAGGAAAGACCACCGTATTCAACCTGCTTACCAACGTATACCATCCTACCCGTGGTTCCATTTTGCTGGATGGGAAGGATACGGCAGGCAAAAAGACCTACCAGCTCAACAAGATGGGCATCGCCCGCACCTTCCAGAACATCCGGCTGTTCAAGAACCTCACCGTGGAGGACAACGTCAAGATCGGCCTGCACAATGCTACGGACTATTCCCTGGCACAGTCCATCCTGCGGCTGCCGGTATTCTGGCAGGAGGAGAAAAAAGCCCATGAAAAGGCCCTGGAGTTGCTCTCCATCTTCGACATGCAGGACATGGCGGACTGGAAGGCGGGCAGCCTGCCCTATGGGGCTCAGCGCCGGCTGGAGATCGTCCGGGCCCTGGCCACCAAACCCGGGATCATGCTGCTGGATGAGCCTGCCGCAGGCATGAACCCTTCCGAAACCACCGAATTGATGGAAAACATCCGCAAGATCCGGGATACCTTCCATATCGCCATCATGCTCATCGAGCATGACATGAATCTGGTGATGGGCATTTGCGAGGGCATTGCCGTGCTCAACTATGGCCGCATCATTGCCAAGGGTTCTCCGGAGGAGATCAAGTCCAATCCGGTGGTCATTGAAGCCTATCTAGGTAAGAAGGGAGGCGCCCAGGTCCATGCTTAAGGTTGAGGATATTCATGTTTACTATGGCAACATCCATGCGGTAAAGGGTATCTCCTTTCATGTTGACGAAGGGGAGATCGTTTCCCTGATCGGTGCCAACGGCGCAGGGAAATCCACGGTGCTAAAAACCATTTCCGGGGTATTGCGGGCCAAGAGCGGCAGCATCTCCTTCCTGGGCCATGACATCACCAAAGTGGAGGCCCATAAGATCGTCCGCCAGGGCATCGCCCACGTGCCGGAAGGCCGGCGGATCTTCCTGAAGATGACGGTAATGGAAAACCTGGAGATGGGCGCCTTTACCCGCAAGGAAGTCTCCAAGGAGGATGTGGAAAAGGTTTTTGAGCGCTTCCCCCGGCTTAAGGAGCGGCAAAGCCAAATTGCCGGCACCCTTTCCGGCGGGGAACAGCAAATGTTGGCCATGGGCCGCGCCCTGATGAGCTCCCCCAAGCTGTTGATGCTGGATGAGCCCTCCATGGGCCTGGCGCCCCTGCTGGTGGAGCAGATCTTCGACATCATTAAGACCCTCCACGCAGCCGGCACCACCATTTTGCTGGTGGAGCAAAATGCGGGCATGGCTCTGGAAATCGCAGACCGGGCTTATGTGCTGGAGACCGGCCGCATCAGCCTGAGCGGTACCGGCGCCGAGCTCGCGGATAGCGAAGACATCAAGAAAGCCTATTTAGGGGGCTAAGTGCTTACAAATGGGTCCCCGGCTCTCCCCTTTAGCAAAGGGGGCCCGGCCGGGGATTTTTGTTGCTTCTAAAACAAAATGAGGTGATTTGACATGGAACAAATTCAGGACCGCAGTGAATTCCTCGCTTCGGAACCGATTGGGAGATTGTTGCTAAGGCTGGCGGTCCCCGCAGTAATTGCCCAACTGGTCAACGTCCTGTATAACATCATCGATCGGGTCTATATCGGGCATATCCCCGGCATTGGCAAGTTGGCCTTAACTGGCGTAGGCGTATGCCTGCCCATCATCTTGGTGATCTCCGCCTTTGCAGCGCTGGTGGCCATGGGGGGCGCCCCCCAGGCCAGCATTCAGATGGGGAAGCGGGACAACGAAAAGGCTGAGGAGATCCTGGGCAACTGTACGGCGCTGATGCTTCTATTCAGCGTTGTGCTGATGGCGGTGATCTTCATTTGGTGTAGGCCCCTGCTCCTTATGTTTGGCGCCAGTGAAAACACCATCCAATATGCGGAACCCTATATGCGCATCTATACCTGGGGCACCCCCTTCGTGCAGCTGGCCCTGGGGCTCAATGCCTTCATCAGCGCCCAGGGCTTTACCCGCACCAGCATGAACTCCGTGATCATCGGCGCGGTAGCCAATATTATCCTGGACCCCATCTTTATCTTCCTGCTGGAAATGGGGCCCCAAGGCGCCGCCCTGGCCACGGTGATCTCCCAGGCCATCTCCGCCCTTTGGATGGTGCGGTTCCTTACCAGCGAGCATACGGTGCTGCATATCCGGCGGCAATACCTGCGGATCGATTGGTCCATCATTGCCCCTTGCTTAGCCCTGGGCCTTTCTCCCTTTATTATGCAGGTGACGGAAAGCGCCATTTCCGTATGCTTTAATTCCTCCCTGCTGCGCTATGGGGGAGATACTGCCGTAGGCGCCATGACCATCCTAAACAGCCTAATGATGTTCTCCATGATGCCCCTTCGAGGCTTGACCCAGGGGGCCCAGCCTATCACCAGCTATAATTACGGCGCTAAAAATGCAGCCCGGGTCAAAGCCTCCTTTTCCGTATTGCTGAAAGCGTGCCTAGGGTATTCCCTGCTCTTTGGGATCAGCATCCTAGCCTTCCCAGAGCTTTTTGCCAAGATGTTTACCCCGGACCCGGAGCTGATCGCCTATACCGCCTGGGCGGGGAGGATCTACTTTGCCGCCACCGCCATCTTTGGCATCCAGTTGGCTTGCCAGCAAACCCTGGTTTCCATCGGCAATGCTAAGACCAGCACCTTCCTAGCCCTGTTCCGCAAGGTATTGGTGCTGATCCCCCTGATCTATATCCTGCCGGCTTTCTTCCAGGACAAGGCCATGGCCGTATACCTGGCGGAGCCTGTAGCGGATTTTTTGGCCGTGTCCCTAACCAGCATCCTGTTTGCCAGGAACTTTAAACGGGCGCTGAACGAAATGGCGCCCCAACCCTAGGGCCCTGTAAAATGCAAAAATCCCTCAAATCCTTTGGATTTGAGGGATTTGGCTGTCGAAAAAGTGGCTTGCGCCACTTTTTCGAGGTTTTCATAGCTCCCTTGCGCCTACGGCGCGGCCAGGGAGCTATGCAGAGAAACCCTTGCTACGCAAGGCTTTTTGCGGATTTGCCGTACACGCCGCCAAATCCGATTATAGCCTCCGGGGGCTGCGGCCCCCGAACCCCCAAGGGTTTTTCGACAGGCTGATCCCTCAAATCCTTTGGATTTGAGGGATTTTGGTTATCGGGAAAATGCCTTGCGCCACGTTTCCAGGGTTTCATGGGTTCCTTACGCCAAAGCCGCGGCCAGAAAACCATGCGCGGGACACTTCGCCTTGTGTCGCCAAATCCGATAAAAGCCGAACGGGGTTGTATCCTCCCAACCCCAAGGTGGCGCAATAGGCTGATTTTAAAATGTATCCTGTATCCCCGTTTCTATGCTTAAGCAAGCCACAACCCTAAACGCAAAACGCCCTACAAAAACCTCCGTATGTTCTATGGGAACATACGGAGGCTGGGTTTTTTTATAGATACATGGCTATGGGACAGAGGGATTTACATGGGGTCTGCGTATCATGTAACGCTTTATCCCCCATAAATCCTGATCAATAGTTCTCCGCCCGCACCTCGAAGTAGCTCTGGGGATGGAGGCATACAGGGCAGATCTCGGGGGCCTTCTTGCCGATGACCAGGTGGCCGCAGTTCCGGCACTCCCACATGGTCTCGCCAGCCTTCTCAAAGACGGCTTTCATCTCCACATTGTTGAGCAGCTTGCGATAGCGCTCCTCATGGGTCTTTTCAATGGCGGCAACCGCACGGAACCGGGCGGCCAGCTCCACAAAGCCCTCTTCCTCCGCTTCCTTGGCGAAGGTAGCATACATATCCGTCCACTCGTAGTTTTCACCCTCCGCCGCATGAAGCAGGTTGGCGGCGGTATCGCCCAGCTCGCCCAGGGCTTTGAACCAAAGTTTAGCGTGTTCTTTTTCGTTGTTGGCGGTCTTTTCAAAGATCTCCGCGATCTGCTGATAGCCCTCCTTGCGGGCTACGCTGGCAAAGTAGGTGTACTTGTTGCGCGCCTGGGATTCACCCGCAAACGCGGCCTGTAAGTTTTTCTCGGTCTTGCTGCCTTTAAGTTCCATGTTTCAATCCTCCCTTAAGATTGGTAACTATTATTATAATAGTACACTATAGTTGCTCTGTCAAGGATTTTTCCAATTGAATCAAGTATTTTTTTCGATCCAATCCCCAAGCAAACCCCGTTAAATTACCGTCCTTCCCCACCACCCGGTGGCAGGGAATGAAGATGCCGATGGGGTTTTTGCCGCAGGCGCTGCCAACGGCTCTGGCGCCCTTTGGGCAGCCCACCCGGCAGGCTAGCTCCCCATAGGTGATGGTAACACCATAGGGTATTTTTTGCAATTGTTTCCAGACCTTTTTTTGAAAATCTGTTCCGGACGGGCACAGAGGCAAGGAAAACGCCTGGCGCCGGCCTGCAAAATAGGCGTCCAACTGGACGCGAGCCTCCATGAGCAAGGGCGTTTTTGCTGCTGTACCAGCAAGCGGTTGGGCAAAGCCCAAGGCTGTAATACACGTCCCTTCCTGGCAAATATATACCTGCCCTAGCGGGGTGGGTACCGCCAAATATACCATGTTGGTTCCTTCCTTTTTCTTCCACGCACGTAGGCAGTATCCCCGTCCTGGTCTCCGCCTATGCACAAGAATTATTGTAGCGCTACTTTTATTAAAAAAACATTAGGGATTCATCAAGTTTATCTTAGGCGGGGCAAATTCCCTTGTCACAGACCGGCAAACCTGCTTATAATATCTTCATGCCAGCAAAGCATTTGCGTATCGTGCCCCTTTGTGTACCTATGGCGCACAAAGGGGTGACCTGTTTGGGCAGAAGGGCATAAAATACTACTGCATTCAGGCTTACATTCCAGTGCATCCTATGTGCTGAAAGGGCCCTGGCGCTGAAAATAGAAAGGAAATCGGATCATGTGGCAATTTTTGGATGGGCTTCTCCACAATAAGGTGCTGTTGTGCGCCATTGCCGGTTGGTTTGTGGCCCAAGTGTGCAAAGCCTTGCTCTTTGCCTTGATGAACCACCGGTTTCAGTGGGAACGGCTGGTGGGCAGCGGGGGGATGCCCAGCTCCCACGCGGCCACAGTACTGGCCATGGTGGTGGCATCGGGAGTGGAATACGGCCCGGACAGCTTCCCCTTTGCCATCAGCGTCCTGGTGGCCATTATCGTTATCCACGATGCTCGGGGCGTACGCCTAGAAACTGGTAAACAGGCGGAGATCCTGAACCGGCTCATGCACTATGGCGACTTAAAGGAGCTGTTTGAGGACGAAGAATATCTAAAGGAACTGGTAGGCCATACGCCTTTCCAGGTGTTAGTAGGGGCGATCTTAGGTGCTGTGACCGGGCTCCTTATGAGCTTATATGTGGTTTAGCCCTTTCTGGGCCGGCCCAGCTCATCAAAATTCCGCTTCAACGCCCGTTCCACCGGCAGGATGGTCAAGACCAGCACCAAAGTCTGGGCTCCCACCAAAATGCCGGCACCCAAGCTGACGGTATCGATGGGTTTCCCATATAAGCATCCCATGACCACCAAAGCTGCCGCCAACATAGGCCAACTCAAGCGCATCCATAGCCTTCCCGCATAGACCTGAGCAAAAAGCCAGGTCTCTTTGTTTTTTGTGGACCGCCGGGTGCGGTAACCATAGGCCCAATTGATCTGCTTGGGGGGATGCTTTGCCAGCAGCGCCCCCACCCCCAGTATGATCAGCGGGATCAACAGGGAGCAAACCAGCATGTAGATCCAAAACATCATGTTAAATCACCTGGAATAAATAGAATTTCAAATAATCCGTTTCCGGCACATCCAGCAGGATGGGATGATCCGGGGCCTGCTGCCGGGCTTCGATCTGGCGTAGGGTGCGGCCCGCATCAAAGGAGGCTTCGTGGAGCATCAGCCGGAACATCTCGTCCTTCATAAAATGGGAGCAAGAGCAAGTAGCCAAATACCCGCCCCGGGGCAATAAGCTCATGGCCCGGCGGTTGATCTCCTTGTAGCCCCGGAAGGCGCTACGGGCTGTGGCGGCGGACTTGGTGAAAGCGGGCGGGTCCAAGATGATAAAATCATAGGGACTTTTTTTCTGCCCTCCCAGCTCCTCCAAAAGGGCGAATACATCCGCCACCAGGAACTCCATCCCCTCTATGCCATTGCGGGCGGCGTTGGCCTTGCAAAGGGCGATAGCCGAAGGGGAAATATCCACCGCCGTCACCTGGGCAGCGCCGCCTTTGGCCGCGTTAAGGGCAAAGGCGCCCGTATGGGTAAAACAATCCAATACCCGCCGGCCCTTGGCCAGCCTGGCCACCGCCTGGCGGTTGTATTTCTGATCCAGGAAAAAGCCGGTCTTTTGCCCCTCCATATAGTCCACGTCATAATAGACGCCGTTTTCGCAGATCTCCACATGGCCGGATAGCTCCGTTTCCAAGCCTTCCATTGCAACAAAGTCCTTGCCCTGCTCCATGCCCTCCAGCTCCCGGATGGCCACGTCGTTCCGCTCATAGATGGCCCTGGGCCTGGCGCCCCGCTTTTCCAGCTCCTCCACCAGCAGCCGGAAGAGCAACGGCTTTCGCTGTTCCATGCCCAGGGAAAGGATCTGCGTTACCAGGATATCCGAAAACCGATCCACCGTCAGGCCGGGCAGCTGATCCGCCTCCCCGAAGATCAGGCGGCAGCAGGCAAAATCCGGCCCCATCACCGTTTGTCGGTAATCCAGGGCATAGGCGATCCGGCGGCGGAAAAACCCCTCGTCAAACCGGTCGTTGGCGTTGCGGGAGAGCAGCCGTACCAATATTTTTGAGTGGCTGTTCACCAGGCCTGTGCCAAGATAGCTCCCCTTTGGGGACAGCACATCCGCCAAACCTCCATTTTGAGGTTCCCCCTCTATTTGGGTCACTTCCCCACCATAGACCCAGGGGTGTCCGTTTTTAATGGAACGTTCTGCCTTTGGGGTGACTGTCATGCGGGGATAACCCCGGCTTTCTATGGCCATGGGTACGGAATACCTCCTTTTCCTCTTGGCGCAACCTGCTGGTTACAACCGCATTTTCATTATATAAAAAATAGGATATGTTTGCAAAGGAAAAGGCGAGTTTTCTTTTGCCCGCCCTTGTATTCTAGCCACTTGGGGCGTATAATCCATTTGGAACAACAACGAAAGAAGGCTTATGTTTCTATGACAAAAATCGACATTGTCTCCGGTTTCTTGGGCGCTGGGAAAACCACCTTGATTAAAAAGCTCATTCGGGAGGCCTACGCCGGGGAACAGCTGGTGCTGATTGAAAACGAGTTCGGCGAAATCGGCATCGACGGCGGGTTTTTACAGGACGCCGGCATCCAGATCACGGAAATGAACGCCGGTTGTATCTGCTGCTCCCTGGTGGGGGATTTTACCAAGGCCCTTACCCAGGTATTGGAGCAGTTCCATCCGGACCGTATCTTGATCGAGCCCAGCGGCGTAGGCAAGCTGAGCGATGTGATCCGGGCCGTACAGGGCATTGACCAGGCCCTCTCCCTTAATAGCGCCACCACGGTGGTGGACGCCATGAAATGCCGGATGTATATGAAGAATTTCGGCGAGTTCTTTGACGATCAGGTGTCCCACGCCGGCTGTATCGTTTTAAGCCGTACCGCCAATATGTCGCCTGAAAAGTTGGAAGCCTGCACCGCCCTGCTGCGGCAACATAATCCTACCGCTACCATCATCACCACCCCCTGGGATGCCCTGGATGGCCGCCAGATCCAGGAGGCTATGGAAGGCCGGGAAAGCCTAGCCCAGGCCCTTTCCGCCCTGGCTGCGGAACATCTGGACCATCACCATGACCACGAGCATGGCCATGACCATGACCACGAGCATGGCCATGACCACGACCATGACCATGACCACGGCCATGACCACGGCCATGTGCATCATTATGACCAGGATGGCGTCTGTTCCTGCGGCCATCACCATGGCCATGATGCGGACCAGGTATTTACCAGCTGGGGCATGGAGACCATCCGTGCATATGACCCGGAAGATCTGTCCCATATGCTTGCCGCCCTGGATGGCGGAGCCTATGGGCAAGTGCTGCGCGCCAAAGGGATCGTAGCCGGCAAAGACGGGCAGTGGCTGCATTTTGACTATGTGCCTGGAGAGGCCCAGGTACGCAAGGGTACGCCGGGCGTCACTGGCCGGCTTTGCGTCATCGGAGCGCAGCTGCAAGAAGAGGCCCTAGCTTCCCTATTCGAGGTGGCGTGATCATGGCGGAACAGATTCCCGTATACCTTTTTACCGGCTTTTTAGAGGCCGGTAAAACCAAATTCATCCAAGAAACCATGGAAGACCCCCGTTTTAACGAGGGGGAACGCACCCTGCTGCTGATCTGCGAGGAGGGGCTAGAGGAATATTCCCCCGCCAGCTTTATAAATAAACGGGACGTATACATCAAAACCCTGGAAAAGCCCGAGGAGCTTACCAGTCAACAGCTAAGCGGCTGGCAAAAGCAATACCACATCCAGCGGGTAGTGCTGGAATACAACGGTATGTGGCCCATGGAAAAGCTCTTTTCCGCCATGCCCAGAAGTTGGGTGCTCTATCAGAACTTTCTGTTTGTGGATGCCGGCACCTTTTTGCAATACAATGCCAACATGCGGCCCCTGGTGGTGGATAAAATCCAAGCCTGCCAGCTGGTGGTATTCAACCGCACAAGCGCTAAGACAGATAAGATGGAGTTCCACAAAATCGTGCGAGGCTTGAACCGTCGCTGTTCCATCGCCTTTGAATGGCCGGACGGCAAGGTGGAGTACGACGAGATCCAGGACCCCCTTCCCTTCGACCTTTCCGCCCCTGTGGTGCAGATTGGGGATGAGGACTACGCCATATGGTATCGGGACATCATCGAGGAAATGGACAAATACCAGGGGAAAACCGTGGAATTTACCGGCCTCATCGCCGTTTCCGGCCGCCTGCCCCAGGATTGTTTCCTGGGCGGCCGGCATGTGATGACCTGCTGTGAGGCGGACATTGAATATTCCGCACTGGTTTGCCAATGGGACCCTGCCCAGATCAAGGCAACCTTAAAAAACCGCACCTGGGCCAAGATCACCGCCAAAGTAGATAATCGGTATCACCGTATCTATGGACGCAAGGGGCCGGTACTCAAGGTCATATCGGTTCTTCCCTGTTCAAAGCCCCAGCGGGAGGTGGCAACCTTCTATTGATGTGCGGTATCCTCCGGGCTTTTTTCAGCGCGGCCCGGAACGTCTGCAAAACTGCCAGCCATCCCCGGGGGGGCGGCGGGGGCGCGAAGCGCCCACAACGGAGGGAGGGGCCTTTGGCCCCTCCCTCCGTTGGTTTGGCAGGCCAAAGGCCTGCCAAACGCCGCCGCCCCCCCCCCCGGGGATGGCTGGCAGTTTCCTGCGTGCTTAGCCTTGCTTCAAGGACTGCTGGAGCCGATCCAGAAGTCCCTCGCAGCCCAAAACCACCTGCCGGTAGGTGGTCTCAAAATCCCCCGTATACCATGGGTCTGCAATATCCCCCCCGGTGCCGGTAAAATCCAAGAGCTTGTAAATCTTTCCCGCCGGATCGTTTCCTAGGGTGCGCTTCATATTGGCAATATTTTGGCCATCCATTCCTACCAGGTAATCATATCGGTCATAATCCTGCCTTTGCAATTGGGTAGCCCGGTGTCCATCCATCGGTATGCCATGGTCCTGTAACGTACGCCGGGCAGGGGGATAGATGGGATTTCCCAGCTCTTCTCTACTGGTCGCAGCGGAATTGATATATATCGCCTCCCCAAAGCCGGCCTTTTGTACAAAGTCTTTCATAACACAGGCCGCCATGGGGGAACGGCAAATATTGCCGTGGCACACGAAAAGTATTTTTATCATCTCTTATATATCCCTTCATAAGCCTGAAAACCATTGATATAACTGGCTTTTCAGCGCTTTTTCTTTCTGTCTCGTGGCTGCTATGCCGCCCACGCAAATCTCCGGATTTCTACGCAATTTCATGGCAAATGGTGTAGTACCAACTATGGATTTGACCTGATTGTTCAAGCTGTCACAGCGGGGAACGCAAGGATTTTTGCCAGCTGGCTGCCCGGTCAAAGCTGGTGTGGGTGTAGACATTCAGCGTAACCCCGCAATTTTTCGTGTTGAAGCAGGCGCCCTGCTTTAGGCCGATATACCGCCCTATCAGGTTTATAACGCTGATTTTTCCGGCGGCATAGTCCGTTCCCGCATCGAGCCGCTTCAGGATTTCTTTCTCTTTTTTCCTCAGTTCCCTTAAAGATAGAAGAATAAACCGTCTGGCGTTCTCCCCCGGATATCCCTATAGCAATATTGATAATCCCTTCTTTTCTCTAGGAATCTCCCGTCAACAGGATTCTTCCCTTATGGTCTTTTCTTTGCCCATTTGGGACATTGTCAAACGGCTTCCGTAATGGAATGAGCCTTGATATGGCACCTTGATTGTACCATATTGCGGTAGCCTTTCACACCATATATTTCAGACGGCATACCTCTGCTCGATGAATACGCAACGATATGATGGGATCTGGTACAGAGCACCAGCCTCTGCTCCATGCCGCACCATATAATAATGAACAGACTGTCTGCAACAAAACTGCATTAATTTCCGTCCCGCAGTCTGCAATTAATTCGGAAACAACCGCATAAAAGCGTCCATCCCCCACAGTTAGTGAAATAGCGATGGTAATAATGGTACTAAGTGCCAATCCAATTGGTGCGCCAATTAAGCATCGAATAGCCACTTTTTTTCTTCATATTATCACCTCATATTCCTAATACTTGCTTGATTTTTTTGATATATCGCCTTGACACATATGTAACAGTATCATTCTGAAAGGAAACACAAATTGTTCCAATATCACGCAAATCAAACCCTTTAACTCTTTTTTAATTGATAATTTCCGAGTTAGAAATGCGGACAAAATCGTCTTTATCAAGGCGTTCCTCAAGTTCATATAACCGCAATCGAAGCTGATACTCTCCATCTTCTGTTCCTGCGTACCCTTTTCCATTTGTCGCATAAAGTCGGATAATATCATGTTGGTCTAATACTTTCAATATATCTCCTTGAAGCCCTGCAAGAAGCTGCGGAGTATCCTGGGCAAATTTTTTGGCAAATGTGTTTATCTCATCGGTTATCTTGTCAGTAAGCACAATAATTTTGGTTTCCTTGCAACTACTATCAATCTTGATTTCAATTTGTATTTTCTCTCACCTCCTAACTTCAAATACAGTATAAAAACAAATAAGGATTTCTACTGTTTTTCGATAGACGGTCATTCTCATAACATAAGTGGTATGATGTTAGTTTTCGAAATATAGGGCTACTATTTGTTAATTTTTAGTGTTACTTTATGGCACATGAGCATTCTATTTAAGGTTCCGCTTGAGGATCACCCCCGCATGTGCGGGGAACAGTTTCCCGTGCCTGCCAATATTCGGGGTGGTGAATTTGCACGCTGCTATTGATGACAGCCTCATACGCGCCGGGGCCAAAGCGCTCGTTCACCGGAGCCTGGATCATCTTTTTATCCATCAGCTCCCGGAGAGCCACCTGCGCGTCGCAGTCCTCCTCAAAGCAGAGGTAGCCGCCCTTAACAAAGGCGCAGCCCATCGCTTCTTTTCGGAATATCTTTTCCGCCAATTCCCGGCGCACCATAATTCCGCCATGCCCTGGGGTGGAAACCGAATAAACGCCGGGGCAGAGCGTTTCACATTCCTGGACTTTGCCCCATGGGGAATAGGAAGGGACCTCCGGCACAATGGTGTTTTGCCGCTGCTCCTCCAGGCACTGCACCTCCTCCTGCGCCCGCGCCACCAAATCCTTCTGCGCAGAAAACAGGTCGCTGAAATAGTGGCCCCAATCGTAGTCCGTCCGGTTACTGCATTTCCAGGTGACAAACTGCTGGGGCGCTGTCAAATGAACGCCCAAGACAAATTCGCTGTCACCCACATGACAGGAATCCGTAATGATATATCCGGCATTTTCTCTGTAATCCATCATCGTTCACGCTCCTTCGTGGTTTTCTTTTTGGCCTGTTCCTGCTGAATCGAGGTAAGTCCATGCTTGGCCCAGCCGGGAAGGTCCTCCGGCTGTATCGTTCCCAGCACGTCCATGCGTTCATAGCGGCTTTCTTTGCCAGTATAAAGGTCAACGCAGTAACAGGCTGACCCCCTGCTGTGTGGGGAAGCCCCAAAGCCTCCCATACAGAGCTTGAGCTGACGGGTAGCCCTGCGGTATTCCCGGCGCAGCACCTCCGGCTTTATCACCACGATTTTCCCGTGCAGATCATCCTCATGGGAAATGGGGGTACAGCCCTCCGCTGTGATGGGGCGGTCGTCTATGCCCTGTATGCGGGGCTTGTTCAGCTCTATGTGGGTTTTCTGCGCCTGTTCGGCAATCCGCTGGCCGAACAGCTCCACAATCTCCGGGAAATCATCACTGGCCATCACTTCGCTGTATTCTGCAAATAAGGCGTTTTGCCGACAAAAGGCGCACATATACTTCATGCCGGTTTCATCCTGCGGATTTTCCCCCAGGACAACCTCGCGGTCGCCTATATGCACCGCCTGGATGACCTCATAATCACCGGCCATGCGTTTTTCTGTGGAATCATCGTTCATCCCTCTGCCTCCATATCCTGTTTGATAAATGCTTGGATTTCCTTTACACTGGCAAAATTCCGTTCATCCCCGGTAAGGTAGCGCACCGTATCTCTCCATTGGGACAGCGGGTAGCTGTTCTCATCCATCCTGCACAGGTCCAAAAGGGCCGCCCGCCGCAGGATAGGCGAAAGATTTAAGTCGGAGATGAAACAGCCATGCCGGGCCGCCAGTATGTCCAGAAGGTGTAATTCACTCATGGCGACACCTGCTTTCTTCAGCTTCTTTCAGCAGTTCCTCCACCAGCCTGCCGCTGCGGACTTTATTCCGGTCTGCCAGCACCTTGTTCTGGACGCACAGCACCGCCCGGATGTTGGGAACGGTAATGCCGGGGATCTCCACCATCTCCTCCGGGGTGATGGTGAGAAGCTGCACCGGGGAGTAACCAGCCTGGGCAAAGATGCGGAACAGCCGTTGTTCAAATCGTTCTCTCATCTGCAAAGCTCCTTTCTTTTTTGGTATGTAAAAGGGGCGGCCCCGCATGGCCGCCCCTGGCTGGTTACTTCTTCCGGCTTCTGACTTTCAGGAAAATCAGGCCGCCGATGATGAATACCACCAGCGCAATGGCAATAATCGCTTTCAGTTCCATAAAATCATTCCTCCTAACACAGATTTAAGCCGCCATTATTTCACGGTGTTTTTGCCCTTCTTACGCTTGCCCACATAGGCCGCAACGCCCAGGGCGGCAGCGCCCATAGCGGATACGCCCATCAGGGCCGCCCACAGCCACGGCTTGCTGTCGTCGCCGGTTTTCGGGGTGTCGCGCAGCTCGTTGTGCATTTCCGCCACGGTGGTCTTATCCGCAAAAATCGTCACCGTCTTATCCGCAGGCAGCACATAGTTGGCGCTGGCCCCATCCGACACCTCGGACACGGTGTAATCGCCTACGCGCAGGCCCTCGATGAAGATTTCGCCGTTTTTATCCGTTTTGAAGGTCTGGTCGTAGCCGTTGGCCCCGGTCACGCGGAAGGAGAAGCCCTCCACCTTGCCGTCGCTGGACGTTTTTTCAATCCGCAGGGAGCCAGTCTGGGCCATGTTGGTGAAGCCAATTCCGGCCTCGTTTTCTACCTCGTAAATCTTGCCGTGTTCGGTGATCTCCACATAGTAGGCGTTTTCATCCAGCAGGAAGCCCTCCGGCGCTTTGGTTTCCTTTACGAACACGCCGCCGTAGAGGATGTGGGACATCTCGTAAATGCCGGTGCTGGTTTCCTCCAGCTTGCCCAGCAGCTCATCGCCCTCGTCCAGTTCTTTGTTGCCGTTGGTGTCGCGGTACACCTCGAACTCGGCCCCAGTGAGCTTGTTGTCGGGATAATCCTTATCCACCTTGGTGAGCCGCAGATCACCATACACACGCTCATTGGCAAGGGAAATCTCTACAACCTGTCCATCTTCCTCCACAGTAACGGGAATCACTTCATCGGAGAGGATGAACCCTTCCGGGCTTTCCAGCTCTTTCAGCACCCAATTTCCGTAGGGGACGCCCGTGAAGGAGAAGCTGCCGTCCTCCGCTGAGGTGGCGGTGGCAAGGGCGTTTTCGGCGGTAAACTCGGTTTCATCGGACTTAAACAGACCGATTACAGCCCCGCCCAGGCCCGTGCCGTTCTCATCGGTTTTGAGGCCCTTGATTTCGCCGCGGATCAGCTCGTTTGTGACAGCCTCGCCATCATTAGCGGAAATCTCTACCACGGCAACAGAAGGCCCGCCGTACTCAAAGGTGAACGGGAAGGTTTCACCGCTTGGCAGGTAATGGCTGTCGGTGGACAGCTCCTTCAGATAGAAGCTGCCAAAAGGCAGGTCGGTCTTGCACATGGCCTGGCCGTTCTCATCCACAGAAACGATTTCCAGAAGCCCGTCTGCCGGGATCACGGAACCGTCTGCTGCGGTGATG
>OJPZ01000109.1_pt1 | contig 52115 bp, 32 predicted proteins | sample 1598611 | NCBI WGS metagenome assembly OJPZ01 (sample SAMN03922494, study PRJEB24848) | human gut metagenome | isolation source: stool sample | host: Homo sapiens | place: Germany | collected 2011-11
CATAGTTTAATTACCTCATCTAGTTCGTTACAGTAGTATGTTTTTAGAAACTAACTATCCTCGCTTTTACAGAATTAAATGCGTTTTGTAAACCTTTTTTTTCATAAAATCCGTATGGGAAATGTGAAACTTTTGTAAACAAGTGCGAAATTTGGCTTGCGCAGCGGGCGGTTGGTACGCTATGATAGCGGCAATGACGGAAAATTGTGTTTTATCAGTTTGTTTTTGCACGATATTTTAAAATAATTGCGTTAAGGGCAAAAAAATGCTTGCAAATCGAACAAAAGCAGAACATAATAGCGGCAGAAATTAAATGCAAGGCTGTTTGCGGGACTTGAATGCAAGACTGGTTGCAGAAATTAAACGCAAGGCGGCCTGCTGATTGAACGCAGAATAATTTATGAGGTACAAGATGGAAAAAGACAAGGCGTTAGACGCGGCGCTGAGCCAGATTGAGAGAGCTTTCGGCAAAGGCTCCATCATGCGGCTGGGACAGGACACCAAGATTGATATTGAGGCGATTTCGACCGGTTCGCTCGGCATAGATATCGCGCTAGGCATCGGCGGGCTGCCGAAAGGGAGAATCGTCGAGATTTACGGGCCGGAAAGCTCCGGTAAGACGACGCTGGCGCTGAGCGTTATCGCGCAGGCGCAGAAAAAGGGCGGCACGTGCGCGTTTATCGACGCGGAGCATGCGCTGGATCCGTCTTATGCCAAAAAAATCGGCGTGGACATCAATAATCTTCTGATATCGCAGCCAGATGCGGGCGAACAGGCGCTGGAAATTGCCGATACGCTGGTGCGTTCGGGCGCGATTGACGTGCTGGTTGTCGACTCGGTGGCGGCGCTGGTGCCGAAGGCTGAGCTTGAGGGCGAAATGGGCGACTCGCATATGGGGCTGCAGGCGCGGCTGATGAGTCAGGCACTTCGCAAGCTGACGGCGACGGTGTCGCGTTCCAATACGCTGATTATCTTTATTAACCAAATCCGTATGAAAATCGGGGTTATGTTCGGCAATCCGGAAACGACGACGGGCGGCAACGCGCTGAAGTTTTATGCGTCTATCCGTATGGATATCCGGCGTGTCGGCGCGATTAAGGACAAGGACGACGTTATCGGCAGCCAGACGCGGGTCAAAATTGTCAAGAATAAAGTGGCTCCGCCGTTTAAGACCGTAGATTTTGACATTATGTACGGCGAGGGGATTTCCAAGGTCGGCGAACTGATTGACCTCGGCGTCAAGGCCGGCATTGTCGAAAAAGCCGGCGCGTGGTTCTCGTATAACGGCGAAAAGCTCGGACAGGGCAGGGAAAATGCCAAGCAGGTGTTGCGGGAGAACCCGGCGCTGGCAGACGAAATCGAACGCAAAATCCGTGCCGATGCGGGACATCTGACATCAGAGCTTATCGGCGACGACGAGGGCAGCAGCGAAACGGTTGACCCGGTAACGGGCGAAGTATCGTAATGCGATAAAACGTTGCAACGCGAAAAGAACGGGCGCCGGGGTGAAATCCGGCGCCCGTTTGGTACTGTGCGAGCCGCGGCGCAGTGGCGGTGTTTTTGTTTTTATCTCGTGCGGCGGGAGCGGGCGGCAGGCAACAGAAAAGCATCGTCGTTGGCGGGGCGGCGGGCTGCTGCGCCGTTGATTGCGATATTGTTACCGGTGTTGGCGTTGATTGCGATATTGTTACCGGCATTATTGCCATTGGCACTGTTTCCGGTGTTGGCGAATTCGCGTCTGTTTTCATTTTCCGGCTGCCGTTTTATGAGTTCCGCGATGCGGGAAACGGCGGTTGAAGCCATTTCGATTTCGTTTTTGTAAGGTGCGTAAATCCGGTTGTCGCAGCGGTATTGGATGCTTTGGCGGATGCGGGTCAGCTGTTTGTTGACGGAAATCAGTTCAAAATCGGTCAGCGGACGGGTTTCTTCGCGTTCAATCGCGGTGCGGACATCCAGTTCGTGCGGGCGGCGGGAATCATACAGCACTTCATTGGCGCGGTTGATGACCATCAGGTCGACGTCGCGGCTGTTTTGCCGTTGGAAAGCGTCAATCCTGCCAATCATGTCGGGCAGCATTTTAACGACGCGGGAAAAGTATTCGTCCGATACCAGCCGCGGATAAAGCTCCTTGTTCTGAAAAATAATCTTATCATAAAGGTCGGCGCTGCGGTAGACGCTGCTCAGGTAAGCAATGTCGGGATTGACAGACATATAAACGGCGCAGGGTTTATAGCCGCTGGCAATGGCCTTGGCGGCGTTGTCCTTGAATTCGCTGCCGGCGCCCATGGAGCCGATGGACAAGATGGAGCGTTCGCCCCGAAGCAATGAGAGGTCTAAAATCCGGCGCACATAGTCAATTGTGATGCCGGCAAATTTTTCGCATTCGTCGAGGTGTCCGTTTTTGAGGTGGTTGAACAAATTCGGAAACAGGTCGCGGTGCTGGTCTTTGTCGATAATGTTGAACGGCAGGCAGTCTTCTTCGCGGCCGAAACGGTCGATAAGCTTTTGCGCCATAAATGATTTGCCGGCGCCGGGGTAGCCCCAATACACGACAAAGCGGCGCGTCTGCGGCGAGCGGGAGTCGGCGTTGCTTTCCTGAAACTGCGATACGGCGCGGTCGTAGTTTGCCTGCGTTTGCGCGGTTTCGGCGGCAATGATGCTTTGCACTTCCGCTTCGGTAAAGGGCGTGCTCGGCTCAAGGTTCAAGCTGTCGAGATATTCCAAAAGGCTGTCGGTTTGCGTCAGAAGTTCGTTTTTTATATTGTTTAACATTTTGTTTTTAACCTGTTGCTTTATTGTTATTTATATCCTAATTCCTGCAGTTTTCTGATGGTTTCATCGGCGGAAGTGTGAAGAATGCCGATGCCGCCCATTTGTTCCCAGCGGGCGATGTTGGCAGGCAAATCGTCGATGAGGATATCCTGCCGGGCGCCGAAGTTCTGTTTGTCTTTGCTCAGGCAGCAGATGACGCCGTCTTCTTTGTTGTAGTGTTTTTTGAGCCAGAGGCGCTTTTCCTTTTCCGCTTTGTCGTAGCCGTATGCGGGCAGCCCGGTCAGGATGCAGAAGCCGAAACGGCTGAGGTAGCCGACGAGCTTGTCGGCGCCGCCGGTTTTGGGCAGGTCGTACCAGTAGTTTTTGGCGGCGAGGACTTTTTCCCACAGTTCGGGACGGGGAATAGCGTGCGGCGGCATACCGAAGCGGCGTTCAAATTCGCCGTCAAAGTCTGTCAAAACGCCGTCCATATCGCAAAAAATCATTGTTTCAAAGCTCCGTTGCCGTTAAAGGTTTGCCTAAAATTCCATACGGAAGGAAACTTATACGATATTTGCGGGAAAAACAAAGGTTTTGTGCGGATTTTTCGATAATAAAATATTACGGAATGTTACACGGGGAGCTGACGGGCAGGAGGGCAAGGAAAACTCTTGATTGGGGGCGGATGTGCGGCGGTTGGTTTTAATAGGGCGGGGAGGGGCAGCGTGGGCTGGGGTGCGAGAGCGCAGCCATGCCGGGACGGAACAGAGGGCAGGAGGGCAGGGCGTTGTGAGCGTGCGGTCGTGCCGGGATGGGGCGGAGGCGGGGTGCAGGCATAAAAAACGAGCCGCCGGAGAGAACCCGGCGGCTGGCGTTTTCTGTACCTTTGCTTCAGGCGGCGGGCTTGTCCGCGATATACGGGAACAGCGGGTCGCCGACCGTGGTTTGGCTGCCGGAGGCAAGCTGCTGCGGTTTGAAATCCGCAAGCGACGGTTTTTCGCCGATACCCAGCGACGCGAGAATTTTTTGCGAAACGGCCGGCATAAACGGATATACCGCTGCGGCAATCAGGCGCAGGGCGTCAAGCGTGGTGTAAATCACCGCTTCGTAGCGCTCTTTCTTGCTCTCGTCTTTGGCGAGCACCCACGGTTCGTTGGCGGCGAAATAGGCATTGACCGCGTCGCCGGCCTTGAGGATTTCGTTGCTCAGTTCGGACACGAGTTCCAGCGAGCTTTCGCCGTATTGGTAAATCCGCGCGAAAGTGCCGGCGATGTTGTCCAAAAGCGCTTTGTCTTCCGCGTTCAGCGACGCGGCGGACGGGACTTTGCCGCCAAGATTCTTGGCTATCATTTTCAGAACGCGCATCTGCAGGTTGCCGATGTTGTTGGCAAGCAGTTTGTATCCCTGTTTCAAAAGGTCGACGCTTATCTGCGAATCTCCGGTCAGGGACATCGCGTTGCAGAGGTAGAAACGCAGCGGTTCAATGCCCATCAAATCCATAACCTCATACGGGTCGACAACGTTGCCCAGCGACTTGGACATCTTAATCCCGCCTTCGCCGAGCCAGTAGCCGTGCACAATCAGGTGTTCCGGCGGCTGGATGCCCAGAGCTTTCAGCATAATCGGCCAGTAGACGGCGTGAGTCTTTAAAATATCTTTGGCGAGCAGGTGGGTGCAATGCGGCCAGAGTTCGTTGAAACGGGCGTTTTTGCTTTCGTCCGGAGACCAGCCGAGGCTCGAGATATAGTTAATCAGCGCATCAAACCATATATAGGTTACGAAATCATGGTCAAATGGCAGTTCAACGCCGAGCCAGACGCGGCTCTTGGGACGGGAAATGCACAAATCGTCCAGCGGTTCGGACAACATTCCCAGCACTTCTTTGGCAAAGCGCCGGGGTTTTATCCAGTCCGGATGGGTGTTGATATAATCAATCAGCCATTGGCGATCCTGCTCGAGCGGGAAGAAATAGTTTTCTTCGGTAATCAGCTTCGGCGCCTTCTGGTGGTCGGGGCAGAAACCGCGTTCATCCAGGTCAGAGGGCTTTTTGAACTGTTCGCAGCCTTCGCAGTACAGGCCTTCGTACGACTTTTTGCGGATAAGCCCCTTGTTGTAGATATAGTTCAGCGCTTCGGTTACGACGGCCTTATGTTCATCGGAAGAAGTGCGGACGAAGTGGTCGTAATCAATGTCCATCTTGTCAAACAGGTTGCGGAAGTTGTCGCTGCGCATTTTGAGGAATTCCGGCAGGGGAAGCCCGCTTTCCTGACAGCTCGTCTGGTTTTTCTGCCCGTGTTCGTCGGTGCCGGTGGTATAGAAAACGTCGGCGCCGCGCATTTGCTCAAACTTTTTCAGGACGTCGCCCAAAATCGTCGTATAAGCGTGGCCGATGTGCGGCGAACCGTTGATGTAATAAATCGGAGTGGTGAAATATTTTTGCATCGTAACTTCCTTTGCGTGGTTAATAAAAAAGACGGGTTGCCCCGCCTGATATAAACTTGTCTGACAACGCCGACGGGAGCGTTATTTTTGCCAAAAACGCCTTGCCATTCGCATCATCATGTCAATTTTGTTTCTCATAAGGAGTAATATAGCGCGGGGATTTTATTTTGCAAGAATTTTTTGACGGAAACGGTGAGGAATTGGCGCGAGAAGGGACTTTGCGGGGAGCGTTTTTTTGAGGAGCGCGGGGAGGGCGCCGGGGATGCGCGGCGGGTTGAGGACGGCGGTTATGGGCGGCGGGAGGGCAATTCGGGAAAAAAATCGTCAGTGCGGGCGGGCTGCAGAATCAGGAACCGGAGAAGGCGGGAAGGCAAACTCAGCGGCAACGTCATCATACCTTTCGTGTCGCCAGTTGATACCGCGCTTGACGATTTTGGCCGGATTGCCGGCAATTACGACGTTAGGTTCATCAAATTTTGCGGTAACGTTGCTGTTCCAACCGATAATTGAATAAGGCGGAATTTGTGTGTTTTTGCCGATGTGGACATCGCGTCCTATCCATACATGGTCGCCAATGACAACAGATTGCCCTTGATTGGTCGGGAAACCGTTTATGTCGGTTACGGTGTGCATATCCGTACACCAAATCAAAATGTTCCAAGATATCATACAGTCGCGGCCGATGGTGACTGATGAATTGTGTTCGTAAAGAAAAATAAAAGTGTCCCAGCAGGAAGTCTTTTCTCCGATGGATACAGTGCAGTTATGGCTGAAGCTGTTGCTGTCGCCGATTTTGATTTTTAATTTCAAAAATTCCGCAGAGTCAATTCTGATGACGTTGTTGTTGCCGTGAATGTTAATGTTTAAGGTGCTGTCAGGGTGTATTTTCTCGGGAAGTATGACGGTGTTGTTGCGGCCTTTGATTTCCAAGCGGAAAGTACAGCCACGTGGGATAATTACGTTATTGTGTTTTAAATCGGCTTTTATGCGGGATTGAAAACGAGATTTGATATTTTTGCGAAGCTTTTTTAATATTTGTTTTAGGAACATTGTTTGATTTTCCGGTATTGAATTAAAACGTACGTTTTAATTCAACACTTGCCATTATATCAAAATTGTGTAGTTTCAACAATTTTACTTGCATCTCAAATCTAAAATATAGCATAATTTAAACGTACCATAAATTTCATCATTTGTAAATATGGGGCTGCGGCGGGTTGAGGACGGGAGAGAAAGCGTGCGAGGTACGGCGGCGGGTTCTGCCGGATTAACGCAGCGGGCAGGATGCGCGGGCGGCTTTTAATACGGCCCGGGCTGCGGCGGCGTTGGTGAATTTTTTGAGTGTTATGCGCCGGGCTTTGGCGGCAAGGGCCTGACGCTCTTCTTCGTGGGTCAGGTAATACCGGAGCAAGCCGGCAAGCTCTTCCTTGTTCTTATACATCGGTACGGCATCGCCGTAAGCGGCCTCAATTTCGGGCATATAGTCGGAAATGACCAGCGCGCCGGCGGCGGTGGCGTCATAAATGCGGTTGTTGACGAAACCGAAATCTTTCATATCCGGGCGGTGGTCGTTTAAGACAATCTTCGCTGAGCTGTAATAACGGTTCAGTTCGGTGTTGGCAATATACGGCGCTTTATACATTTCCGGCGGGACAATCCCCTGCCAGTTGTAGCCGTAGACGGCGACGGTAAATCCCGCTTCCAGCGCGTAACGAAGGCTGGTGCGGTCGTGCCAGTTGGAACCGACGAAAAGGATATCCGAGGCCAGCGCCGGGTCTGGGGCGGGATAAAATTTTTCCGGATTGGTGAATTGCGGCACATAAACGGCTTTGATGCCGGCGCGGTTTAATTCTGCGGCATAGGCGGGCGAGGCGACGGCGATGACGTCAAAGTTCTGCCAGTCGTCGTCCAAATTGGCGTTTTGGGGCTGCGGGGGGCGCCGGTTCAATGCGGATTTGGAAAGAGGATGCCTGCCAGCGGCGGCAGTTTTAATCGGAGCGGCGTTACGGGCAGAAACGGAGGGGAAATTGTCGGCGGTATCGGATGCCGGGGCAGCGGGGACAGTATAAGCCATCGGGTAATATGCGTACAGCACGTTGCAGCCGGACGGGAACGGCGGGATGAAGTCGGTATAGCCGCGCATATAGAGGTTTAGCGCAGGTTCGGGAGAATGCGGGCGGTGATATTCGCCGCGATAGTCCATGTCTGTCGTTGCGCCGAGAGTTTGGAAACCGGCGGCAAAATCTTCGCCTATCCAGTAGTCGCCGACATTTGTTTCGCCACGGTTGGCGGTGGATTTGACGACGACGGAAAGCGGGGCAGCCGAAACCGGGGTCGGGGCTGGAACGGATGGGGCAGACAGGGCCGGGGCAGGGACGGCCGGGGCAGACAGAACCGGGGCTGGAACAGCCGGGGCAGACAGAACCGGGACCGGAACAGCCGGGGTTGAGGGGGCGGCCTGTGCGACGGGTGAAGATGCGGCGGCCGGATGTGCGGGGGAAACGAGGATGCAGAAAAGGAGCATGGCGCGCAGCGAAGATAGAAAGAAGCGTTTAACCATAGTCAGGCCTTTCAAAACAAGGAGTTCTTTTTGTTTTCCTGCGCCAGACGGGCTTTCAAATCCTCGGCGCGCAGTTTGATATTGGCGGGAAGCGGCTGTTTCAGGGCTTTGGCAAGCTGGCGGGAAGCAACGGCATTTTCGCCGACGGCTGCATTGTATTCGGCGGCGAAGTAGTCGGCAACCGCTATCTGTCCCAGCCCGGCATATACCTGTCCGAGATAGTGCCAGGCCGAAGGCCAGGCGCGGCTGCGATTGGCCTGCTCCAGCAAAGGTATCAGGCTTTGCAGTTCCGGGCGCGAGGGGGAGGCGGAAAGCACGGCTTCGGCATAGGCGAGTTTGAACTGGTCGGACGACGGCTTCAAATCCAGCGCACGGCGATAGGCTTTTACGGCGTCGCGGGGCCTGCCGCTTTCAAAAAAGGTCTGCGCTTTCAGTTCCCAGAAATACGGGTTTTGGGGTTCGGCGGCAAGCAGGCGGTGCAGATATTTTTGGGCGGCGTTAAGGTTTTTCTGCCGCATATAATAGACGGCGTGGGCAATGTCTGCGGGGACGGACGCGTCATCCAAAGGATAGCGGCGGATGACCTGCGGCAGCGGGGCGAGATAGGCAAACAGTTTGGCCTGTATGCGCTTGAGGCGCGTGTCCATTTCGGCTTCTGAGGCGGAGGGGGCTTCCTTTTGCAGCTTTTCGTTAAAAAAGGCGACGCGTTCGGCGGTTACTGGGTGGGTGCGGAAATAGGGATTTTCCTCAATGCCCTGCAGGCGGTTGGCAGATTGGATTTTCTGCATAAAGTCTTTCAGTCCGCGGACGGATTTGCGGTTTTGGTGCAGGAGGGAAACCGCGGTTTCGTCGGCGGCGCGCTCTTCGCTGACCTGATAGGCGGTCATGGCGTTGATGGCGGAACTCTGGGTGCCGAGCACGACGGCAATTGCGGCATCGCCTCGACCGCTGGCGGCGGCTGCTCCGGCGGCGGCAATCAGCGAGGCAAGCGTGGCTTTCTGCAAATCCTGCATTTTGATTTTCAGGCGCAGGATGTGGCCGCCCAGAATGTGTCCGGTTTCGTGGGCGAGTACGCCTTCGATTTCGTTGCTGTTTTTGGCTTTGAGCAGAGTACCGGTGTGGACGAACATGTGGTTCTGGTCGCCGACGAATGCGTTGAGGCTGTCGTCTTTGACGATATGTATATAATCGCGGTTCAACGGCAGATTGGCGGCGCGGAATATCGGCGTCAGCAGGTCATAAAGCCAGCTTTCCGCCTCTTCGTCGGAAATCAGGCTGACGGCGGCGGCAGGCAGAGCCAGGCACAGAAATATCAGGGTAAGAAACAGGCGGCGCATCTCGGTTCTCCATATTGAGGGTATCGTAATATATAGTTTGCGGCATGTCAAACGGAAAGGGGGAGATGTTCGCAGGGAGGAGAGAGAAGGCGGAGAACGGGGCGGAAAAGGAGGAAAAACGGGAACGGAGAAAGGGGAAGGAGAGGGGAACGGAGGGGATAAATTAAATTTTAAGTATTGGTATCATATAAAAATGCAGAGTAGTATTCAGCGAGCGAAAGGTATGGCTATGAATAAGGTGTTGGTTTGGGCTTTGGTTTTGGCAATGATGCCGGCGGGCGGGCAGGCGTATGCTGCCGATAATATTGATGGGCTTATCAACGGTTTGTTTTGTAAGGATGAGCATGGGGTGCACGTTTGTGCGGATTTTATACCCGCGGACGGAATTTTCTACTACGGAACATATCCGAACGGGAAATTAATTGGAAAAGGGTATGCTAAGGGCGGCAAGATTGATGGACCGGTTGAAATCTATTATGAAAACGGGAAGCTGGGCTCAGTGGCAAATTATAAAGACGGCAAGCTGGATGTATCTGCTAAAAGCTATTATGAAAACGGGAAGTTGCAAGAAGAGATGACATTTAAAGACGGTAAGCCGGAGGGTGGATTTAAAAGGTATTATGAAAGCGGACAGTTGGAAGAAGAAGGAAATTATAAAAACGACAAGCCGGAGGGGGTGTGGAAGAGCTATTACGAAAACGGACAACTGCGGGAAGAGAAATATTATAAAAACGACAGGCCTGATGGGGTGTGGAAACGGTATAATGAGAACGGGCAGTTGGAATCAGAGACGAATTATAAAGACGGCACGCCGGCGGGTGTGAGAAACAAGTACCATAAGAACGGGAAGTTGAAAGAAGAGATGCAACATAAAAACTACGAGCCGGATGGGGTACTTAAAAGGTATTATGAAAGCGGGCAGTTGGAAGAAGAAGAAAATTATAAAGACGGCAAACCGGAGGGGGGGAGTAAAATGTACCATAAAAACGGGCAGTTGTGGCTAGAGCAATATTATAAAGACGGCGAGTTGGAGGGGGTTTTTAAAAGGTATTACGAAAACGGGCAGTTGTGGGCGGAGTGGAATTATAAACACAGCCGATGGGACGGCGTGATGAAGGAATATTACGAAAACGGGCAGTTGAAATCAGAGACGAATTTTAAAAACGGCAAGCCGGATGGGGTGTGGAAGAGCTATTATAAAAGCGGGCAGTTGGTTACGGAAGAATGTTTTATGTGAACGGAGAGAGGAAGGTGCGGACGTGTTATGACGAAAGGGGAGGCGTTATATCGCGCAAATGAAAAAAAGCCGCTGCGGCGGCCTTTTTCGGAGAAGGCAGGCATTGGAAGGTGTCTGCCTTTTTATTTATGGGCGGATTAGCCGATGAGCTTTTTCCACCAGGTTTTCTTTTCCGGTTTCGGTTCACCGTCCGGAGTTGCGGATGAACTGCCGGCGGAGGAAGCGGAAGACGAACCGCGGCCGGATGAGGCGGAAGCCTGGGCGCGTTCCGAGGCAGCTGCGGGCGAACCGCGGCCTGAAGTTTCGGCGGAGCGGGCATTGCCGCTGCGGGAAGAACCGTCCCGGGAGGTGCCTTCATCGGTGTCGGGCGCAGTATTTCCGCCGTTACGGCTGCTGCGTTCACGGTCGCGGCCGCGCCCGCCGCGATGTCCTCTGCGGCGGCGGTCGTTGCGTCCCCGGCCACGGGAACGTCTGCCGGTTTCTTCTTCGGTGCTGTTTTCGTTGCCGCTGCCGTTTTCGGTATCGGCGGGTGTGCAGTCGTTGCCTTCGTTTTCGTCATCGTCTGCAGTGTCATCGTCATCCTCGGCATAACCTGCGGCGGCATACGCGGTGGCCGCGGCAACGGTTTCCGGTTTCGCTTTCGGCTGCCGGCTCTTTTCAATCTTGTAATCGCAGATGTTTTTAATTGAGCCGTCGGCGGAGATGATGATTTCCAGACCGTATTTTTCTTCCATATCGGCTAAAATGCGGCGCTTGTGGTTTAGGATATAAATCGCGGTATCCTGCGGGAGGCGGACTTCCAGGCGGTTGTATGCGCCTTTGATGCCTTCTTCCTCAATCGCGCGCAGAACCAGCATGGCTCCGGACTCGGTCGAGCGCAGGACGCCCTGGCCGCGGCAATACGGACAGGTTACATAGTTGCTTTCGACAAACGACGAGTGCATTCGCTGACGCGAGATTTCCAACAGCCCGAAGATGCTCATTTTGGCAATCTGCACCCGCGCGCGGTCAGGTTTCATCGCTTCTTTCATCCGCTTTTCGACCGCATGGTTGTTGGCCGGCTCTTCCATGTCGATAAAGTCAACGACGACCAGCCCGGCGAGGTTGCGCATCCGCAGCTGCTTGGCGATTTCGTCGGCAGCTTCCAGATTGGTTTTCAGCGCGGTTTCCTCAATGTCCATTTCGCGGGTGGCGCGGCCGGAGTTGACGTCTATGGACACCAGCGCTTCGGTCGGGTTAATCACAAGATAGCCGCCGGATGCGAGCTGAACTACCGGATTGTGCAGCTTGTCCAGCTCCTTTTCGACCTGATAATGCTGGAAGACGGGGATTTCGCCCGGTTTGCGGCATTTTATCTTGCGCCCCATGTTCGGCGAGAGAATCTTGCTGAATTCCTTGGCGGTCTTATAGGCATTGTCGCCGTCGATGACAACTTCGCCGATATCTTTGGTGTACATATCGCGCAGGGCTCGCTTAATCAGGTTGCCCTCTTCATAAATCAGTGCCGGCGCCTGGGTGCTCAACGCCGAGTGGCGGATGTGGTTCCAGGTGCGGATAAGATAATTGTAGTCGCGGACGATGTCGCTCTTCTGTTTGTCTTCGCCGGCAGTGCGGATAATCAGCGACATATCGTCGTTCAGCGGCAATTCGCGCATAATGTCTTTAAGGCGTTTGCGGTCGTTGGCCGAGGTGATTTTGCGGGAAACGCCGCCGGATTTGATGCGGTTGGGCATTAAGACGCAGTAGCGGCCGGCGAGCGACAGGTAGGTCGTGCAGGCGGCGCCTTTGTTGCCGCGTTCTTCTTTGACAATCTGAATAAGCAGGGTCTGCCCTTCGCGGATAACGTCCTGAATCGCAGAGCGGTGATACAGCTTGCGTGCGAAAATCAGCTTGCGCTGGATTTCGAGATAGTGTTCGGAATCGGCGTCGTCATCGTCGTTGTCGAATTCTTTGCTGCTGCCGGTGCCGAAATCGTCATCGTCGTCATCAGCATGCGAAGCCGCAGCGGCGTTGACATCGTCGTCATCGGCGGATTGAACCGGAGCGGCGCAGGCTTCTTCCATATCGGTTTCGTCTTCTTCGCCGATTTCTTCGGCAACGCTTTCACCGCGTTCAATGCCGGCGGTTTCGGCCGAGACTTTGTAGCCGTCTTTGTTTTCGGCTTTGGCGGCGGATTTGCCGGACGAACGGCGGCCTAAAAAGCGCGTGCCGCGGCGGCGGGTACGACGGGTCGGTTTGTCTTCCGTTTCGGCTGAGGCTTCACCGGATGCTACCGCGCTGTCGGATATATCGTCGCCGGACCGGGTGTCAGATGTTGCCGCGCTGTCGGATGCATCGTCGCCGGACCGGGTGTCAGATGCTGACGTGCTGTCGGATGCATCGTCGCCGGACCGGGTGTCAGATGTTGCCGTGCTGTCGGATGCATCGTCGCTGGACCGGGTGTCAGATGCTGTCGTGCTGTCGGATGTGTTGCCGGCGGCAGATGCTGCCTCTTTCCGGCAGGCGCTGCAATGGCATTCTTCATCGCAGGTGCAGACGCCGTTTTCTTCGCAATGGCAATGTCCGTCTTCAGCACGGCAGGCACAATTTGCCGAACAGCCGCAGCCGTCGGCGGCGGTTTCGTCTTCGGCATTTTCCGTTTCTGCGCCGGGGGCAGTTTCGGCTGGAGCCGGGGTTTCCGATGTCATTTCGGCCGTGTCAGAGGCGGCGTTTGCAGCGGCCGCAGCTTCAGCTTCCGCTTCGGCCAGTTTCTTTGCCTCGTATTCGGCGCGTTTCTGCTCGCGTTCAAGGCGGCGGCGCTCCTGTTCGGCCTTGCGTTCGGCCTGAAACTGGCGCTTCTTTTCGATAATCTCGTCGACTTCCTTTTCCACTTCCGCCTTTATCTCATCGGAAACGTTGTAGTAGTCGGGGTGGATTTCGCCAAAGGCCAGAAAGCCGTGGCGGTTGCCGCCGTAATCAACAAAAGCCGCCTGCAGCGACGGTTCAATCCGCACGACTTTGGCGGTGAAGATATTTCCTTTTATCTGTTTACGGAGACTCGATTCAAATTCTACATCCTCAACCTTGTTGCCGTCAACGATTACGACGCGGGTTTCCTCAGGCTGAGTGTCATCAATCAACATTCTTTTCATATATTCTGTTTCCTAACTAATAATTATCGCGCCGCTTATGTCCGGGCGATACGATTGGGTCATTTCCGGGCGGCAGAGAGTGCCGCAATCCGCTGCTGCGGCGGCAAAGACGGCTTGTCCGCGGGGGTTTTTGTTGTTGATTAGGTGCCGCGGGGGAGGCCTTGCCGGCCGGATGCCTTTAACACCGCAGGCGGGCTGAATGCCGCCGACAGGCTGCCGGTTATGCTAAACGGCGCCTTTCCGCAAGGCAGGGCGGTAAAACTCTAAGCTATCATTTAAGCCGCCGATGCTTGGGAAATCCGGATTAAAAACATCAGGCGTATTTATAATGCGTTTTTTCGGCATTGGCAAGAAAAATTTTTGATTCCGGGGGATTTTTTGCGAAAGATACGGGGACGAACGGGGCGGGAGGGAATTTTGCGGAGCGGGCAGAATACGGCACGGAAGATGTTTTTTGCCGGAGGGGCGGAAAAATGCTTGACTTTGTGTCATGGCTCTGTTTAAATAGCATCACAATGGACAAATGGGCGTCGGCAGTTGCGGGCGCTTTTTTTGTATATTGCCGCATTGGGCGGGCATCGGCGCTTTAGGGCGCTTTTTTATTTGCATATACCGGGCTTTCGTTTGGGGGCGCCGGTTTTTTTGTGTCAATTTCGGGCCGGAGCCGCGAGGCGTCCGGCTGTTTTTTTACGGAGGAAATTTTATGTATGATTTGAGTAAATGGTGCGACCGGCTAATCGCGCATGAGGGAATGAAACTGATGCCATACCGCTGCACGGCGGGGAAGCTGACTATCGGCGTCGGGCGCAATCTGGAGGATAATCCGCCGACGCCGGAGGAGGCGCGGGCGCTGGGCGACTATATGCACGGCATTACCGAAAACGCGGCGAAGATGCTGCTTCGGAACGATATCGCGCGCTGCTTTGAGGCGTTGAAACGGATAGTCGAAGGGTTTGAAGAGCTGGACGAAGAGCGGCAGTATGCGCTTTTGGATATGTGTTTCCAAATGGGAGTGAGGGGGTTCAGACGCTTTAAGCGCCTGTTGAAAGCCGTAGAGCAGCGGAACTTTGAACTGGCGGCGTTTGAGTGTCTGACTTCCAAATACGCGCAGCAGACGCCGAAACGGGCGAAACGGATTGCGCAGCTGCTTAAGACCGGCGTGTGGAAGTAGAAGCCGGGAAAGAGCGTGCGGGGAGAAGGCGGAAAAGAGGGCATGCGGGGAGAAGGCGCGGGGGCGGCGCATAGGCGACAGGCAAGAAAGGAGAGCGGGCGGAGCGGGAAGACGGCGGCGAGGGCGGCAGTGTGACGGTGACGGGGGAAGGGCCGGTGAGCGGAGAGGTGCCGCCTTATATCTTAAAGAACATAACGACGGCGCAGTTGGTTCTGTATTCCCCCTTTTCCCCGAGACACAAGGCGCATTGCTCCTCTATTTCCTCCACGGAAATCCGCGACAGGCATTTTAAATTTCCGTTGTTGCAGTAATTCGTGCCGTAAAAATGCTGCACATAGTTGTTGCCCCAGTAGTTTGCGGCCATATAGATTTCAGAGGCGAGCGGGCGGAGCACGTTGTTGAACAGAATGCGGCAGAGCCCTTTCTGATTGTATGACATCCCCTGTTTTCTGCCCATTTCAAAATTTATCTGAAGTTTACGGCTGCCGTTGTTCTGCAGAAAAAGCACCTGCCCCATATCGTTTTGCAGATAGCCCGCTTTGTATTTCCAGCCTGCCGGCATCAGCGGCGATTTGGCTATGTCGCTGCTGATGTTGCGCTGGTCTTTGGGGAGGCGCAGCGCGTTAAAATCTGCCACGACATTTTGCACCAGCCAGGCGTATTCTTCGGCTATCCGTATTTGCCGGTGCTCGGTTAAAATCCGTCCCAAATGGTATATGCCGCCGACGGACAGGATGCCGACGATTGACAATACGCCGAGCATTTCAATCATGCTGCGCCCTGCCGCGGAGCATTTGCCGGCCGCTACTGCCGCAGCGGGGCGGTTTGGGCGCTGATGTTGTGTGCGGGCAGCCGGATTGTCGTTTTTCATATTGTTGTTTCCCTAAAAAATAAACCACCCTAAAAGAGAGGTGGTCAGGGAGTTGAACAATCATATATGCTTAGATGACTCTTCCAGCCTTTGGGATATTATTTCAGAGACAGAAATATCCTTGGACATACGCTGAAAGCTCCCCGGCCGTTGTCGGGGATATATTTGTTGACGGTGCTATATCAACACCGAAGCATATAAAGAGCCGTTCAAAGCTCCGCACCTCTTTTTCAGGCACTGCGGATACCCGTGTATCCGGTAAACGGCAGTTTAGGGATAAAATGTTAATATACGGTTAAGAAGGGGCAGGCGGAGCGAAAAGTTTGTGCGGCCGACGGGGGAGGCAGAGGGCGGGGGGAGCGTGCAGAGCGGGAAGGCAGCGGGGCGATACATACTTTTTTGTTAAAGATTTTGCGGTTTGGTATTTATTTTTTAATAACTTATGTTTATATTCAGTCCCGTAGATTTATTCGGGAGGCATATATGAGATTGAGAGCGGCGGGAGAGAGGACGGCTGCAGGCGGTGTGAGCGCGATGGCAGGCGGTATGAGCGCGATGGCTGGCGGAATGAACACGCTGGCGGACGGTGTGAGCGCGGCGGCAGGCAGTGTGAGCGCGCTGGCAGGCAGTGTGAGTGCGATGGTTGGCGTGATGAATGCTGCGGCCGGTGAAAGGGCGGCGGTTCGGCCGGCGGGTTCTGCGGGAGGGGCGCGATGATTTTCGGCGTTCCGGCGGCGGTGATTGCCAGCGTTATCCTGATTTTGAGCTACGCGGTTCTGTTTTCAGAAAAGCTGAACCGGGCGGTGGCGGTGATGCTCGGCGCGGCGGCGATGGTGCTGCTCGGCGTTTTGAGCTACGATCAGGCGCTGAAAGGCATTGATTTTAACACTATTGCGCTGCTTATCGGCATGATGATTATGGTCGGGATTATGGAAAAATCCGGCGCGTTCCAGTATGCGGCGGTCAAGTCGGCGAAGCTGGTGAAGGCGAATCCGCGCGGCATCCTTGCAGTGCTCGGCGTGGTAACCGCGGTGTTGTCGGCGTTTCTGGACAACGTAACGACGGTGCTGCTGATTGTGCCGGTAACGATAGAAATCACCCGTAAGCTGAAATTAAACCCGTATCCGTTTCTTTTAATGGAGATTTTCTCCTCAAACATCGGCGGTACGGCAACGCTTATCGGCGACCCGCCGAATATTCTTATCGGCGGCGCCATCGGGCTGTCGTTTACGGATTTTCTTAAAGAGCTGTCGCTGCTGGTGGCGATTAACCTGGCGCTGCTGGTGGCGGCGTTTGATTTCTTTTTCGGGCGGAAGATGACGGCGACGGCGGCGGCGCGCAACGAGGTTATGAGCATTAACGAGCGCGATACGATTACCGATGCGGGGCTTCTGATAAAGTCGGCGGCGGTGCTGGGGCTGGTTATTCTCGGCTTTATCGCCGGCGAGCACCTGCATATCGCCAACGGCACAATCGCTCTGTTCGGAGCGGCGCTTTTAATGATGCTGTATACGCTGGGGCTGCCGCATCAGGAGCGCGACAAACGGGTGGAAGACGCGTTTTCGCTTGTGGACTGGACGACGATTTTCTTCTTTACGGGGCTGTTTGCGCTGGTGTACGGGCTGGAAGTTACCGGCGTGCTGGAAATGCTCGGGCACAAGGCGCTGCTCCTGGTGGACGGAAGCATTCAGAAAGCGACGTTTCTGATTTTGTGGTCGTCGGCGGTGCTGTCGGCGGCGATTGACAACATTCCGTTCGTGGCGACGATGATTCCGCTTCTGAAAACGATGGAAGAGGCGCTGGGCGGGCGCGAGGCGATGATGCCGGTATGGTGGGCGCTGTCCGTCGGGTCGTGCTTCGGCGGCAACGGATCGCTGATTGCGGCTTCGGCAAACGTTATCGTCGCGGGAATTGCGGCGCGCGAGGGGCATGCGCTGAACTTTCTTAAATTTCTGCTGTGGTCGCTGCCGGTAATGCTTATTTCCATTGCCATATCGAGCGCTTACCTTTATATTGTGCACTTTATGTAGAGGGAGAAGAAATGGTACGCTTTATACGGCAGGGGGAGAAAAGGCGCGGGGAGCGGCGGAAGTTCCGGACGAAGGAGCAATGGTGCGGCGAGCAACGGTTGGCGAGAGGGACAGCGGAGCAATGGTACGGCGAGCAACGGTTGGCGAGAGGGACGGCGGAGCAATGGTACGGCGGGCAACGGCGGTGCGGATATGTGCCGGGGCGGCGAGATGGCCCGGGGAGCGGCGGAAGTACCGGACTGATATGAAATGTAAGGGATTTGACGGATGCAGACGACGGACTTGATTTTCGGCTTTACCCACCAGACAGTCGCGCTGGCGGCGATGGGGCTGTGCTACTTTCTTTTGTTTACGGAAAAGCTGAACCGGGCAGTGGTTACGCTGCTGGTCGGGGCGGGGCTGGTGCTGTGCGGCGCGGTATCGCAGGAGGCGGCAATCGCGGCGATTGACTTTAACACGATTTCGCTTTTGACGGGAATGATGATTATCATCAATATCGCGGAGAGAACCGGCATGTTTCAGTACGTTGCGGTGTGGGGGGCGAAAAAAGTGCGCGCGCACCCGCTGGGCATTTTGATTGTCATGGGCTTTGTGACGGCGGTGTTTTCGGCATTTCTGGACAACGTAACGACGGTGCTGCTGGTTGTGCCGGTAACGATGCAGATTGCCAACAAGCTTGAGGTCAACCCGTATCCGTACCTGCTTATCAATATTTTCGCATCCAATATCGGCGGTACGGCAACACTTATCGGCGACCCGCCGAACATCCTCATCGGGTCGGCGCTGGAGCTTTCGTTTACGGATTTTCTGTTCCATCTGACGCCGGTGGTGCTGACGATTATGGCGGCAGTGGTCGGCATGTTTGTCTATTTTTGGAAAGACAGCCTGACGACATCGCTCAAAAACCGCGCGCTGGTGATGAACATTAATGAAAAAGACGCAATTACCGACTTTAAGCTTTTGAAAAAGGCGCTGTGGGTGCTGGGCATGGTGATGGCGGCGTTTGTGGTCGCGCACGACATCGGGTTTGAAAACGGGTTTATCGCGCTGGCCGGGGCGGCGGTGATGCTGCTTCTGTATACGATGGGGCTGCCGCATACGCAGAGCGACGAAAAGGTGGAGGATGTGCTGCGGCGCGTGGACTGGACGACGGTGTTCTTTTTTGTGGGGCTGTTCGTCATTGTCGGGGCGCTGGACGAAAGCGGATTTCTGAAAAAAATGGGCGACTATTTCGTCGGGGTAACCGGCGGAAGCATCAAAAAGAGCGTGTATGTCATTCTCGGCGTATCGGCGGCGGCATCGGCAGTGGTGGACAACATCCCGTTTGTGGCGACGATGATTCCGACGCTGAAAGCGATGGAAGAAGCGCTGGGCGGGCGAGAGGCGATGATGCCGGTGTGGTGGGCGCTGTCGCTCGGGGCGTGCCTGGGCGGCAACGGGACGCTTATCGGCGCGTCGGCGAACGTTATCGTTGCGGGGATTGCAGCACGCGAGGGGCATCCGATAAGCTTTCTCCGGTTCCTCATCTGGTCGGTGCCGGTGATGCTTTTGAGCGTGGCGATGGCCGGGGTGTTTCTGTATCTGGAATATTTTATCTGAGGCGGACGACTGGCGGCGAACTGTGCGGCCGGACAGGCGGCGAACCGTGCGGCCGGACAGGCGGCGGGCAGAGCGGACGACAGGTGGTTGGCAGAGCGGACGACAGGTGGTTGGCAGAGTGAGCGAACGGGGGCAAACAGAGCGGACGGCAGGCGGCAGCCGGGGATTGCCGCGGTGCAGAAATGGCCGGGAGAACGGCAAAATCCGGTTGAAAGGCAGTTTAAAGGGCTTGACAACCGTTTGCGGGCGAATATTCTGCCATCAGGTAAATACCGGTAAGGTATTGGCAAATACCATAAATTGGAATATGAGGGAGATATGATGAAACGGAATCTTATTTTCGGCATTGCAGTGGCTGCGTGTCTGGCCGCGGCGGGATATTACGCCTATGACCGCGCGCAGGGGAGAAAAGCTTTAATCGAGGCGGAAGAAGAAGTTACCGCGCCGGGGGAATTTTCGTTTAAGAAACTGCGGCAGAAAGCGCAGGCGATGGCGGCAACCCCGTACCAAAAGCCGGCAGAACTGCCGTCGGGAAAATTCCGCGGGCTCGACTATGACGAATACCGCGACATCCGCTTCAAACCCGCGGACGGGCCGTGGGCAAAGAACAAGCTGAAGTTTGACCTGCAGCTGTTCCATGTCGGCGGGATGTTTACGGCGCCGGTGGCGGTTAACGAGATTATCGACCGCAAGGCGGTGCCGCTGACATATCATCCGGAATTTTTCGACTACGGCAAGAACGAGATTTCGCCCAAGGATTTTGAGGAAGTCCGGGGCGGCGGCTATGCCGGGTTCCGCCTGCATTATCCGCTGAACAGCCTGACGTATCTTGACGAAGTGGTTTCTTTTCTGGGCGCGAGCTATTTCCGCGCGCTGGGGCAGGGGCACAAGTACGGGCTTTCCGCCCGCGGGCTGGCGATTGACACGGCGTCGATGAAAGGCGAGGAGTTTCCGGCGTTTACGGAGTTCTATATCCAGAAGCCGCGCCGCAATGCCCGCGAGATAAAGATTTTTGCGGTGCTGGACAGCCCGAGCGCGGCGGGGGCGTACCGTTTTACGCTCAAACCGGGCAAGGATACGGTAATGGACGTCGATGCGGCGCTTTATTTCCGCAAGCCGGTGGAGAAGCTCGGCATCGCGCCGCTGACCTCGATGTACCTGTTCGGCGAAAATACCAAGAACCGCTTTGACGACTATCGTCCCGAAGTGCATGACAGCGACGGGCTTTTGATGCACAACGGCGCCGGCGAGTGGCTGTGGCGGCCGCTGGACAATGCGAAGTTTCTGCGCGTCAGTTCGTTTGAGGACAACAATCCGTCCGGTTTCGGGCTGATGCAGCGCGACAGGTCGCTGGAGCATTATCTGGATTTTGAGGCCAACTATCACGAGCGGCCGAGCGTCTGGGTCGAGCCGGCGGGCGACTGGGGCAAAGGGACGGTGCAGCTGGTGGAAATCCCGTCGCAGCAGGAAATCCACGACAATGTGGTCGCATACTGGATTCCGGCGGAAAAAGTCGAAACCGGCAGAGAATACCGCTTTAAGTACCGTCTGCACTGGACGGACGACGTGGACGGCGAAGACGTTGAGGCGCGCGTGGCGGCGACTTATACCGGCGTCGGCGGCGTGATGGGCGTTCTGGGCAATACGGGGCGCAAGTTTGCAGTTGAATTTACCGGCAGCAGGCTGCGGCGTTATTTCGGCAACGGCGAGCTGGAAATCGAGGCGAGCGCGTCGGAAGGCGAAATCAAGCGCGCGCATCTGGAATACAGCACCGTGTCCAAAGGCGTTATCGCGTATGTCGACTTTGAGCCGGACGGCAAGACTTCCGAGCTGAGAATTGCGCTCAAACGCGAAGGGGAGATTATTTCCGAAGTCTGGACGTATCAGTGGCTGCCGCAATAGGAGGGGAAATGACCGCATCGGAAGACATTGACAACCTGGTTATCGTGCCGCCGGAAAAACCGCTGAAAATGCGGGCGCAGCCGATTATGCCGCCGCGGGTCAAGCGTATGTGGCAAAAACTGTGGCTGAAGCCGCGGGAAGAGCGGCGCGAGGCAGACAGGGGGCGGAACGGTGCCGGCGCGAGGGAGCATGCGGGCAGCGGCGCGGGCGACGGCAGGAACCGCCCGGCGCTGCGGCCGTGGTATGGCGCGGAATATGCGATGCTGGTGCACAGGCGCCGGCGGCTGCTTTCGACACTGGTCATCGTTACGGTGGCGCTGGGACTGCTTAAGTGGGCGGCGGCGATGCCTTCGGACATTACGGTTTGGACGCGGGCGGCGGTAATTGTGCTGTTTGTGCTGACGTTCGGGTGGATTGCGCTTTATTTTTGGTCGAGCATTCTGGGATTTTCGCAGCTGTTGAAAAGGGCAAGGATGCCGGGGATAACGTATCCTGCCGACGTTGAAGCGGCGTTGGATGCTGAGGCAGGCATTGCGGCGGACGACCTGCGGGCGCGGCAGAACCCGGCGGCGCCGAAAGTGCGGGAGATGGCTTCCTTTATTAAGGCGAAGACAGCGGTGCTGATGCCGATTTACAACGAAGAGCCGGCGCAGGTGATGGCGCGGCTGCTGGCTATCGGCGAAGATTTGCAACAGGCGGGCGCAGGCGGCAGGTTTGATATTTTTGTTCTGAGCGATACGACGAATCCGAAAATCTGGGTCAAGGAAGAGAAAATCTGGCTGGAGGCAAAGCGGATTTTGGAAAGCGGCAGTTTCGGCGCGGAGAGCCGTTCGGATACGGAAGCAGCCGGGAGGAGCGGCGGAACTGCCGGCGGCGCGGGGCTGCATATCTATTACCGGCGGCGGGCGCAGAATACGGCGCGCAAGTCCGGCAACATCGAGGATTTCTGCAACCGATGGGGGGCAGAATATGACTTTATGCTGGTGCTGGACGCCGACAGCCTGATGACGGCGGAAACGATTGTCAAAATGGCGCGGCTGATGGAAGCAAACCCGCATGCGGGGATTATCCAGGCGTCGCCGCAGATGGTCAATTCCACGAGCATGTTTGCGCGGATGCAGCAGTTTGCGGGCAAGGTTGCGGGGCCGGTGGTCGGTGCCGGGCTGGCATACTGGCAGGCGGGCAACAGCAACTACTGGGGGCATAACGCGATTATCCGCACGCGGGCGTTTATCGACTGCTGCGGGCTGCCGAAACTCAAAGGCAAAGGGCCGTTCGGCGGCTTTATCCTGAGCCACGACTTTGTCGAGGCGGCGCTGATTGCGCGCGGCGGCTGGTCGGCGTGGCTGCTGCCGGAATTGAAAGGCAGCTATGAGGAATGCCCGCCGTCGATGATTGATTTTGCGGCGCGCGACCGGCGCTGGTGCCAGGGCAATTTGCAGCATATCAAGGTGCTGATTTCGCGCGGGCTGCATCCGGTGAGCCGCGTGCATTTCCTGACCGGGATTATGTCGTATCTGTCATCGCCGCTGTGGCTGCTGTTTCTGCTGGCGGGGCTGTCGATGGTGTTGTTCCGCGAGTTTATTCCGCCGCAGTATTTCGGGCAGACGTATTCGCTGTTTCCGAACTGGCCGGTGTTTGACAAATATGGCACTATCGGGCTGTTCGTACTGTCGATGGCGATGCTGCTGGTGCCGAAATTTCTGGGGCTGGCGGCGTATCTTAAAGGTAATGCCGGGAAAAATGGCAGAACGGACGGCGTTTGCGGATATGTGCGGTCAGCATGGAACGCGGGCAAAAGCCTGGGGCTGGAAATCGTGGTGTCGACTTTAATGGCACCGGTGATGATGCTGTTTCAGAGCAAATTCGTGTTTGACATCCTGCGCGGCAAGTCGGTGGGGTGGAACGCGCAAAACCGCGGCGACGAGGGAACGAGCTGGCAGACGGCCTGGCAAATCCACAAATGGCATACGGTGCTCGGCGCGGTAACGGCGCTGGTGGTCTGGAAATATGCGCATGTCCTGTTCTGGTGGCTGCTGCCGATTACGCTGGGACTGGTTTTGGCGGTACCGCTATCGGTCATCAGTTCGCGGGTCAGTGCCGGACGGTGGCTGAGGGAACGCGGGTGGTTTGTCATTCCTGAAGAAATCTGCGAACCGAAAGTGCTGGCGCGGGCGAAATACTGGGCTGGTATTCTGGCGCCTTTTGAAGCGGGGAACGGCGGGCTGGCGATGCTGCAAAACGACCGGACGCTGCGGATGCTGCACTGCCGGATGCTGCCGGTAAACGGGCCGGCGCCGGAGTTTGCGCCCGAGGTGGCGGAAACGGCTGATGCCAAACTGGCGGACGGCAGGCTTGACGACCTGACGCGGGATGAGGAGATGTGGGCGCTGTATGAGCGCGCGTGTTAAATGAGAGCTGCAGCCAGCCGAAACCTGCGAAAAAGTGCGGCCGGTGAGGGCGGAGAAGGCAGCGGCTGATAATGGCCGCAGCCGGCAGGGCGGGGGCAGGAAGTTTGTTTTACCGCACTTTCAGATATTCGGGGTCGACCCTTACGAACGTAAAACGGGCGGCGCCGTAAAAATAGGCTTTGGCGCGGCTTATTTTCAGCCCCGGGGGCATTTCAAGCAGTTCCATTTTGGCGGTTTCAACGATGATTATGGCATCGTCCGTGAGCCAGCCTTTTTCAAAAAGTTTGGAGAGGGTAAGAACCGACAGTTCCATATTGTACGGCGCGTCCATAAAAACAAGGTTAAACTGTCTGGCGGCGGGCGGCAGGCGGCGGACGTCTTTCTGTATATAGGAAAGTTTCGGCAGGCGGCAGGCGGCGGCATTCTTTTTGACCAGTTCCAAATCAATGTCGATGAATGTTACCGAGCGGGCGCCGCGGGATGCCGCTTCCAGGCCGATGGCTCCGGTTCCGGCAAAAACGTCAAGAAAATCATATTCGGAAAGCGGCGCGGGAAGCATGGATTCCAGAATGTTGAAGAGTGCTTCGCGCGCGCGGTCGGAAGTGGGGCGGATGCGGTCGTTTTTCGGGGCGAAAAGCTTTTTGCCGCGGCGGGTGCCGGAAATTATGCGCATGGGGTCGTGCCTCCGGTACCGGTACGGTTGCGGGAACGGGGGGACGCGGCCGTATCGGCCTCGGGCCACAGGCTGCCGAGCTGTTCGCGCAGCGTTTTCTGCGGAACCTCGCGGACTTCTCCGGGTTTTAGCGAACCAAGCTGAAACGGGCCGTAGGACAGGCGTATCAAACGGGCGACTTCCAAGCCGACGGAGGCCATAAGTTTGCGGATTTCACGGTTTTTGCCTTCGGTTAGCGAAACGGTGAGCCAGGCGTTGGTGGCGGTACGGGAGGCCGGGGCGGTTTCCGGCACTGCCGCGGCAGTGCCATTGCGAACCGGCGCAGCGGCGGGGTTGGGGCGGCTGTCTATGGTGATTTTGCAGGGACCGTAAGCGATACCGTCGATAGTGGCGCCTTTTTCGAGCTTTTTCAGGCGGCGTTCGTCCAAAAAGCCATGAACTTTGACTTTGTAGCGGCGGCTCCAGCCGTTGGATGGGAGTTCCAGCGCGCGGGAAAGCCCGCCGTCGTTGGTCAGCAGGAGCAGCCCTTCGGAATTGAGGTCGAGCCTTCCGACGGAGATGACGCGCGGCAGGCCGGCGGGAAGGTGCGCAAAAACGGTGTCGCGCCCTTTTTCGTCTTTGTGGGAGGTAACGAGCCCGGCAGGCTTGTGGTAGAGCCAAAGGCGGGTTTTGTCTTTCGATTTGATTCTTTCACCGTCGAAGAGCACGGTTTCGGAGCCGTCGACCAGAAAGGCCGGCGCGGCTACGGTTTCGCCGTTGACGGTGATGCGCCCCTGTTTTATCAGTTCTTCGGCTTCGCGGCGGGAGCAGACGCCGGAGCGGGCCAGAAATTTTGCTATGCGTTCGGGCATTTAAGGTTCCTTATTTGTTAATCCGGAGCGCCGGAGGTGTTTGGTGCCGGGTAGCCGGAGGGTTAATCCGGAGCGCCGGAGGTGTTTTGGTACCGGGTGAGCCGGAAGGGTTAATCCGGAGTGCCGGAGATGTTTGGTGCCGGGTGAGCCGGAAGGTTAATCCGGGAGTGCCGGAGATGTTTGGTGCCGGGTGAGCCGGAAGGTTAATCCGGAGCGCCGGAGGTGTTTTGGTACCGGGTGAGCCGGAGGGTTAATCCGGAGTGCCGGAGGTGTTTGGTGCCGGGTGAGCCGGAGGGTTAATCCGGAGCGCCGGAGAAAGGATGCCGTACGGAACAGGCGGCGCGTGCGTCAGGTCCAATGTTCCTGTTCCAAGAGAATGCAGGCTTTCTGCGATACCGCCAGATATTCGTTGACGACGGCATTAATTTCCTTGACGCGTTCGGGTTCGATGTGCATTGCCGCGGCGATGTCAAGAATATAGTCGATTTCGCTGTCTTCAAGGCTGCTGTCGATATTGGCGACCATACACATATCCTTTATCAGCATCAGCGCCTTGGCGCGGTCGGTTATCATCCTCGCCTGCATCATCAGGGCGGTGCGGTCGGAAGACTTTATCATATTGGCGAGGCTTTCGCCGCTGACTTCATATTTCAGCGCCGCCTCTTTCAGATAAAGCAGCTCTTCGCGGCTGACCTGGCGGTTGGCGGCGACCGTGCCGCAAATGATTTTCAGAAAAATAAAACGCTCGCCGTTGGAAAGCGTGTTAATAAAATTCTTATCCGGGTAAAACATTGCAGACCTCCGTTGTCTGACAGGCATTGTAGGCATTTTTTTGCACGATGTAAAGAGTTTTTTTACTGTCGGCGGTTAGACTGGAAACAAATACGGCGGAGAAAACGGCCGGGAAGAGTTGCGGAGAGGGGCGCAAAGCGCCTGGCCCGGCTTTGGGACGAAGAATGCAGCCGGGAGCAAAGCCGGGTGCGGTAACGGAAACAGTAACAGATTTATCAACGGGAGCGGAACGTTATGGAAGGAATGAGAGGTTCGGTATTTAAGGCGGTGTTTTTGAACCCGCTGGTATGGATAGGGCTGGTGCTGACCGGTTTTACGCTGCATTACGAGGGGTATGAGGGGGCTTTTAACGTTTTTTTTGAACTTGAAACCTATCGCAATCTGGCGCTCGGAGCGGCGGTTTACGTTGCCCTGTTTGACCGGCGCTATAAGCCGGGCGGGGGCAGGCTTGACATTTCGGAAACGCTGGCGGCAGTTTTGGAAGCGATGTACGTTATTGTTCTGACATGGGGAATTACGCTGTTTGCAATCGTTAACTACCATCTGGGCGGCATGAGCTACAGCGCGGGGCTGCGCGAGCGTTACCGCGCCAACGGCTGGATTAAAAATGACAATGCGGCCGAAGACGCCGCGGCAGTGCGCGAGATGACATCCGGGGTTTTGGAAGACGGCGGCGTGGAGCTGGAAAAGGGAAAACGCTATAAGATTATGCCGCAGGAAGACGGCAGCATGGTGATTGAAGTTATTGAGGAGTGAACGGAGAGAGGCAGCAGCCGGAGCAACCATAAAAAAAGCCTCCGGAAATCGGGAGGCTTGGGGTTAACAAGGTGTGTTTCAAAGCGGTCGGACAGCTCCGAAATCGCCGGGAAACATTGTGTTTGTTAAAACTTGAACCACGGTTCCATTTCTTCGGCCTTTGTCCAAACCGAGGCAATGAAATTCCGAAGTTCGGGCGACGGAGCGCTTAAAGGCTTGGCGTCGCGGCGTTTGATTTCTTCCATAAGCGTTTCCGGAACAGCGGCGATGTTTTCAAGCATCGGACCGGAGAAAGCTTTGCAGCCGTCATAAAACTTTCCGTGAACGGAAATATTGCCGTTTGCGGGATTCATTATTATAAACGCTTTGGCATTGTTTTGTGCTTTTCTTGCAATGTAAATTGTTTCCATAATAAATATTTTAGTTTGTTTGACATAATTTTACTGATTTCGGTTATGTTTATAGCATATTTTAGAGAGGGTGTCAACAAATTTTTTGTTTATTTTGTCATTTTTTTGTTTAGAGTGTAGCGGGGCGGACGAGCGGCAGCTTACAAACATCGACACCCCCTCGGAAATTTTTAAAAAAGCTTCTGACGGCGAAAAAAACGGGGTTTATGGGGATAAATCGAAAATCAAGCTTTTTATTTTGGGGCGTTGTGGTAGTCTGGGGCAATAAATCGCACCGATACGGCGTCCGGGCGGGAAGTTCGCGCGGCGGTTTCGGGGCGGCAGATTGTGTTTTAACGAGAGGTTTTTTATAAAATGGCTGATGAGAATGACGAGATGAACGGCAGCAACGGTACGGACGGAGCGATGAACGGCGGCAACGGGGATAACGGCGCGGCAAGTGCGGGCGCGCAGAATGGCGCGGGCGCGGACAAGGCAACAGGAACCGGCGCGACGGCGGCGGCGATGGTGAATCTGCCGAAGGAAAACATTGCGCCGACAATGATTGTCGAGGAAATGCGCCGTTCGTATCTGGACTATGCGATGAGCGTTATCGTTTCCCGCGCGCTGCCGGACGTGCGCGACGGCTTAAAGCCGGTGCACCGCCGCATTATCTACGCCGCGTATGAAAACGGCTATGACTACAACAAACCGTTTAAGAAATCGGCGCGTATCGTCGGTGAGGTTATGGGTAAATACCACCCGCACGGCGACAGTTCGGTTTACGAGGCAATGGTGCGCATGGCGCAGCCGTTTTCGATGCGCCTGCCGTTAATCGACGGGCAGGGCAACTTCGGTTCGATGGACGGCGACTCGGCGGCGGCAATGCGTTACACCGAGGCGAGGCTGGCCAAGGTGGCGCACGCGCTGATTGAAGACATTGAGTGCGATACGGTCGACTTTATGCCGAACTATGACGAATCGTTACAGGAACCGACGGTGCTGCCGGCGCGGTTTCCGAACCTTTTGGTCAACGGCACGAACGGCATTGCGGTCGGTATGGCGACCAACATTGCGCCGCACAATCTGGGCGAAGTTCTGGATGCGTGCACAGCGTATGTGGACAATCCGGACATTACGATTGAAGACCTTATCCGCATCGTGCCGGGGCCGGACTTCCCGACCGGCGGGCTGATTTTGGGCTACGGCGGGGCGAAAAATGCGTATCTGACCGGGCGCGGCTCGATTATGATGCGGGCGAAGTGCACAATTGAGGAAATCCGCAAGGACCGCGAGGCGATTGTGGTGCACGAAATTCCGTACCAGGTCAACAAGGCGATGCTGGTGCAGAAAATCGCCGAACTGGTGAAGGAAAAGAAAATCGAAGGCATTTCGGACATCCGCGACGAATCCGACCGCCAGGGCGTGCGCGTGGTTATTGAAGTCAAGAAGGAATTTCAGGCCGACGTGGTGCTGAACCAGCTCTATAAATATACGCAGCTGCAAACCAGTTTCGGCATGAATATGCTGGCGATTAACAACGGGCGGCCGATGATGATGAACCTCAAGGACATTATTGCGGCGTTCGTCAAATTCCGCGAAGAGGTTATCCGCCGGCGCACGGTGTTCAAACTCAACAAGGCGCGCGACAGGGCGCACGTGTTGGTCGGTTTGGCGATTGCGGTCGAAAACCTCGACCCGGTCATTGAGCTTATCCGCACCGCGGCAAACCCGACGGAAGCAAAAGATGCGCTGCTGGTGAAAGCATGGCCGGCAGGCGACGTCGAAGCGCTGGTTAAGCTGATTGCCGAGCCGGGACGCGAGGTTGTCAACGGAAAATATCGTTTGAGCGAGGCGCAGGCCAAGGCGATTCTGGACTTGAAACTGCAGCGCTTAACCGGTCTGGAACGCGACAAAATCCATGACGAGTTGCGCGCCATCGGGCACGAAATCGAAGAGTACCTGTCGATTTTGGCAAGCCGCGAAAAACTGATGGGGATTATGAAAGACGAGTTTGCGGCGATTAAGGCCGAATACGCGAACCCGCGGCGCACGGTGATTGAGGACATTGAGGTCGATACCGACATCGAATCTTTAATCCAGCGCGAGGAAATGGTGGTTACGGTTACCGAGGCGGGCTACATCAAGCGCGTGCCGCTCAACGCCTACAAGGCGCAGAAACGCGGCGGCAAGGGCAAGTCCGGCATGACGACCAAAGAGGAAGATTTCGTTACGCGGCTGTTTGTGGCGAGTACGCATACGCCGGTGCTGTTCTTCTCGTCCAAGGGCATTGTGTACAAGATGAAAGTTTACAAACTGCCGCTGGGGTCGCCGACATCGAAGGGCAAGCCGTTCGTCAACCTGCTGCCGCTGGTTGAAGGCGAAAACATCACGGCGATTATGAAACTGCCGGAGAACGAGGACGAGTGCAAGGATTTGTCGATTATGTTCGCGACGGCAAGCGGGAATATCCGCCGCAACTCGCTGATGGATTTCGTCAACGTACAGGCGAACGGCAAAATCGCGATGAAACTCGACGAGGGCGACAAGCTCGTCAACGTGGCGCTGTGCGACGATGCGTGCGACGTTATGCTGGCGGCGAAGTCGGGCAAGTGCAACCGCTTCCCGGTTGCAGACTGCCGCGTGTTCGTCGGGCGCAATTCGTGCGGCGTGCGCGGAATTAAGCTTATGGACGGCGACGAGGTTATCTCGATGTCCATCCTGAAGCATACGGACGCAACGACCGAGCAGCGCGACGAATATCTGCGCCTGTCTTCGGCATTGAAGAGAATTGAGGTTCCGGAGAACGGCGATTTTGACGAAGAGGCCGCGTTTAACGGGCTGGAGCCGCAGATGAGCTTTGAAGAGTTTAAGGCTATGCGCGAGAACGAGCAGTTTATCCTGACGGTTACGTCCACCGGCTACGGCAAGCGCACTTCGGCCTACGAGTACCGGATTACGGCGCGCGGCGGCCAGGGCGTGGCGAATATGGAAATGTCCGAGCGCAACAAGGCGGTGGTCAGCTCGTTCCCGATTGAGGACGACAACCAGATTATGATGGTTACCGACGGCGGCAAGCTTATCCGTATGCCGGTCGAGGATATCCGCATCGCCGGACGCAAGACGCAGGGCGTTATCCTGTTCCGCACCGCCGAAGACGAGAGCGTGGTTTCGGTAACGTGGCTGGATGCGGACGATGACGACGAAGACGCAGAGCTGTCTGAGGAAGTCAACGAGTTTGACGGTGTGGCCGCGGCGGACGAAAGCGAAGAGTAGCGCGGGCTGCGGACGGCAGAACAGGGAAAGCGGCGGCAGATGACAAATTATGCAATCGACATAACGGAGCTTTGGCCGCCGCTGAAAAGTTTTAACGCGGTTCGCGGAGCACGGGTGCTGACGCCCGAAGCGGCGCGGGATATCCTGACCCACAGCAATCATCTGCGGGTGATGGACGAACTGGCGGCAAAAACCGGGCAGGCGCTTGCCGGAGGCGCGGATTACGACTTGTGGCGGGAAGTTGTGCTCGGGATTGTTGCCGGGAGGGCAGGGCGCGATACGACGCGGGAAAAAATGCGGGCGCTGGCGGAAGCGAACGGCGACGGCGAAGCGTTTGCCGCGGCGGCGGGTCAGAAAGTTTTTATCGGTTTGGGCGGTATGCGCAGAGATGTGTATGATGCGCGCGGCCGGGGTAAAAACGCCGAGCTGAACAATATGGAACTGGCGGACTATGCCGACATCGTGTTTGCGGCAGACGTTGAGCGGATAAGCATTCAGAAAAGCAACGACGTTCCGGCGGCAGTGCTGGATTTCCGGCCTTATCCGAAACTGGAAGTGCTGGCGTTGGGGCTGTCGGCATTGTCCGAAGAGGCCGAATTAAAACTGCCGCAGGGCATCCGCTGGCTGGACGTTCGCGGCAATGTGCGGCTTTTGGGCGATTTGAGCGGGTTTGCAAAGCTGGAAACCCTGTATGCGGGGCTTTTTGACCGTACCGATTTCGACGGGCGAGGTTTTGCGCTGCCGCCGCATTTGCGGGAGCTGTCGCTGCCGGGGGCGACGTTTCCGCGGGACGTGCTGGCGCAGCTTAAAGGCTGCCGCGATTTGAAAAGGCTGATGCTTTCAGGCAATAAGACGACGGCGGGAGAAAAGGCGGTTTATTTTGAGCTGCCGGAAGGGATTGAGGAACTGGAACTGTCGTCGGTTCACGGGCTGCACGGGGATATGTTTAAGCTGGAAAAGTACCGGCACTTGAAGAAAGTCGATTTGTCTCATACCAATCTGGAATTCAGGGAACTGCGCCTGCCGGAAGGGATTGAGGAGCTGACCCTCAACTATACCGGCGGTTTGGCGCGGGACGTGCTGGATTTGAGCCGGTACGGACAGCTGAAAGAAATCGGGCTGCGTACGTGCAGACCATCGTTTAAAGAGGTTTTGGTGCCGGCGGGCTGCGCGGTCGACCGGGGAATTGAGTCCGGGCTGGAGAAACCGGACGTCAAAGTGCGGAAAACCGGAGGGCTGAACGCGGGAAAGATTTTCGGCAGGCTTTTCGGGCGCGGCGGAAACGGTGGTTAAGAGGCGCGGGCGTGTTGTGACAGGCGCGGCGGAAACAGCGGCTGCGTGAGGGAAATGCAAGTGTGCGGATTATGGCAGCAGATAGTGCAAGTGCGGCAGAAGATGAAGCGAATGGGGAGAAACAGCAGCAAATGAATCTGACAGTCGTTTGGAGACAACCGGGAATGTAATGAGCATACAGTCACAAATGTATGTTTTAAAATTTTGTTTTCTAAATGTTTTTTTATATATGGCATTGACAGGGACGGAGAAATGTGGTATCCTTTTTAAAAGGCTTTGCTTTCATTGCAGTTGTGCGGGCAGTGCGCCGGGAGGCGGCCGATAACGGAGGAGGATACAATTATGACTGATAAACGGGATTATATCATAGAAATTACGGCAAGGAGAGATCCTCTGGCCTGTTTTAAAATGATTGAGGAACAGGTCGGCAAAGGGTTTTCTCCGGCGTTTGGCGAGAAAATGCTGACCCATACCAATAATCCAAAGATTATATCCATGCTGGCGGAACGCACTGCGGCGGCTTTGGCGCAGGGGGGAGATTTTGCCGCGTACGAAGCGCTGGTTTTCGGCATTGTCGCGGGGCGGGAAATTAATGACGATACGCGCGGAAAATTGCAAGAAGCGGCTGCAGCCCACGGGAGAAAGGCGGATTTTGACTATATTGACGGTTTGCCGAAGTTTATTGATCGCGACGGACGGCGCAGTAATCTTTTTGACGCATGGCATATGGGAGAACGCGCCGATTTGGCCGGACGGGATTTTACCGGTTATACGGGTATCGGTTTTGCTCCGGAAGTGCGGGAAATTAATCTCTCCCAGGCGAAGAATCTTCCGTCGGCAGCGTTTGATTTCAGCGGCTGCAGGAACTTGCGCTCCTTATCGCTCCGCGGTGCCGACGCGCGGCGGGCGGACAAGGTAAAACTTCCGGAAGGGCTGGAAGAGCTGGATTTGTGCCGCAATATGCGTCTTGCCGGCGATTTGAGCGGACAGAAAAAGCTGAAAAAACTGGTACTGGAGGGAGAAAACCTGATTGAAAACAAATTAAAGCTGCCGGAGAATCTTGAAGAATTGCATTGCAGCGAGACAAAGGGAATTTTGGCGATTACCGGCAATTTGGCGGACTGTACAAAATTGAAAAAGCTTTCGCTTATCGGGTGTGATCTGAAGGGATGCGGCCTGTCCCGCCTGTCGGAAAGCGTAGAGGAGCTGGATTTATCGTTTTCCTACAATATGAGCCGGTTTATGACAGATCTTACGGCATATAAGAATTTGAAAAAAGTTACGTTTAACGGTACGGATTTTGCCGTTGGGGATTTGAAGCTGCCGGAAGGCTGTGCAGCGGTGATTAACGGAAGGGCGGCAGTAGGCGCAATGTCCGGCATAGAGACGGCAGAGGCTGTGCGGATGGATAAAGTTGTGAAGGCCGGCAGGTCAGAGAAGGCGGCGCCGGAGCGGAGCAAAGTCTTGCACGGGATGATTGCAGGAAAGCGGGCAATGATGTCGCGTAATCGGGCGTGAGCGCTGCAGCGCAGCCTGACCGGACAGGCGCAGCGGCGTGTCCGGCAGGTATTTTATGTTGTTGAAAAGCGGAGTGAAGCGAAGAGAGGCGCGGCGGAAACAGCGGTTAAGAGGCGCGGGCGTGTTGTGACAGGCGCGGTGGAAACGGCGGTTAAGAGGCGCGGGTGTATTGTGACAGGCGCGGCGGAAACGGCGGTTAAGAGGCGCGGGGCGGAGCCGGTATGGCCGGCGAGAGAACGATGCGATTCGGACGCCTTGCATTTAAAAGGTTAAATTCAAGTTAAAATCTGCATAAAACCAAAAAATATGTTGAAAAATTATTTTAACGGCGCTATACTCCGCACGACTTTAAAAAGATAAGAATTTGTAATTACAAAATTATTCTACATCATACCGGAGCTGACTAGCCAACCCTTTGAAAATAAACAGTTTCAAAGGCGCTTGCGGACTCTGGGAACATATTTTAAACTTAAGTTTTTCGTATAACCTTCTGCGGTCGGGGTTGAAAATGGCCCGAGATGTTTCCGATTTGGGCGCGAATCGTGCCAAACGGCGGGAGTCCGGGTGCATATCATAAGTATTGTCGCAGAATCTAACCAGTAAGGATTAAAAAAGATGAAAGAATCTTATACGAGCAAGAAACGTGTAAGAAAAAATTTCGGGCGGATTGATGCCGTTATCGACATGCCCAGCCTGATTGAGGTTCAGACCGGTTCGTACAACAGCTTTATCAACAACGTTGACATGTACGGCAACCATTGCGAGTTCGGTCTGGAAGAAGTATTTAAATCCATTTTCCCCATCCGCGACTTTTCCGGCAACGGCGTGCTGGAGTTTGTCAAGTACGAACTGTCGCAGCCGAAGTACGATGTCGAAGAGTGCATGAAGCGCGATCTGACATACGCGGCGCCGGTAAAAGCGACGCTGCGCCTGGTCGTATTTGACGTGGACGAAGCCACGGGCGCGAAATCCGTGCACGACATCAAGGAACAGGACGTGTTTATGGGCGATATCCCGCTGATGACAGACAAGGGTACGTTTATCGTCAACGGCACCGAGCGCGTGGTCGTTTCGCAGATGCACAGAAGCCCGGGCGTATTCTTTGACGACGACAAGGGCAAAACCGTCGCTTCGGGTAAGAAACTGTTTGCGGCGCGCATTATTCCGTACCGCGGTTCCTGGTTAGATTTTGAATTCGACGCTAAAGATTTGGTTTACGCGCGTATTGACCGCCGCAGAAAGCTGCCGGTTACGACGATTTTCTATTCCCTGTATTCGAAGGAAACCGAAGAAAAAATCGCCGAGCTGAAAAAGCAGGGCAAGCGCATTGACCCGTCGGAAATTACGGGTATGAGCAAAGAGGAAATCCTTTCCTACTTCTATGACATCGACCATGTCGAAAAGCTCAAAAAAGGCTGGAAAGTCGCGTTTGAACCGGCACGGGTCAAGGGCGTCAAATTCCCGTTTGATTTGGTTGACGCCGACACCAATAAAGTTGTCTGGGAAAAAGACAAGAAGCTGACGGTGCGTTCGGCACAGAAGCTGGTTGACAAAGGGCTGAAGAGCTTTTTGGTTGACGACAACTACCTGTACGGCAAATTCCTGGCGAAGGCTCTGGTTATCGCCAAGACCGGCGAAGTTATCGCCGACGCGGGCGCCGAGCTGAACGAAGAGCTGCTGACCGCAATTAACGAAGCAAAAATCAAAGAACTGGATTTGCTCTATATCGACAACGTCAATGTCGGGCCGTATATCCGCAATACCCTGGAAGCTGACCGCAATACCAACCGCGAAGAAGCTCTGGGCGACATCTTTAAGGTTATGCGCCCGGGCGAACCGGTTACGCTGGAAGCGTCGGAAGCGATTTTCAAGATGCTGTTCTTTGATGAAGAAAGATACGATCTGTCTTCGGTCGGCCGCGTGAAGATGAATTCGGCGCTGGATATTCCGTTTGCGGAAGCTCCGGATACCTGCCACATTCTGCGCAAGGACGATATTCTGCGCGTGGTTAAGCACATGGTTGAGCTGCGCGACGGCAAGGGCGAAGTTGACGATATTGACCACTTGGGCAACCGCCGCGTGCGTTCCGTCGGCGAGCTGATGGAAAACCAGTACCGCATGGGCCTTTTGAGAATGGAAAGAGCCATCCGCGAAAAGATGAGCTCGGAAGTTTTGAACAACGTCAAGCCGCAGGATCTGGTCAATGCAAAACCGATTGCCGCGGTTATCCGCGAGTTCTTCGGTTCGTCGCAGCTGTCGCAGTTTATGGATCAGAATAACCCGCTGTCGGAAGTTACGCACAAGCGCCGTCTGTCGGCATTGGGCCCCGGCGGTTTGAGCCGCGACCGCGCCGGCTTTGAAGTCCGCGACGTACACCCGACGCACTACGGGCGTATCTGCCCGATTGAAACGCCGGAAGGCCCGAACATCGGTTTGATTAACGCTCTGTCCACATACGCGCGCATTAACAAGTACGGCTTTATCGAATGCCCGTACCGCAAGGTGGTTGACGGCGTGGTTACCGATGACGTGGTTTATCTGTCGGCGGACGAAGAGTCCAAGTACATCATGGCGGAAGCAAATGCAAAAGTCAAAGAAGACGGACACTTTGAAAACGATTTGATTACCTGCCGCAAAGCGGGCGAAGTCATTTTTGCAAAACCGGAAGAAATCAACTTCATCGATGTTTCGCCGAAACAGCTGGTTTCGGTTGCGGCGGCATTGATTCCGTTCTTGGAAAACGACGACGCGAACCGCGCGCTGATGGGTTCGAACATGCAGCGCCAAGGCGTGCCGCTGCTGCGTTCCGAGGCGCCGCTGGTCGGTACCGGCATTGAAGCGACGGTGGCAAAAGATTCCGGAGCGACGCTGGTTGCCAAATACGACGGCGAAGTTGTGGCGGTTGACGCGAACCGTATCGTTATCCGCAGCCACAACAACGACAACGTGGCCGATATGGGCGTGGAAATTTACAGACTGTCCAAGTTCCGCCGCTCCAACCAGGATACCTGCATCAACCAGGTGCCGCTGGTTAAAGTCGGCGACCAGATTCACGCCGGCGACATCATTGCCGACGGCCCGTGTACCGATATGGGCGAGCTGGCGCTGGGCAAGAACGTTCTGGTAGCGTTTATGCCGTGGAACGGTTTGAACTACGAAGACGCGATTTTGCTGTCGGAACGCATTTCCCGCGACGATGTTCTGACCTCGCTGCACATTGAAGAATTTGAAGTTATGGCACGCGACACGAAGCTCGGGCAGGAAGAAATCACCCGAGATATTCCGAACGTCGGCGAAGACGCGCTCAGAAACCTGGACGAATCCGGCATTATCTACATCGGTGCCGAGGTTAAGGCCGGCGACATTCTGGTCGGCAAGGTAACGCCGAAAGGCGAGAGCGTGGTTACGCCGGAAGAAAAACTGCTGCGCGCCATCTTCGGCGAAAAGGCAAGCGACGTCCGCGATACGTCTTTGCGTGCCCAGCCGGGCATTGAAGGCGTCGTTGTTGACGTTCAGGTGTTTAACCGTCGCGGCGTCGAAAAAGACGAACGCGCGCTGGCGATTGAGCAGGGCGAAATTTCCAAGCTTGCCAAAGACCGCGACGACGAAATGAACATCGTCCGCAAGAGCTACAACCAGCGCCTGAAAGAAATGCTTTTGGGGCAGACGGTGGTTGACGCGCCGAAGGGCATTGCGAAGAAACTGGTACTGACCGAGGAAGTCCTGAAGAACATTCCGGAATATCAGCTCGGCAAAATCGTCATCAAAGACGAAGACCTGATGAGCAAAATCGAAGAATTCACCAATGCGTTTAACGCGCGTCTGGACAGAGTACAGAAGCACTTTGAACAGAAGGTTGAAGAAGTTCAGCGCGGCGACGACCTGCTGCCGGGCGTTTTGAAACAGGTCAAAGTCTTTATCGCAACCAAGCGTAAGATGCAAACCGGCGACAAGATGGCCGGACGCCACGGTAACAAAGGTACGGTTTCGCGCGTTCTGCCGCTGGAAGATATGCCGTATATGGAAGACGGCACCCCGGTTGACATCGTGCTCAACCCGCTGGGCGTGCCTTCCCGTATGAACGTGGGGCAAATCCTCGAGACGCACCTGGGCTGGGCTGCCAAAGAACTCGGCAAACAGCTGAATGACCTTTGCGAACAGTACAAGCGCGGCGAAAAGACGATTGACGAACTCAACGCGAAACTCAAGGAAATCTATGGCGAAAAGCAGTACAAGAAAGAAATCGAGACGCTGACCGAACCGGAAAAGCTGGAAATGGTCGGCAACCTCAAAAACGGTATCCCGATGGCGACCCCGGTATTCGACGGCGCGAACGGCGACGACATCAACCGCATGCTGAAGATGGCGGGACTGCCGACATCCGGCCAGATTGACCTGTACGACGGACGTACCGGCGAGAAGTTTGACCGCAAGGTTACGGTCGGCATTATCTACATGATTAAGCTGCACCACATCGTCGACGAAAAAATGCACGCACGTTCGGTCGGCCCGTACAGCCTCGTTACCCAGCAGCCGCTGGGCGGTAAGGCGCAATTCGGCGGCCAACGTTTCGGCGAAATGGAAGTTTGGGCGCTGCAGGCATACGGCGCGGCTTACACGCTGCAGGAAATGCTGACGGTCAAGTCCGACGACGTCAACGGCAGAACCAAGGTTTACGAGGCGATTGTCCGCGGCGAAGACAGCTTTGAATCGGGCATTCCGGAGAGCTTTAACGTTTTGGTCAAGGAAATCAAGTCTTTGTGCCTGAACGTTGAAATGTTGAACGAAGAACAAGCCTAAGCGATAAAAGGAGTTTTACAAATATGAACGATATTATGAATTTTTTTGGTCAGCAGGCTGTTTCCGAGTCTTTTGACGAAATCAAAATCTCCATTGCTTCTCCGGAGCAAATCCGTTCGTGGTCTTACGGCGAAGTCAAAAAGCCCGAGACCATCAACTACCGCACTTTTAAGCCGGAACGCGACGGTTTGTTCTGCGCGCGCATTTTCGGCCCGGTTAAGGACTACGAGTGCCTGTGCGGCAAGTACAAGAGAATGAAATACCGCGGCATCGTGTGCGAGAAGTGCGGCGTCGAAGTTACGCTGTCCAAGGTTCGCCGCGAGCGCATGGGGCATATCGAACTGGCGGCGCCGGTTGCGCATATCTGGTTTTTGAAATCCCTGCCGAGCCGCATTTCGATGATTACCGACATCCCGATGAAGCAGCTGGAGCGCGTTCTGTACTTCGAAAGCTACATCGTCATTGAGCCGGGTCTGACGGATTTGAAACTGTATCAGCTGTTGACCGAAGACGAATATCAGGAAAAGCTGGACGAGTTCGGCGAAGACGCGTTCAAGGCCGGCATCGGCGCGGAAGCAATTAAGGAAATTCTTGCCAACATCGATTTGGAAGCGGAAAAGAAAGCGCTGCGCGAAGAACTCAGCGATTCAGTTTCCGAAGCCAAACGCAAGAAAGTGGTCAAGCGCCTGAAGATTATCGAAGCATTTCTTGATTCCCACACCAAGCCGGAATGGATGATTCTGGACGTGCTGCCGGTTATTCCGCCGGAGCTGCGCCCGCTGGTTCCGCTGGACGGGGGACGTTTTGCGACTTCTGACCTGAACGATTTGTATCGCCGCGTCATCAACCGCAACAACCGTCTGAAGAGATTAATCGAACTGCACGCGCCGGACATTATTATCCGCAACGAAAAGCGCATGCTGCAGGAATCCGTCGACGCGCTGTTTGACAACGGCCGCCGTGCAAGAGCGATTACCGGCACCAACAAACGCCCGCTGAAGTCGCTGTCCGATATGCTGAAAGGCAAGCAGGGCCGTTTCCGTCAGAACCTGTTGGGTAAACGTGTTGACTACTCCGGACGTTCGGTTATTACGGTCGGCCCGCAGCTCAAACTGCACCAGTGCGGCCTGCCGAAGAAAATGGCGCTCGAACTGTTTAAGCCGTTTGTTTATGCGAAGCTCGAACTGTATGGTTTGGCGACGACGATTAAGGCGGCAAAACGCATGGTTGAGAAAGAACGGGTCGAAGTCTGGGACATCCTGGAAGAAGTTATCCGCGAGCACCCGGTACTCTTAAACCGCGCACCGACGCTGCACCGTCTGGGTATTCAGGCGTTTGAGCCGGTTCTGGTCGAAGGCAAGGCCATCCACCTGCACCCGCTGGTTTGTACCGCGTTTAACGCCGACTTCGACGGCGACCAAATGGCGGTTCACGTTCCGCTGTCGATTGAAGCACAGCTGGAAGCGCGCGTGCTGATGATGTCCACCAACAATATTCTGGCGCCGGCATCAGGCAAGCCGATTATCGTGCCGTCGCAAGACATGGTTCTGGGTATTTACTACCTGTCGTATCAGGCGGACGGCGTTACCGGCGAGGGCAGCATTTATTCCGACGTTAACGAGGTTATGCTGGCACTGAACGCGAAAGCGGTCGACCTGCATGCGAAAATCAAATGCCGCATGCACTATGTCAACGACAAGGGCGAGCGCGTTTACGGACTGCTGGAAACAACGCCGGGACGTATCATTATTTCCGACATTCTGCCGGACAATGAGAAAATCTCGATTTCTCTGGTAAACCGCCTGCTGCGCAAGAAGGAAATCGGCGAAATCATCGATACGGTTTACCGTTACTGCGGGCAGAAAGAAACCTGCATCATGGTTGACAAGATTATGACGCTCGGTTTTGAAAATGCGTGCAAGGCCGGTATTTCGTTCGGCAAGGACGACCTGATTGTTCCTGATGCGAAGAAGAAACTTATCGCCGAAACCTCGAAACAGGTTAAGGAATTTGAACAGCAGTATCAGAACGGCTTGATTACGAGCGGCGAAAAATACAACAAGGTTATCGATATCTGGGCGGCGTGCGACTATAAGCTGACCGAGGAGATGATGAAAGGCATTTCCAAGATTGACCACGGTTATATGAACTCCGTGTTCATGATGGCGGATTCCGGCGCGCGCGGTTCCAAGGCGCAAATGAAACAGCTGGCCGGTATGCGCGGTTTGATGGCAAAACCGAACGGCGCGATTATTGAGCAACCGATTATCTCCAACTTTAAAGAAGGCCTGACGGTGTCCGAGTACTTCAGCTCGACGCACGGCGCGCGCAAAGGTTTGTCCGATACGGCGCTGAAGACCGCGAACTCCGGTTACCTGACCCGCCGTCTGGTTGACGTGGCGCAAGACGTCGTCATTACCGAAACCAACTGCGGCACCGAACGCGGCATTATCGTCCGTCCGGTCGTTGACGGCGGCAACGTTATCGCCTCCATCGGCGAGCGCATCCTCGGCCGTACGGCGCAGGAAGACATCCTCAATCCGGAAAACGGCGAAGTTCTGGTTCCGAAAGGCAAGCTGATTGACGAAAACGATGTTGATAAGGTTGAGAAAGCCGGCGTTGAACAGGTCAAAATCCGTTCGGTACTGACGTGCGAAAGCGAACACGGCGTCTGCGCGGCCTGCTACGGGCGCGATCTGGCGCGCGGCACACCGGTCAATGTCGGCGAAGCTGTCGGCGTTATTGCGGCGCAGTCCATCGGCGAGCCGGGTACGCAGCTGACGATGAGAACGTTCCACATCGGCGGCGCGGCTTCCGCATCGGCCGAACAGTCGAATATTGAAGTTCCGTTTGCTGGTATTTTGCAGCTTGACAACGCCCGCACGGTGGTTAACGCCGAAGGCAGCGCGATTGTCCTGTCCCGCAACTGCGACGTTGTCATTACCGACGCGCAGGGACGCGAGAAATCCCGCCACAAGGTTCCGTACGGCACCAAGATTCTGGTCAAGGTCGGTTCCGAAGTCGAGAAAGGGCAGAAGGTTGCCGAGTGGGATCCGTTTATGACCCCGGTTATTTCCGAAAAGGGCGGCCATGCCGAACTGGTAGATTTGATTTCCGGCGTATCGGTTAAGGAATCACAGGACGAAACCACGGGTATCGTTTCCAAGGTCGTTACCGACTGGCGCGGCGGCGCGAGCGCGCATGCCAACCTCAAGCCGTCGGTGGTGCTGAAAGACGCGAAAGGCAACCCGGTTACGCTCGACAACGGGCACGAAGTCCGCTACTACCTGCCGGTTGACGCGGTTCTGGCGGTCGATAACGGCGACGAAATCAAACCGGGCGACATTATCGCGCGTATTCCGAGAGAGAGCCTGAAGTCAAAAGACATTACCGGCGGTCTGCCGCGCGTGGCCGAGCTGTTTGAAGCCCGCCGCCCGAAAGACCCGGCGATTATCTCCGACGTTGACGGCGTGGTCGAATTCGGCAAGGACTACAAGGCGAAACAGCGCATTGTGGTTCGCACCGACGACGACAAGGAATACGAATACCTGATTCCGAAGGGCAAACGCCTGGCGGTTCAGGACGGCGACATGGTCAAGAAGGGCGATATGCTGGTTGAAGGTACGCTCGCTCCGCACGATATTCTGCGCGTTCTGGGCGTCGAAAAGCTGGCCGAATACCTGGTTAAGGAAGTTCAGGACGTTTACCGCGCCCAAGGCGTTAAGATCAGCGACAAGCATATCGAAGTCATCGTTTCGCAGATGCTGCGCAAGGTCGAAGTTACCGCTCCGGGCGATACGACCTTCCTCGTAGGCGAACAGGTTGACGCCGACGAGTTTGAAGCCATAAACGCCAAGACCGAGAAAGAAGGCGGCCGTCCGGCAGAAGCGACACCGGTTCTGTTGGGTATCACCAAGGCAAGCCTGCAGACGAAGTCGTTTATTTCGGCGGCATCGTTCCAGGAGACGACCCGCGTTCTGACCGAAGCTGCGGTCGAAGGCAAGGTTGACCACCTGAGCGGCCTTAAGGAAAACGTTATCGTCGGGCGTCTGGTTCCGGCCGGAACGGGCAGCGTGCTGCGCTCGCTCAGAAAGGTTGCGGCGCAGAATGACCGCGAGATTGAGCTGATGAAAGCCGAAGAGGCTCAGGCGGCTCTGGAACATCAGGAAGCCGAAGAAGCCGAAACCCCGGCTCCGGAGGCGACCCCGGCAGAATAAACAAGCGGCAGGTTGCAGGCTTGGGGAAAAGGGGAGCGTTTTGCGGTGCTCTCCTTTTTGTTTGTCTGAGCGCGGCGGGGCGCGGGGCAAGGCAGTGTTGGGGGAGGAGCAAAGGGCAACGGAATAGGGAGATTTCTGCGTTCTGTTATTTTTTTGCCGTTGTGCCGGGGGAAAAATTGTTGCATCAGGCTGAAAAATATGATAAAATGCTGTTTGTAAATATAAGGGTATGTCTATTATTAGGAAGTTTTTCATGATTTGTTTTTTCGGGGTTTTTCTTCGTGACAGGTTATGCAAAATTTTTTGTAACGGGATGTTCCTTATTTTACAAAAAATGTTTAACTTTGAAGTGGTATCGCATGGTGCCGTTTTGCGAAGGAGTAGGGAAAGGCCCGAACCTCGTTAAAAAAAGAAAAATTATGGAAAAATTTTTTTCTGTTTCAAGGAAAGTTCTGGGCGGCTTATTTGTGTTTTTAGCCATTGCCTCCATTGTTTCAGGTGCCGTTTACAGTACCGGCGCACTGGTTGTGAAGCTGCTCATAGCAGAATTGCTGTATGCCGGGCTGTGTTTCCTGTTTCTGTTTCTGGCAGAAAGGACATGGGACAGCTGCGACAGTTTTGTTGAGCGCCTGGGGATGGGTGCACTGTCTGTGGGTGTGTTCGGCGTTGTTGTCGGATTTCCGGCCTATCTGTTCGGAGCGGATTTATGGACAGGGATTGGCGCTTTGCTTGCCGTAGCCGGTCTGGGGCTGGGACTTATCATTATTGCGGGGCTCATGATAAGCCTCGTTATCTGCGGATAAAAAGAAGTAACGGGATACAAGAGGATGCTCTTGCATCCCGTTATTTTTTTACGGCTATGCCGGTTTAGGGGGCGGGCTGGGATGAGCTGAGCAAGCGGGGCGGTAAGCGTAATAGTAAGCGGGACGGCAGGCAGGGTAGTAAGCGGGGCGCATACATACAAAATTATCAACATATTGCGGAAAAAAAGCAAAAAGGCTGGAATTTACGGCAAGGTGTGTTACATACTAACCAGTATGTGTGTTTTTATGCAATGATTATTTGGAGGGCTTATGTCTTTGGGGTGCAGAACGTTTTGGAGAAGTAAAATTTGGGCGGCGGCGATGATGCTTGCGCCGGTCATGGTGCTGTCGGGGTGCGACGACAAGGCGGCGGGAGAACAGCAGGCAGGCGCGGGCACTGCCGTCGACGTGGTGCAGGTAATGCCGCAGAATGTGCCGCTGACGTTTGAATTTGCGGCGCGGGCGCAGGGTTCCAAGGAGACGGAAGTGCGGGCGCGCGTCGGGGGCATTCTGCTTAAGCGCAATTATGTCGAAGGCGCGGAAGTCAGCGAGGGGCAGGTGCTGTTTGAGATTGACCCGGACACCTACCGGGTGGCGCTGAACCAGGCCAAGGCCAAGCTGGCGCAGACCGAGGCAGAGCTTAAAAATGCCGAGACGCAGCTGGCGCGTACCGAAAAGCTGTTCAAGCAGGGGTATGCGAGCGAGAAGTCGCGCGACGACGCGGTTGCCAACGCAGACTCGCTGAAGGCGGCGCTGCAGTCGGCACAGGCGGCGGTGGACGCGGCGCAGCTTAACCTTGACTATACGCAGGTCAAAGCGCCCATCAGCGGGCTGACGAGCATGGAAGTCCAGTCGGAGGGGAGTTTGATTTCCACTTCCGGCGAGGGCGGGCTCCTGACGCACATTACGCAGCTTAATCCGATTTACGTGATGTTTTCGATGTCGGAAACGGAAATGATGAAGATGGCGGAAATGATTGAAAAAGGCTATCTGGCGCAGCCGCAGCGCAAAGACCAGATAAAGGCGAAGCTTAATGCCGGCGACGGGTGGCAGTATCCGCAGGCCGGAGACATTGACTTCGTTAACCCGACGGTCGACCAGGAAACGGGGACGATTAAGCTGCGCGCGGTGTTTGACAATCCGAAAGGGCGGATACGCCCGGGACAGTTTCTGCGCCTGAGCGTGGAGGGCGTTGTGCGCGCCGATGCGCTGGTTGTGCCGCAGACGGCGGTAATGCAGGGAGCGAACGGCTCTTATGTTTATCGCATCAACGCACAGGATAAAATTGAAGCAGCGCCGATTACGACCGGTTTTGCGACCAAAGACGGCGGCTGGATTGTAGACACGGGGCTGAACCCGGGCGACAGGGTGGTTGTCAGCGGACTGCTGAAACTGCGGCCGGGGATGGCCGCGGCGCCGCAGATTATGAATGCAACGAGTGCAGCGGAGAATAATCCGGCGGTTAAGGGATATGCACGTGCGGCCGGTGAAACGGGCACGGTATCTGATGGTGCAGGCGCGGTAAATGCGGCTGAGAGCACGGGAGCCGGGGCTGCGGGAGAAACGGGCACGGGAGCCGGGACGACAACCGACGGTGCGGCGGCCAGTGGTGCTGCGGTTAAAGAATAAACGGGAGCGGGAAGATGTTTTCAAAGTTTTTTATCGAAAGGCCGATTTTTGCGACCGTGATTTCGCTGATTATCGTGCTGGCGGGGCTGGTTTCAATGAAAGTTCTGCCGGTGGAGCAGTATCCGAACATCGTGCCGACGGAAATTCAGGTTACGGCGACTTATCCGGGGGCGACGGCGGAAGTGCTGGCGGACACGGTAGCGGCGCCGCTGGAGCAGGAAATCAACGGTGTCAAAAACATGATTTACATGTATTCCAACGCGACGTCGTCGGGGTATCTGACACTCGGCGTGGTGTTTGACATCGGAACCGACCCGGACCAGACGACGATTGACGTCAACAACAAGGTACAGATGGCAACGTCCAAGCTGCCGGCGGAAGTTACCAAGCAGGGCGTTACGGTGGAGCAGAAATCAAATTCCATTTTGCAGGTTATCACGATGCGTTCGACGTCGGACCTGTATGATACGGTGTATGTTTCCAACTATGCGCTGCTGAACGTGCTGGACGAAATCCGGCGCATCAAGGGTGTGGGCAGCGCGTCGCTGTTTGCGTCGCAGGACTATTCGATGCGCATCTGGCTGTCGCCCGACAAACTGGCGGAATATAACCTGACGCCGCAGGACGTGATTGCGGCGGTGCAGGAACAGAACTCGCAGTTTGCGGCGGGGCAGTTCGGGCAGGAGCCGATGACGGAATCGCAGCCCTATACCTATTCGGTCAATACCAAGGGGCGGCTGGTTGACGAGAAAGAATTCGGCAATATCATCCTCAAGAGCAACGATATCGGCGGAATGCTGCGGCTCAAGGACGTGGCTCGGATTGAACTCGGGGCGCAGGACTACAGCGTAACCTCCACCTTTAACGGCGAGCCGGCGGTGGCGTTTGCGGTTTATCTGCAGCCGGGGGCGAACGCACTGGAAACGGCGGATTTGGTCAAGAAGAAAATGGCGGAATTGTCCAAGGGCTTTCCGCAGGGGATTACCTACGAAATCCCGTACGACACGACGCTGTTCGTGAACGTGTCGATTGAAGAAGTTATCCATACGTTTTTTGAAGCGGTGCTGCTGGTTATTGCGGTCGTGTACCTGTTTTTGCAGAATATGCGGGCGACGCTGATTCCGATTTTGGCGGTGCCGGTGTCGATTATCGGCGCGTTTGCCGGAATGTATCTGCTGGGCTTTTCGATTAACCTTTTGACGCTGTTCGGGCTGATTTTGGCAATCGGTATCGTGGTTGACGACGCGATTATCGTGCTGGAAAACGTCGAGCGCCTGATGGACGAAGAAGGGCTGTCGCCGAAAGAGGCGGCAATTAAGGCGATGCAGGAAGTGTCGGGGCCGGTGGTCGCGGTGGCGCTGGTGCTGTCGGCGGTATTTCTGCCGATTGCGTTTCTGGGCGGCATGACCGGGGTTATGTACAAGCAGTTTTCGGTAACGATTGCGGTATCGGTGCTGATTTCCGCACTGGTGGCTTTGACGCTGACGCCGGCATTGTGCGCGCTGATTATCAAGAAGAAAAAGAGCGGGCAGGAACCGGCGGCGTTCTTTAGGTGGTTTAACGCCTTTTTTGACAAGGCGACGAGCTGGTATCTGGCGGGAGTGCATTACTTTTTGGCGCACCGGCGGCGGGCGGTCGCAGGGTTTGCGGCGGTACTGTTCGGCATTGCGGCGCTGTTTAAAATCGTGCCGACGGGGCTGGTGCCGACGGAAGATTTGGGGAATTTGCTGATGGCGTATTCCCTGCCGGAGGCGTCGTCTTTGCCGCGCACCGAAAAGTTTACCGAAAAAGTCGGCGCGGCGGTGCGGAAAGACCCGAACGTGCAGGATTTTCTGACGATTAACGGCTACAATATGCTTTCTTCCAGCCAGAACACTTATTCGGGCATCAGCTTTGTTACGCTCAAAGACTGGAGCCTGCGGCAAGGTGCAGGGCAGTCGGCGGCGGAGTTGGCGCTTAAGTATTCGGGCATCGGCATGAGCCAGGACGAGGGCATCGCCTATGCGTTCAGCATGCCGCCGATTATGGGCATGAGCACGACTGGCGGGTTTGAGGGCTATATCCAGAACAAGACAGGCAAGACTTCGGCGGAGCTGATGGCGAAAACGCAGGAATTTGCCGACGCGGCGAACAAACGCCCGGAACTGGCAAACGTCAAGACGACGTTTTCGGTCAGCACGCCGCAATATCGTATCGACCTTGACCGCGAGAAGGCGAAAATGCTTAACGTGCCGATTGACAACATCTATGCGGTGATGCAGTCTACGTTCGGCAGCCTGTATGTCAACGACTTTACCTATATGGGCAGAAACTTCCGCGTTACGCTGCAGTCGGAAGACAAATTCCGCCGTACGCCGGACGACCTGCGCTATGTGTACGTCAAGTCGGGAACCGGGGCACTGGTGCCGCTGGCGACGCTGATTAAGGTAGAGCGCGTTACGGGGCCGGAGCTGGTCAACCGTTTCAACATCTTTCCGGCGGCGAAGATAATGGGCGACGCGGCGGCGGGATATTCTTCCGGACAAGCGATTGCGGCGATGGAAGAAGTCGCGGCGGAAGTGCTGGGCAGCGATTATGCTTTGGCGTGGATCGGTTCGGCGTATCAGGAAAAACAGGCGGGCGGGACGTCGACGCAGGCGTTTGTGTTCGGGCTGATTATGATTTTCCTCATTCTGTCGGCACAGTACGAGAAATGGTCGCTGCCGATTGTGGTTATCCTCTCGGTGCCGTTTGCGGTGCTCGGGGCGTTGCTGGCGGTGTGGATGCGCGGGATTGAAAACGACCTCTATTTTCAGGTCGGATTGGTAACGCTTATCGGGTTGGCGGCGAAAAACGCAATTTTGATTGTCGAATTTGCGGTGATGAAAGTGCAGGAAGGGCTTTCGTATGCCGAGGCGGCAGTTGAGGCGGCGAAGCTCCGGTTCCGCCCGATTGTGATGACGTCGCTGGCGTTTACGTTCGGCGTGCTGCCGCTGGCGGTATCCGCCGGAGCGGGCGCGGCGAGCCGGCATGCTATCGGTACGGGCATGATCGGCGGCATGATTTTGTCGACGTTCGTGGCGACGCTGTTTGTGCCGATGATGTTTGCGATTATCGGCGAAACGTTTGACGAGGAAAACATCAGGTTGCGCAAAATCAACGAACGCGCGGAAAAACTCGGGCGGCCAAAGCTCAAACGCGCGCAGAGATGAGCGTCGGTGTAACAGGGACGTTCGGTGTAACATGGGCGTTCGGTGTCATCGGTGCGTTCGATGTAACAGGTGCGTTCGGTGTAACAGGGACGTTCGGTGTCATCGGTGCGTTGGAAAAAGTCCGCTGAATGGCGGGCTTTTTTGTGCGCGTTGGTGAGGCGTGATGAGGGGAGGGAATGGGATAGAGGGGCGATTTGCGAGGGATGCGGGGGCGTTTTGGCTTGACCTAAGCGCCATTGTGAGGTATAATATACCTTAACAGAGAATTTGGTTGGGAGATGTCATCATGGCAAAAGATATTAAAAAAGATTTGGCAGCGGCGCGGCTGGATGCCGAAAACAGAATGCGCGAGGTGGATTTTCAGGTGGATACGCTGAGCAACGAAACGACAACAGGCGCGTATTTTCTATCGGGGGACAATACACTTACGATTAATTATGTTGAGGGTGAAGACAGCTTTAATTCGTGGAGCGGCAGTATGGCGGTTTTGATGCATGAGCAGAAACATCGAGACAATCAGGCGCAAGGAATGTATGCCTATGCGCTTTCGCCGGAGCAGGCGTACAAAACCGAGATGAACGACGAAATTTCCGCCAATATGGCATCGCTGGTTTATTTGCGCGACAAATATTTGAAAACAGGAGATATTTCTGTTTTTGAAGAAGACGGTTTGCGTTTTCGTTTTTATACCGATGCCATCAAAAGAGGGGAGATAAATCCGTTCAGCAACAAAAAAGAAGATTTTGACAAAGAAATGGCGCTGATTGCCAACGGAACGCGGGATATGTGGATGAGGGATTTTTCCGGCACTTATGTTGATTACGGAGTCAGGAATGCCAAGTCTTATGGCGAGAAGGACGGCAAGCACGCCGCCTATTATGACCAGAATTACGAGCGGGCGCGGAAAATCGCCTATACCATCGGCGGCGTGGATTTTACCCAATATATGGACAAGGACGTGGAAATTCCCGATGCGGGCAAACGCAGGATAATGGGGAGTGAAAAGCTGGCGGAGGAGCTGGGTTTGCCGAAGTATGACGGCAAAATGAGCCTGCTCCAGTATCAGAACCTGCTGCAGCATGCGCTGGCGGTGCAAGACCCTATGTGCGGGGTAAAATGCAGAGATGCCTTGCCTTATGGCGAGGGAACGCGCGGGCAGTGGAATACGGAAATGGCGGCTTTTGCATATCTGACCGACAAGAAACTGACAAGCTATCAGCAAGAGGATTATCAAGCCGCGCTTGACAATGTGGCGAAAAACGACAAGGCGCTGATTGACGGGCTGGTCAACCAGGTGGCGCGGGAATATGCGGGACGGGGCGAAAAGCTGCCGGAAGGCGACGACAAGGCTTACAACAAGGCGGTTGACGAACTGTACAGCGGGAAGGTCAAGTTCAATCAGGAGGACTTGAAATTTGAGGGGAAAGTCAACCTGCGGCAGGCGTTTAACCCGAAAGACGACCTGCCGTTGAAGGAACTGCCGAAAGAGGCGGCAGAACTTCAGCAAAAAGTTGAGGATATGGGGTGGTGGAAACGCGGTGTGAAGCAATATACCCATTTCTTTGGCGAAACGAAGGAAATGAACGGGTTGGACAAGCTGCCGGCGGTGGTTCGCTATCCGGCGGAGGCGTTGGGCGTGTATGTCGGCGTGCCGGTTATTGCCGGAATCAAAAAATGCGGCGAATGGGGGAGCGATGCCGTTGACGCCGTTAAGGGGTGGTTCGGCAATGATGCTGACAAGAATAAGGGCGAGAACAAGCCGGTGCGTCCGGTGGACAAAGACAAAAAGCCGGAATACCGCGAGTGGAGCCCGAAAGAGCGCGTTTCCGACGTGCAGAAAAAAGAGGTGCTCAACCTGATGGCGGACGTTATCCGCAAGCCGGACGGCCGCGGCAAACCTGACGAAGTTATGGCGAAAAAAGGGAGACAGGCCGGGCAGACGGGAGCGGAACAGAAACAGGCTGAACGGGACGCGCTCAAGGGCGATATGCAGAAGGCGGCGCAGGACAAGGCGCGCATGATGCAGGTCATTGAGGGAATGAACCGGATTAACGGCGCACGGAATGCAATGGATGCCGGCGGAACGGTCAATGCGTTGTATGACAAGTTTGGCGACAACGCTTATGAACTGCTGGCAAAGGCTGTCAACGAGCCGTATAACTTTGCACAGAGCGTCGGCGATACTTCCATCAAAACCTCGCGTGCGGCGGTTCTGGCGCTGTGCAATGCCGATGAGGCGCAGAAGAACGCCATGGTACAGGCTGTGCTGAAGGTCAGAGGACGGTAGAGAATTTTCTTTGAGCGTGGGGGCGCAGGCGGTGCTGCAAGCCGGAGGAAGATAGAGGACTTTCTTTGAGCTGAGTCGGGCGCAGGCGGTGCTGCAAACCGGAGGACGGTAGGCGGCGGTATGTGCGCAGAGTTATGGTGTAGATTAGGACCGTGGCGGCGTGTGCGCAGAGTTAGAGGCTAGAGGAAGACAGCGCGGAAGGCCGGCACGCAGAAAAAGAAAAGCCCGCAGGAAAGGCGGGCTTTTTATGTGCGGCTTATTTATATGCCGTTCAGGCGAAATATTCGCGCAGGTAGGCCGGGAGGTCGGCGGTGGCGATACGGATTTGTTCCATTGTATCGCGGTCGCGCAGAGTTACGGTTTCCGGCTGCTGCTCAATGGTTTCGAAGTCCACGGTCAGGCACAGCGGGGTGCCGACTTCGTCATGACGGCGGTAAGCTTTGCCGATGTTGCCGGTGTTTTCCAATGCGACGCGGCCGATGCCGAGCTTCATCAGCTTTTGCTTCAGCTCGTGGCATTTGGCCATAATCTCGGGGCTGTTTTTCTTGAGCGGAACAATCGCAATCTTTATCGGCGCGAGGTGCTTCTTTAACTTCAGCACGATGCGGGAGTTGCCTTCGCCCAAGTCTTCCTCGGCATAGGCTTCGGTCAAAATCGCCAGCACGGCGCGGTCGACGCCCATGGACGGCTCAATCACGAACGGGACAATCCACTTGTTGTTTTCTTCGTCGCGGACGCAGAGTTTGGTCGTGGATTCCGGGTTTTCGTGGCAATGCGCCTCCAACCCGAATTCGTTCTGGCATTTGGTGTGGTTGCCGAGGTCATAGTCGCGGCGGTTGGCGACGCCTTCCAGCTCGTCATAGCCCCACGGGAAGCGGTATTCGATATCCGAGCAGGCTTTGGCATAGTGCGCGAGTTCATCGGGCTGTTGGTCATAAACGCGGAAGCGGTCGGAGGTTACGCCCTGTTCTTTCCACCAGTCAATGCGCGCCTGTTTCCAGTATTCGTGCCACTTTTCATCCTCGCCGGGTTTGACGAAAAATTCCAGTTCCGCCTGTTCAAACTCGCGCACGCGGAAGATGAAGTTCTTGGGGGTGATTTCGTTGCGGAACGACTTGCCGATCTGGGCGATGCCGAACGGCAGCTTGCGCGACGTGGAATCGACGACGTTCTTAAACTGGGTGAAAATCGCCTGCGCGGTTTCGGGGCGCAGGTAGGCGATGTTGTCTTCGTCGACGACGGGGCCGACGGTGGTTTTGAACATCAGGTTGAACGGGCGCGGTTCGGTCAAATCCGTCGAGCCGCAGTTCGGGCATTTGCCGTCGGTTAAATGGTCGGCGCGGAAACGGCCTTTGCACTTGCGGCAATCGACCATCGGGTCGGAGAACGTGTCTTCGTGTCCGGAATAGTGCAGCACCTTGCGGTTGGTCAGAATCGCGGCATCCAAACCTTCAACATCATCGCGCTCATAAACCATTGCGCGCCACCATGCGGCCTTGATGTTGTTTTTGAGCTCGACGCCGAGCGGGCCGTAATCGTATACGCCCTGCAGGCCGCCGTATATGTCCGAATTCTGAAAAATAAAACCTCTTCTTTTGCACAGGGAAACCAACTGTTCCATCTGGGTCGCTGCCATTTTTTTACCTCACCTGGGATAGATTTGTTATAAACTGGGGGGAGTTTAATACATTTGATTTTAAATTGCAAGGGAAAACGGGGGGACTGGATGAAAGGGAGGATGGAGGCAGGGAACGGGGAAACGTTACGGATACAACGGAATAGTGCGGTTGGACACTAAAGAGTTTAACGTAACACCAGAGAAGCATTATGCAGGAAAAAACGGATATGGTGCACGAGATAAAAAAGGAATAGAACGATGAGGCAGGGAAGGGTGCGGATGTATAAAAAAAAAGAGTCCTACAGGACTCTTTTTTTAATCTTCAAAACTTTCAACATTGTTAATCAGAGAAAAATCTGCGATGGGATATATTTTCTCTGTTTTCGCATCAATGAAATACTTATCAACAACATAACCATCTAATACATGGGGTTGATTGTTAATGTTAATAAAGCCAATTGCTGCGAAACAACTCTTGCTTCCGAGGGAGTACTTGGACTCTACTAAACGGAAAAAATACTCTTTGTTCTGATTCATGATCATACAAATTTACAAAATTATAAAATTTTGTCTATAATAG
>OJPZ01000118.1_pt1 | contig 50208 bp, 42 predicted proteins | sample 1598611 | NCBI WGS metagenome assembly OJPZ01 (sample SAMN03922494, study PRJEB24848) | human gut metagenome | isolation source: stool sample | host: Homo sapiens | place: Germany | collected 2011-11
GCAGCCGCCGGAGCGGTGCTTGAGCCGTTAGGCGGGAATTGTGCGGTGATGCCTTGAGGTTGTATGGCGGCCTGACCTCACCCCGCCCTACGTATATCTTAGCACAGCAAACAGATAATCTGCAAGTCATACCGACCGATTTCCCCGCATACCCATCAGCAGGGGAAGGGGGCGGCGTATGAGCAAACGCAAGACCTATCTGCAAAACGCGGCGCTGCTCACCGGGTCGGGGCTGGTGCTGCGGGCGCTGGGCATGGGGTTCCGGGTCGTGCTGGCAGCCTACCTGGGCGGCGAGGGCATGGGCCTGTACCAGCTGATTCTGGCGCTGTACATGGTGTTTGTGTCCTTCGCCACGGCGGGCATCAACGTGGCGTCGGCGCGGCTGGCGGCCCAAAGCCTGGCCCGGGGCAGCGGCATGGCTGAGACGCTGCGTGGGTTGTGCTTCACGGCACTGGGCTTCGGCACAACAGCCATGGTGGCGCAGGCCGTGCTGGCCGGGCCGTGTGCACGGTACCTGCTGCACGATATCCGCGCCGAGACCGCGCTGCTGATTTTGGCCCCCAGCCTGCCGTTTATGGCGGTGTCCGGGGCGGTGCGGGGGTGCTTTTTGGCTGCGCGGCGGGTGCAGCCCAATATCACAGCGCAACTCATCGAGCAGCTGGTGCGGATGGCTGTTGCCGGGGCGGGGCTGCGGGCGCTGGCCCAGTGGGGCGCGGGGTACGGCTGCGCCGCCGTGCTGCTGGGCAACACGGTCAGCGAGGGCGTTTCCTGCGGCGTCATGCTGGCGTTTGCCGCCCGCACGCCGGAATTTGTGCCCCGTCCAGGCGCCCCGCTGCACCCCTACACCCGCAGGGAACTCTACGATATTCTTTGGCCGGTCGAGGGCAGCCGCCTGTTGGCCAGCGCCCTGCAGGCGGCCGAGAGCAGTCTGATTCCCTACACGCTGGCGCTCTGCACCGGCAGCCGCACCGAGGCCGTGGCCCAGTACGGCAGCCTGAAAGGGATGGCGCTGCCGCTGCTGTTCTTTCCGTTTTCGGTGCTGGGGGCGCTGTCCGGCCTGCTGATGCCGGAAATCACCCGCGCCCACACCAAGGGAGACACCGCCGCCATGCGCCGCTTGATTTTCACGATGCTGCGTCTGACCGGCGCATTCTCGCTGGCGGCAGGGGCCGGATTTGTGGTGCTCGGTGTGCCGCTGGCGCAGTTCGTCTACCACGACGCCGAGGTCGGACGGTATGTGCAGATTCTAGGCTTTGTCGCGCCGTTCATGTACCTGGAAAGCATGGTGGACGGCGTGCTGAAGGGCCTGGGGGAGCAGCTGGCGACGTTCCGCTACTCGCTGCTGGACTCGATATTGCGCATCACAGCCATCTGGTTTGTTGTGCCGAAATATGGCATGATGGGGTTCCTGGGGGTGATGGTGGTGTCGAATTTGATGACGTTCTGCTTGAATATGAAGAGGATGATGGAGCAAATAAAAAAGCCTTCCCCCGATGGGGGAAGGTGGCCGAAGGCCGGATGAGGGGCGGACTTGCCATGATTGCCCGGTAAGGGGCGGCGGGGGTAAATCTCCCCTCATCAGCCCGCTTTGCGAGCAGCTTCTCCCCCAAGGGAGAAGCCGTTTTACAAGGTTTCCCCGCTCACCAGTCCATTCCACAACCTATAATATACGCCCTGCTTCGCCAGCAGCTCTTCATGGCTGCCTTCTTCCTCAATGCCGTCCTTGCCCAAAACGAGGATGCGGTCGGCGTTCTTGATGGTCGTCAGGCGGTGGGCAATCGTCAGCGTTGTGCGGCCCTTCGCCAGTTTGTCCAGGCTCTGGCCGACCAAAATCTCGCTCTCGTTGTCCAGGGCGCTCGTGGCCTCGTCTAACAGCAGAATACGCGGGTTCTTCAAAAATACGCGGGCAATGGCGAGGCGCTGCTTCTGCCCGCCGGAGAGCTTGACACCGCGCTCACCGACATAGGTGTCATAGCCGTCCTTCAAGGCGCGGACAAAGGCGTCAGCCCCAGCCAGGCGGGCAGCTTCCTCAATTTCGGCGCGGGTCGCGCCCGGACGGCCGTAGGCGATATTCTCCGCCACTGTGCCGCTGAAAAGATACACGTCCTGCTGCACCACGCCGATGGCACTGCGCAGGCTGTGCAGCGTTACGCTGCGCACATCCTGGCCGTCAATGCGGATGGTGCCGCCAGTCACATCGTAGAAGCGGGGAATCAGGTTGCACAGCGTCGTTTTGCCGCCGCCGGACGGCCCGACCAGCGCGACATTCTCGCCCGGGAGGATGTGCAGATCCACGTGGCGCAGCACTTTATTGTGGTCGTCGGGGTACTCAAAGCTCACATCGTCAAAGTCGATGCCGCCCTCTTTGACTTCCAAGTCCTTCGCGTTGGGGGCGTCGGCAATCGCGATGGGGGTGTCCATGATTTCCGCAAAGCGCTCGATGCCGGTCATGCCGCGCTGGAACTGCTCGGCAAATTCGACGATGCGGCGGATCGTGGCGATCAGTGTGGACACGTACAGCACGTAGGCAACCAGATCGCCCGCGCTGATGGCCCCATACACAAGGGACAAACCGCCCGCCAGGATGACCACAAAGTACATCAGGCCGTCAAAAAGGCGGGTGGATGTGTTGAACGCGGCCATGGCATGGTAGCCCAGCGTCTTGATGTTCTCAAAATCGCGGTTGCCCTGCTCAAACTTTTCACGCTCCAAATCTTCCGCCGCAAACGCCTTGACGACCCGCTGGCCCAGCAGGCTGTCCTCAATCGTGGCGTTCAGTTCACCAATCTGGAATCGCTGCTGGCGGAACCGCTCCCGCAGTTTGTGGTTGAGTTTGACCGACACAACGCCCATCAGCGGCACACAGGCAAACACCACCAGCGTCAGCGGCACACTGGCCTGGCAGAGGATAACGAACGATGCCACGATCTTTATGCCCGCAATGAAAAATTCCTCGGGGCAGTGGTGGGCAAACTCGGTCACGTCAAACAGATCGTTGGTGATGCGGCCCATAATCTGGCCGACCTTCGTGTTATTGTAGTAAGTGTGGTCCAGCCGCAGCAGGTGGTCAAAGGCGTCGCGGCGCATATCCGTCTCGATATGTACGCCCATGATGTGGCCGATGCCGGACATAAAGTAGCTGGCCGCGCCGTCGATGACGCGCAGCACAAAGTAGAGCGCCGCCATTTTCAGCACGGCGTCCACGGTAAGGGCCGCAGCGCTGACGGTATTTGTCAGGTTGCGCATGATGGTGGGCAGCGCGATATCGCAGAGCGTTGTCAGCGCGGCGCAGAACAGATCAAACGCCAGCACGCCGCGGTATTTGACCATATACGGAAGAAAACGGCGTATCAGCGCCCCATTTTTCGGGCGCTGCAGGGTGGTAGTTTCAGACATGGGGACCTCTTTCATTCGGACTTGTAGGGGCCGGGCATGCCCGGCCCGCACGTGGAAGGCAAACGGTCGTTTACCGGAAAGCTGCGGGCCGCATATGTGCGGCCCCTACATGGTGGTTACTCGGTGGGGGTGTCACTTTCCGTTGTTGATTCACTCGGTGTAACTGGTTCTGGCACAGGTGCGGGCTGCAAAACCGCGTTGCAGCGGGAGCACACAACGCTGCCGTCGGACTGTGTAACGCCGCTGTGCCCCAGTGCGGCAGATTCCTCCGTTTTTGTCTCGCCGCAGCTGCATCGGTAGGTTTTTGTGCCGCCTGCCGTGCAGGTGGTGGTGTCACTGATCAGCTGAAAATCATGGGTGTGCGGTTCCGGTGTCGGTGTCGGCACTGCCGTTGGCTCGGGTGTGGCGGGCACGGCGGTCGGCGCAGCGGTGGGTACTGCCGTCGGCACCGGCGTCGGTGCCTGGGTGGGCACTGCCGTTGGTGCCGTCGTCACGACCGGCGTTGCGGTGGGCTGCGGCGTGGGGGAGGGGGATGGCGTCGGCGTGGCCTTGGCGGCCTCGACCTTCGTCTCGCCGCAGCCCTCGCGCTTGCAGGTGTAGATGATTTCCGCGCCCTTCTGCACCCCGTCATCCCAGTCGTGGCCCAGCGGCTTAATGTCCTTCTCGACGACTTCGCCGCAGATTTTGCACTTGTACTTGGCGGACCCGGCCTTCAGGCAGGTGGCGGCAGTCTTGGTGCCCTCGACCTCAACATACTCGTGCTCGTGGGCGTCGGCCTTGAAGTGCGCCGTCAGCACCACGCCGCCCGCGTCGGCGTTCTGGGGCATCGTAAAGCTGATGGTCGCGCTGCTGTAACTGCCGCCGGAGCTGGCCGTCCAGCCCGCAAAGACAAAGCCCTCGTCGGCCACGGCGGTCACGGCGCTGGCGGTGCCGCCTTTCTTGACCAGCTGGCTGGTGGAGCCGCTGACCTTGCCGCCGTTTGTGGCGACAAATTCCAGCGGGACCTTCGCGCCGCGCACGGCAATCGGGTCGCTGGTGATAAGGTTCGCAGGGACGCCGTCGGGCTGGGGGATGGACCCCAACGGCTGCGGGCGGCGGTCCTCGGTGATATAGGCGTGGGTGCGCACATAGTCAAAGTACGCTGTAACGGCGGTTTTTGACAGGTGCACGCCGTCGGACAGCGTGTAATCAGTTTTGGCCCAGCCGGTGGCGTCGTCGCGCAGGACCTCGGCGCTGTTCAAAAACTTAAAGCCGTTTTCCTCGCACATCGTCACCAGTGCGGCATTGTAGGCGTCCACCTGGGTCATGGTCAGGTTGGTGTTCTCGCGCTGTTTGTCCAGCGGCGGGATGGCGCTGACGATGATATCGCAGTAGGGCCACGCAGTCTGGATGGCCTGCAAGCCCTGCAAATAGGTCTTGATGTAGCTGGTCGCGTCGGTGGACGAGCCGCCCAGGTTGTTGGTGCCGTAACAGATGATGATGCGCTGGGGCTTGAGCATCGCCACGGCGTCCGGCACGGTGTACATTGTGGAGGAACCTTTGAATTTTTCACATTTCAGCGTGGTAATAGCACCAGCGCCCATGCTGACGACACCGATGCTGTTGTTCACCGATGCAAAGGCCGTGCCGGTTTCGTCGGCGTACATCGTGTAGCGCACGGTGTTTGAGTCGCCGATAAACAGCGTCTCGTCCAGGTAGCTGCGGCCCGCGTCCTCGGTGGCGGGCAGCACGGTCCCGATTTCGGCGGCGACAGGCTGTGCGGTCGTCGCGGCCGTGGGCGTCAACGTGGCAGCGACCTCGGCTGTTTCGGCTGTGGCGGAGGCAGCAGGCTCATCGGTGGCAGCGGGCTTGCAGCCCACCAGGCAGACGCCCAGCGCCGCAGCCAGCAGCGCGGCTCGGCAAAAGGGTAATTTCATGCGGTGCACCCCTCTTTTTTGTTTCGATACACAGCTATGATACAACATTTTGTGTCAATACGCAAATGAATCTTGCAGGTTTTACAAATTTATCGAAAAACGATAAAAAATACTTGCAAAACGATATGCGCCGTGGTATACTGCAAACAATGAAAGCGGGGGCAGCCCACATGCAGGGGGCGATGCCTGCATCCGCCCCTACAATAACAACCATTTGCAGCAACAGGAGAGCTACCTATGAACTACCATTGGAACGACCGTAAAAGTATCACGCTGACCCGGGTGGTCGTGGCGACGGCCATTTTGGGCAGCGCCATTATGACAATATCCGGCCCATGGCTGACCCGCTGGATGGTCACGGCCCACACGCTGCCGCCGCGCACAGGGCCGGTGTTGCTGGTGTTGGGCTACCTGTGTGCGGTGCTGGCGTTCGGGATGCTGTTCAGCCTGTACAAATTCCTGCGCCGCATCGAGGCCGGGCAAATTTTTGTGCCCGCCAACGTCACAGCGCTGCGGCGCATCAGCTGGTGCTGCGTGGGCGCAGCGGTGCTCTGCCTGCCTGCGGGGGTGGGCATCTACCTTCCGTTTGCGTTTTTGGGCGTGGCAGCGGCGTTTATGGCGCTCATCGTCCGGGTGCTGAAAAACGCTTTTGAACAGGCCGTCCGCATGAAGGACGAGCTGGATCTGACGATTTAAGGGGGCGGTGCTATGCCTATCGTGGTCAATCTGGATGTCATGATGGCCCGTCGTCACAAAGGCGCGGGCGAGTTGGCCGAGGAGATCGGCATCACCCCGGCGAACCTGTCGATTTTGAAGAACAACAAGGCCAAAGCCGTGCGGTTTTCTACATTAGAGGCGCTTTGCAGGGCGCTGGACTGCCAGCCGGGGGATATTTTGGAGTTTGTGCCGGACGAGAATCGGTAGGGGCCGGGCATGCCCGGCCCGCGGCTTACCCGCAAACGCCCACGTAATTTTACACGACCGGGCCGGACATATCCGGCCCCTACGGGAAGGTGGTTTCGCTATGCTGTATGCACTTTTGATGTACCCGCTGGCGTATTTTTATCTGCGCGGAGTGATGTTTCCGCAGTCATATTCGGACTGGGGGATGCCGATTTTCGCCGCTCTCTTTATTCTATATACCGACCTCGCCGCTCGGGCGGCCCACCGCACCGCCGCCCGGGAAACCCCAATCTGGGCCGGGTGCTGGCTGGCGCTGTCGCTGGCGTACTCGCTGTTCGGCTACCAGCCGGACCCGCTGGGCGCATGGCAGTGGATGGCGTGGCACATTTTCGCCGTCTGGTACGTGCTGGCCCGCTGCGGAATGCTGGCCCAGGGGCACAGCGGCAGCCTGGTTTTGCTGGATGGCTTGGCCGGGGTGTTCCGGCTGCCCTTCGGCAATTTCTTCCTGCGGGTGCGCACGGTGTTTTCTGCGCTGAAAACCGGCCTGCATGGCCGCATCAAAGTCCGTAAGGCGCTGCGTGTGCTGGCTACGGCGGTACTGACGCTGGCGCTCTGCGGTACGGCGTGGGGCTTGCTGGCCGCCGCCGATGCCAACTTTGCGGCGCTGGGCCAGAGTGTGGCCGACTGGTGGAACAGCCTGCTCAACAATATAAAATATATCGATACACTGATGTATATTCTACTGTCGCTGCCGGTGGGCGCGTGGCTGTACGGGCTGGTGTTCGGCGCACTGCGCCGCACCGAACCGCCCACGACGGCGGCCCAATGTACCGCTGCGCTGGAGCACGCCCGCATTGTGCCGCGCAGTACAGCAACGGTAGCGGTAGCCGCGCTCTGCGGTGTTTACGCGCTGTTCTTCGCCGTGCAGGCGGGGGAGTGGTTCGCCGCCGCGCCCCTGGGGTTAAGCGCTCCGGACGCCGCTGCCTTTGCGGTGGATGGCTTCTGGGAGCTGCAAAAAATTCTGTTGCTCAACTTCGGCGTGCTGGCGGGTGTGCATTTTCTGGGCCGCGCACCGCTGCCCAAAGCGCTGGCCGCGGTGTTCTGCGGCTTCGGGCTGGCGTTTGCTGCGCTGGCGGCGGGCAAGCTGGCGGTCTATGTCGTCCTCTACGGCTTGACGCCCCGGCGGGTCATCGCGGGGTGGTTCCTCGGCGTGTTGGCGGTCTGGTGCGTGCTGGCGCTGGTGCGGGTGTTCCGCGCCATCCCGGCGGCGCATATCGCCATTCTGGTGCTGGCGGTCAGCTTTACGGTTCTGGCCTGTGTGAACATGAAACAACGCATCATCAATGCAAATTTGGCCCGCGTGGAAGCCGGAATCGATGAAGAGCCCGATTGGGGCGTGCTGTGGGAGTGCGGGTACAGGGAAGAAACGTAGGGGAGGGATTCATCCCTCCCGGGTCGTGTGCGGCGGATTTCATGGTAAACATCATTGAGTTGTAGGGGCCGCACATGTGCGGCCTGCGCGTGTACGGCAGACGACTGCCTGCCGGAAGGCCGCGGGCCGGGCATGCCCGGCCCCTACAAGGCAACGAAAACAGGGACACCAGCCCTTCCGGGTCGATGTCCCTGTTTCTTATGCGATTTTACACTTTCTTAAACCCTACGCTCTGCATAAACCGCACAAATGCGGCCTGACCCTGGGCGTCCTGCTTGAACACACCGGCATTCTCCAAAACGTGGCTGAACACTGTGCCGATCTCCGCTTTCACGGCCTTGTTGGCGGCTTCGGGCTTCATGTGGGTGCCGTACTTGGCAATCAGCTCGTCGATCCAATCGGCGTGTACGGCCAGGGTGTCGCCCGGCTCACGGCTCGTGTTCGGGCGCTGGCCCGCCAGAATCTCCGCAATCTGCGCACCCTGATCCTTCAGGCGGGCGGGCAAAATCGCCAGGCCCATGACCTCGATCAGGCCGATGTTTTCCTTTTTAATATTGTGGTATTCCTTGTGCGGGTGGAAGATACCATCCGGGAACTCCGCACTGGTGCGGTTATTGCGCAGGGCCAGGTCCAGGATGAACCCATCCGTCTCGTCGTAGTGCAGGATCGGCGTCACGGTGTTGTGGGGCGTGCCGTCTGTTTCTGCCAGAATACCGACGCTCTCGTCGGTGTAGGTGCGCCAGGCGGTCAGGATGTTGTTTGCCACGATCTGCATCTGCTGGCTGCTGCGGCCCACCAGGCGCACGGCAGAGACAGGCCAGTTCAAAATGCCGGCCTTGACGCCGGGATAGCGGATATCTGCCATAGGTACGGCAATATCGGCCTTCTGCATCGGGAAGACATACCGCCCGCCCTGGAAGTGGCTGTGGCTCAGAATGCTGCCGCCGACGATCGGCAGGTCGGCGTTGGAGCCGCAGGTATAGTGGGGGAACTGCGCCACAAAGTCAAAAATCTCGGCCAGTGTCTGTTTATTCATCTCCATGGGCTTGTGCTGCTCGTGGAGCATGATGCAATGCTCGTGGAAGTAGGCATAGGGGCTGTATTGCAGGTAGAACTGCTCGCCCGCCAGCGTAATGGGCACAATGCGGTGGGTCTGCCGCGCGGGGAAGTTGATGCGCCCGGCATAGCCGATATTCTCCTTGCAGAGCATACAGGCCGGGTAGCCGCTCTTGGGCTGCAAACGCTCCAGCGCGATGGTCTTGGGGTCTTTTTCAGGCTTGGTCAGGTTGATGGTGATTTCCAGTTCGCCGTAGGGGGTGGCGGTGTTCCACTGGATGTTCTTAGCGATCTGCGCGGTGCGGATGTAGTTGGTGTCCACGCAGAGCTGATAGAACCAGTCAGTGGCGGCCTTTGCGCCCTGCTTCTGGTAGAGCTTCTTGAACTTTTTGCAGACTTCGCTCTCGCGGGGCATCAGGGCACCCATCAGGCGGGTCTCAAAGTTGATGCGGTACTGGTTCACCGCGCCGTCGAACAGTTCCTTCTGGGCGGCCAGCTCGACCATCTCGTCCAGCAGGGCGGCGGGGGTGGCGGGATCCTCCTTCGGGGGCTTGGCCTCGCTGGGGGCGGCCAGAGCCAGCAGGTCCAACAGGGTGTTGCGTGCCACCAGAACGTCCAGGTCTTTGATGAGCTTGTGCTTGCGGCCAAAGCGCAGCAGGCGCTCCACATCCAGGGCCAGGCGCGCGTCGCGCTGCTCCGGGGTCAGGGTCGTAATGTCCAATTCGTTCTTTGCCATAAGTACCCTCCTGTAACGGTGTATGCGGTGTGTTGATTCTGTTGTATTAACCATACCGCCTTTTGCCTCGGCTTTCCATAGCGTTGTGTGCCAGGCTTTTGCAATTTTCAACCAAAAGCCCGGCAGGGCCTGCTGTAATTTTGTTTTTATTGTCGCATTTTATGGTGGGGTTGTCAATAGCCTGCCCGGGGCAGAGAATGTAGGGGCCGCACATGTGCGGCCCGCGACTTTTAGGCAGACGACCGCCTGCCTTTCACGCGAGGGCCGGGCATGCCCGGCCCCTACATGGGAGCCAAAATCCATCAACTTGCACAAACCAGCCCGGGATTTTTGTGCGCATGGGAAAAATTCCACACAATTTACACAAATGTATCAACTGTGCATTGACAGAATGCAATGGGAGAGGGCTACAAGTGCGATACCTGCGGTCATTTGGAAAGCGCGAAGCAGCTTTCCGGTTATGCCAACGTCAAGGGCGTGTACACGCCGCAGACCACCGGTGCAGCCCAAGCTGCCAAGGCCAGCACCATCCCGCAGACCAGCGATGATATGCCGATCGTCCCGATCGTCGTTATCTCCATCGCCGCCCTGCTGGGCCTGGGTGTGACCGCCTATTTGAAGAAAAAGCAGAACTAAGGTTGTTCTGAAATAGCAAAAGCAAACCGCCCCATGCACCGTGATGGTGCATGGGGCGGTTTAGGCTTCCCCCAAGGGGGAAGCCTAAAGCCTCCCTTGTCAAAGGGAGGCTTTGCTTTCTTACTTCTTCAAATCCCCGAACAAATCTTTCTTATACACGCCATCGGCGACCAGCTTGGCGAAGCTGTCAATGACGGTCTGCTTGTCCTCGGCGTAGGTCACGCCGAACCACTTGTCGTGGGTGGGCAGGACCTTGACGCTGACCTTGCCCGCGTGCAGCAGCTCGTCAATGTAGATGGGCAGCAGGTACTCGGCTTTCAGCGGGTTGGCAGGCTCGGCCTTCTCAAAGAACTCAACAAAACCGGCGTCCAGCAGGTCCACAAACTCTGGGGTCAACGCCCACATATTCATCGAGACAAGGCTGTCTGTGTCGATGCTCTTGCCGCCCGCTGCTGCGCCGTCGGCGGTCTTTTCAATGCCGCTGGTCTCCAGCACGCCGGTCAGGTAGTGGGCGTCGTTCATCTGGCAGATGCCGCGGGTGACAGCACCGTTGTCGCTCAGGGTGTTTTTCAGCACAAAGCCCGCCATGGCCAGGTCGCCGGACTTGTCGGGCGTGTAGCCCTGCAAAAAGTCGTGCAGCTGGACAAAAGCCTCTTTGCCGTAGTAGTCGTCGGCGTTGATAACGGCGAACGGCTCCTTGATGATGCCCTTGCAGGCCAGCACAGCCTGGCCGGTGCCCCAGGGTTTGCTGCGGCCCTCGGGCACGGCGTACCCGGCGGGGACGTTCTCCAACGCCTGGAACGCGTAGTCGATCTCAACGCCCAGCTCGGCGCAGATTTTCTCGATGCGGTCGCCGATGGCCTCTTTGAAAGCGTCCTCGATATCGTGGCGGATGATAAAGACGATTTTGTCAAACCCGGCCTCGATGGCGTCATGAATGGAATAGTCCATGATGATCTCGCCGTTGGGGCCGACGGCTGCCAGCTGCTTGATGCCGCCGCCGAAGCGGGAGCCGATACCAGCGGCCATAATAACTAATGCGGTTTTCATAAGTTTCCTCCTATTTTAACACCATTGGTGTATTGCGTTGTTTTGCGGTGCCATCAATACCCACTCATCGCCATGGCATACTGCACAAAATCGGGGCCGGCCAGGTTGATGACCAGGGACGCCAGCAGCAGAATGACGGCGTAGTACAAAATCACCGACAAAAAGCTCGTGCCGCCCTTTTGCAGCAGGGCATCGGTGCGGGCGTCGCCCTCGGGGTAGTCGGCATAAATTTTCTCAATGCTGCGCTTGGCATCGTTGCGGTACCACGATACCGCAAACAGCCCCAGCACGATTTTGAACGCCCACGCCGCCACGGCGCAGATGTTGGCCGCCGTGGGGATCCACCCCAGCGGCAGTGAGCCGAACAGCGTCGGGTTGAATGTCGCCACAATGGCAATCAGCTCCGGCGCGCTGAGCAGCAGCATCACAAGTGCGGCCAGCAGACCCTCTTTCCACATCTTGCGGTAGAAAAGGTACGCAGGGCCGAACAAAAATGCCGACAGGCAGACGGTGGCATTCTTCTTCGTCATGCTCATGCGGAAAAACTGTATCAGGTAGTACATCGGGCTGCGGCCCACGTAGGCGGCCCAGTCCTTGGCCTTGATGCCGTCGATGGGGTCCTCGGGGCCGATCTCGCGGCGGTAGATGCCGCCGTCCTCTCCGGTGCCGAAGGTGTCAATGTGCGGCCCGGGCGCGGTGCGGCTGTTGTTCACCGCGGACGGGTCGCGGGCGTAGATGGGCACAGACTTTTCATCGTCTGTCTTGGCGGTGATGGGGTCCGGCGCTTTGGGCAGGGGGCAGCCGCAGTGGGCGCAGCGCACCGCGCCCGGCGTGTTGTGGGTGCCGCAGTTGGGGCAGGTGGCCTCGTGTGCGGCCTTGTCGGCGTCGGGGCCGACCTCAGGCTGCCACTCAAACCCGGCGGCGTGCTCGGATTTGTGCATACATACGCCAACTTTTTGCCAGCAGGCCCGGTGGTAGGGTGTGCCGCAGTCAGGGCAAACGACGATATCGTCCTCGTCGGTAAATGCCTGTTCGCAGACAGGGCAGTGGTTTCCGGTGTAACGTGTCATGTGGTGTGTCCTCGTTCTTCTTTCAGTAACATAAAGACATTATACCGCATCAAATGGATAAATGCAAAGAAAACATAAAAACTTTACAAGAGAAATGAATTTATTGCCTTTTTTCCTTGCGCCACCGGGTAGGGGCCGGGCATACCCGGTCCCTACAGGGCGGCGTTGTTTTTGCCGGGAGAGATACATCCCTCTTTTATAAATATTTTATGCGGCTGCCCCTCTTTACAACGCCCGCCAATTCGCTTATAATGGTACTATGTAATTTTATGCCAACTTATGTGATGAGGGATACCATATATGATTACCATTGACGAACTGAAAGCAAAACTCGGCGGCATGAAAACCGCTGTGGACGACCTGCGCGACGCCCTGTCCATTGAGGCCAGCGAGAAGCGCCTTGCCGAACTGGAACACCAGATGACGATGCCCGGCTTCTACGATGACCAGGCCCGCAGCCAGAAAATCATCGGTGAGATGGGCGAAGTGAAGAACAAGCTCGAGCGCTTCGGTAAGCTGGCCACCCAGTATGAGGAAGCCGAGACGCTGCTGGAAATGATCGAGGAAGAGAACGATCCCGCCCTGGCCGCCGAGGGTGAGGAGGCCGTTGAGGGCGTCGAGAAGTCCATCGACGAGCTGCAGCTCATGACGATGCTGAACGGCGAGTACGACCACAACAACGCCATCCTGACCTTCCACGCAGGCACCGGCGGCACCGAGGCCCAGGACTGGGCCGAAATGCTCTACCGTATGTACACCCGCTGGGCCGAAGCCCATGGGTACAGCGTTGAGGTGCTGGACGTGCTGGACGGCGACGAGGCCGGTATCAAGTCCGCGTCCATGATGGTCAAGGGCGCGAACGCCTACGGTATGCTCAAAAGCGAGAACGGCGTCCACCGCCTGGTGCGCATCAGCCCGTTTGACGCCAACGCCCGCCGCCAGACGAGCTTCTCCAGCCTGGAGGTCATGCCAGAGCTGGACAACAACATCAATATCGAAATCAACCCCGCCGATATCGAGATGCAGGTCTACCGTTCCTCCGGCGCGGGCGGCCAGCACATCAACAAGACGTCCTCGGCCGTGCGCCTGATCCACAAGCCCACCGGCATTGTGACCAGCTGCCAGACCCAGCGCAGCCAGCTGCAGAACCGTGAGTACGCCATGGAAATGATGAAGGCCAAGCTGTACCAGATCGCTTTGCAGCAGCACAAGGACAAAATCGATGACATCAAGGGCGTACAGAACGAGATTGCCTGGGGCCACCAGATCCGCAGCTATGTGTTCATGCCCTACACGCTGGTCAAGGACAACCGCACCGGCTACGAGAGCAGCAACGTGCAGGCCGTCATGGACGGCGATCTGGACGGCTTCATCTTTGCGTACCTGAAGGCGGCCTCCCGCGGCGAGCTGAAGGAAGATTGATATGCAGGACCGTTTCATTCGACTGTCCGTCTCGCTGGCGCGGCTGCAAAAGGTCATCCAGCGCATCAAGACCAGCGGTATGGGCCTCATTGCGCTGAAAGCGGGCCACACGCTGGTGCTCTGCCAGCTGGCAGCCGCCCCCGAGGGCTGGCATTTCTCCGACCTGACTGAGCGGTGCGACCTGGACCCGGCCATGATCTCCCGCGTGCTGGCGGATTTGGTCCGCAGCGGCCTGGTGGAAAAGTGCGGTGCGCCCGGCAAGTACAACGCGCTGTATCTGTTGACCGACGCGGGCCGCGACCGTGCCGCCCGTGTGACCGCCGTGGTGCGCGACGTGGAGCGCCGCGCCGACGAGGGGATAGATCCTGCCGACCTGGCGACGTTTTATAAGGTGCTGAACCAGCTGACAAAGAACCTGGAAGCCGTGGCCGCCGACCCGGCGGAGGCGTTTGAGCCGTTGGAAAGATAAAGCTGCGACAACCGCATATAGACAAAAGTGCCCGACTGCCCCAAAACGCAGCCGGGCACTTGTTTTGTTCATACTTGGCGGGTATACTTGCCATAATAAGCTGATGTAGTTCGTTTTACTATTGTGGGGGCCGCACAGGTGCGGCCCGCAGCTTTCCCATAAACGGTCGTTTGCCTTCTGCGACCGGGCCGGGCATACCCGGCCCCTACAACCTCTACCACCTGAAAGGAGCCACCCTCTCATGCCATCCATCACCGGGCTGACCGCTGCCGAGGTCAACGCACGCCGCGCGGCGGGGCAGACGAACACGCCGCCCAAGTCCCAGACCAAGACCACCGGCGAGATCGTGCGGGACAATATCTGCACCTACTTCAACCTTGTGTTCCTTGTGCTGGCCGTTATGCTGGCGCTCGTGCGCTCCTGGCTGAACATGGGGTTCCTTGGCATCGTGTTTTGCAATACCCTCATCGGCATCGTGCAGCAGCTGCGCGCTAAACGTACCATCGACAAATTGACCCTTGTCTCGGCGCAGAAAATTCGCTGCCTGCGGGACGGCCGGTGGTGCGAGGTGCTGTCCGACGACCTTGTGCAGGACGATGTGGTCGAGTTCGGCGCGGGCGACCAGATCGTGGCCGACGCCGTTGTGCTGGACGGCAGTGCCCAGGCGAACGAATCCCTCATCACCGGCGAGGCCCGGGCTGTGCCGAAGGAGTGCGGCGCGGAGCTGAAATCCGGCAGCTTTTTAATGGCGGGGCGCTGCGTCGCCCGGCTGACCCGCGTCGGGGCCGAGAGCTACGCCAGCCGCCTGACCGCCGAGGCCCAGGCCAACGGCCACAAAGTCGCTCGGGGCGAAATGATGCGCAGCCTGGATAAGCTGATAAAATTCATCGGTATCGCGTTGGTTCCCATCGGCGCGGTGCTGATCTGGAAGCAGCATTGGGTGCTGGAACTGCCGATGCAGGACACCGTGGACGCGACGGTCGCGGCGCTCATCGGCATGATCCCCGAGGGGCTGTACCTGCTGACCAGCGTAGCCTTGGCTGTGAGCATGATGCGCCTGGCCCGCCGCAAGGTGCTGACCCGCGATATGAACTGCATTGAGACGCTGGCCCGGGTGGACACTCTCTGTGTGGACAAGACCGGCACGATCACCGAAAGCGCCATGCAGGCCGACGATCCGCTTCCACTGGCGGAAAATGCACCGCTGGACGCGATTTTGGCGAGCTTTTACGCGGGTGAGCAGCCCGACAATGACACCGGCCGTGCTCTGGCGGCCCGCTTCGGGCAGGGCGGCACCGGCTGGTTTGCGCAGTGCAGCGTGCCCTTCAACACGGCGTACAAGTACAGCGCCAAGGATTTTGGTGCGCAGGGCTGCTACGTCGTCGGTGCGCCGGATGTGCTGGCCGGGGTGCGGGCAGGGGAGTTTGCCGACAAGCTGGCACCGCTGCTGGCCCAGGGCCGCCGCGTGCTGCTGCTGGCAAAATATAACGCCGCACTGCCCGACCCGCCAGCCGCGCTCGATCCCGCGCAGCTGGAATTTCTGGCGCTGCTGCCGCTGCAAAACCGCATCCGGGAAAACGCGCCCAAGACCTTCCGCTACTTTGCCAAGCAGGGTGTGGCGGTCAAGGTCATTTCGGGCGATGACCCGCAGGCCGTCAGCCATGTGGCCGCCAACGCAGGCATTGCGGGGGCCGAGCGCTGGGTGGACGCCGCGACGCTGCGCAGTGAGCAGGCGCTGGCCGAGGCCGCCGAAAAATGCACGGTCTTTGGCCGTGTGACGCCCGAGCAGAAGCGCCAGCTCGTCCACGCCTTGCAGGCGAAAGGACACACGGTCGCCATGACCGGAGATGGCGTAAATGACGTATTAGCGTTAAAAGATGCCGATTGCGGCATCGCCATGGCGTCCGGTGCACAGGCCGCCAGCCAGGTGGCGCAGCTGGTGCTGTTGGATTCTGACTTTGCAGCACTGCCCAGCGTTGTGGGCGAGGGGCGGCGTGTCATCAACAACATCCAGCGGTCAGCGTCGCTGTTTCTGGTCAAAAATATCTTCTCGTTCCTGCTCAGCATCGTGGCATTGGCGCTGCCGCTGGCCTATCCGTTCCAGCCTTTGCAGCTGTCCCTCGTCACATTTGCCACCATCGGCGCACCGGCGTTTTTCCTGGCATTGGAGCCAAACCACGAGCTGGTGCGCGGGAAATTCATGCGCAACGTCCTGCGGGCCGCGCTGCCCGGCGGGCTGACAGACTTCCTGCTCGTGTTCTGCACCCAGGGGTTTGGCTATGCGTTTGATATCCCCACAGACATGGTGGGCACGATCTGCACCTTCGTGATTTTGTGCGTAGGCTTGCAGGTCTTGTGGGGCGTCTGCATTCCGTTCACGCCGCTGCACTGGATCATCTGGGGCGGCATGACGGTGATGGGGGTCGCGGGGGCGTTCCTGCTGGCCCCCTGGCTGCCGCTGGTGCGGCTGGACTTGGGCGGCATGCTGGTCTTGGTCGTATTGCTGGCCCTCAGCGCCCCGACCCTGGCGGGGCTGACCTTTATGGGGGCGCGGCTGAACGGTATGGTGAATGATGCCCGGAACAAAATAGGACGAAGAAAAGTATAAAAGTAAGCCCCATCCGACGTAAAATCGGATGGGGCTTGCTTATTTTTCCAACTCTTCTTCGATCTCCGGCAGATCCTCTTTGATAAACATAAAGCACAAGCTCACCAGCAGCAGTGCGCAGGAAAGCCAGATCGTTTTCTCGCCGAAAATACCGACGCACTGTGTGCCGATGCCTGCACCCAGTGCAAACACGAAAATCACGCCGAAATAGTGCAGAGCCTTCCACAACAGCTTTTTGTCGCGGGTATGCCCAAAACCAACCAGCGAATCCATACCGCTGCGCAGGTTGCCGATGCACATGGTACTGGCAAACGGGTAGCCGTGTACCTTGCGGAACGCCTGTACCTGCATGGCGCAGGAAAAGGATACCAATGCGTTGGCACCGATATCCCACGCGGCGGGGAAGAAGCCCACCACGAACAGCAGCGCAATCTCGGCCAGCAGCACAAGCTGCCGCCAGTGCATACGCTTGGCCTCGCGCCAGCGCAGGCGGATACACTCAGCCGCCGCCACGCCCAGCGCAAAGGCCAGCACCGGGATGAAATAGTGGGCGAACCGTGCGAAATCGCCCTCGAACAGGCTTTGGCTCATCAGGACGATGTTGCCGGTCTGGGCGTTGGCAAACACCTTGCCGCGCCCGATGTAGGTGTAGGCGTCCTGTAACCCGCCCGATGCGGACAGAAACATGACCGTGCGGAATGCCTCGGACATCTGCCCGCGGTGATGCAGTAATGAATGTGACATGATTTTTGACCCCTCTTACGATTGCACAGGCAGGGGCGGGCATTGGCCGCCCCACCAATCATTGCCCATTATAGCGCGCCGCGCCATCCCTGTAAAGTTTGCGGCGACAGTTGCGGCGTTTTGTACCAAAGTGACGCGGCAAAACGGAGAAATATTTTATACAAAGTGCAGAAATTTGTGCAGGGGTATTACATAAGCGGAAAATTTGCGGTATACTGGCTCCACTTTCCAACGCAGTGAGACAACAGCCGCAGGGCGTCGCAACGAGTTGAGCGACACCCTGCGGCTGTTTTTGTTTTGGAGAAAATAACGTATATATGAGGAGTAATTACAATGCCGCAAACAAAGAAACAGGAAATCGCCTACACCGTCATGATGGTCTGTGTCATGGTCTACGGAATGGTCTGCTATAATATCGCACTGGATGTGGGTGGGATGCAGAATTTCATCTTCGCCGCTGCCCTCAGCGAGCTGCCCATTATGGGCGTCATCGGCTTCCTGCTGGATACGTTCCTGGTCGGCCCCGCGGCCATGCGCATCGCCATGGGTTGGTTCACCCCCGGCAAGGATAAGCAGGTGTTTCTGGTAGCGGCCATCTCCTGCCTGTCGGCCTGGATGATGTGCCCGTTGATGAGCTTTTTCGCCACGCTGTTCTTCAAGGACAGCCACAACGCAAACTTTTTTGCCATGTGGGTGCAGACCACGGCGATGAACTATCCCGCCGCGTTCCTGTGGCAGCTGTGCGGCGCAGGCCCGCTGGTGCGGTTTGTGTTCGGCAAAGGGCTGGCCGCCATGAAAAAGCAGTGAGATCGATTTCGCAAAACATCGACAAGAAAAACACAAACCCATTTTTGTACAAATAAAACTGCACAAAAACCACTTGCCATATTTGGTCATAGTGCTATAATTACGGCTGAACCTGAAAAAGTTGGTCTACCTATTTACATAATAGGAACTACTTCCGGGTGCAGAGAATGCAAGGGAAGGGAAACGCTGATTGGTTCAGGTAAAGCTCCCAAAGAGTGAGGTGCATTGCATGAAAGATGTCAACGACCTGATGCAGGCCATTTTGGAGATGGACGCCGCCCAGCGCAAGGCCAGCGAGAAGGCCAAGGCCGAGCGCACCGCCCGGTTGGCGGCCCTGGACGAGCAGAAACAGAAAATCATCGCGGAGTGTGACGCCCGCGAAAAAACCGAGTGTGCAGCCGCAGCCAAGGCCGCGGCCGACGGTAACGCCGCCGCGCTGGCGGCACTGGAGCAGCAGCGCCGGCAGGCTGCCGAGACCATGACCGCCGCCGCAAAGGCGAAACAAGCACAATGGTGTGCCGAGCTTGTACAGCGCACCCTGGGCGGGGAGGCCGCACAATGATGAAGGCGAGCGCGGCTTCCGGCAACGCCGTACTGGCCAAGGCCCGCGCCCTGTATGGCCGCAGGCTGCGTGCCGACGATTACCGCCGCCTGATGGGCTGCCGCACGATGACCGAGCTTGCCGCGGCCTTGAAGGAGTACCCGCTGTACGCCGACGCCCTGACCGAGGTCAACCCCCAGTACGCCCGCCGCGCCCAGCTGGAAAACCTGCTGCGCCAGGGCCTGTACGCCCGGTACGACAGCCTTTGCCGCTATGACCGCAGCGCGGGCAGCAAGGTGTACGAGTACTTCACCCTTTGCTGCGAGGTCGATGAGCTGACCGCCGCCATGCGCTGCCTGGATGCAGGCCGCCCTGGCGATTACCTCTTCCGCCTGCCGGAGTTCATGCAGCAGCGCTGCTGCATCGACCTCTATGCGCTGGCTAAAGCCACGAGCCTGGACGGCATCCTGGCCGCTGTGGCCGGTACCCCGTGGGAAAAGGTTCTGGCACCTTTACGCAACGCCAGAGCAGACCGGGGCCTGACTGCCCAGGCCGAGCCGCTTTTGCAGGACCGCCGCCACAAAGCCCTTGTGGCGCTGGCCCCGGCCAAGAAAGGCACGAGCGCCGCGCCGAACCTGCGCGACTTGGTGGAGTTGGAATGCGATACGTCCGCTGTCTCTAACGCAGCGCGGCTCATCCGTATTGGCGCACCGGATTCGGTGGTGCGTTCCAACGCCCGCCGCGACTGCACGGCTATGACGAACGACGAGTGGGGGTACCTGCTCGCCGCACGCGACCTGGCCGACTTCAAGGCACGGTTCGCCAAGACAAAGTACGGCCCGCTGCTGGGCCACCACGAGTACAGCGTGCTGAAGGAAGGCTTCTTCCACTACCGCTGCGACTGGTGCAAAAAGTGGCTGCGGTTTTCCACCGACCCAACGCTGGTTATGCTGTGTTACGTCTGGCTGGCCCAGTGCGAGGTGCAGGATCTGGATCACATCATCGAGGGCGTGCATTACAAGCTGCCGCCCGAGGAAGTCCAGTCGCTGCTGGTCGGGTTTGATGAGAACGATTGAGTTTTACACTGTCGGTGACGGCAACACGCCGCGGCGGTCAGGGGACTGACCGCCCTACACCCGAGGTACGATACCGTAGGGCGGCCAGTCCTCTGGCCGCCGCACCGCACGGGTGTAAGACAGTTTGAAGGAGTGTGAACTGATTGGTTGAAAAGATGAAACTGGTGCGGGTACAGGGCACGATGCCGCAGCTGAACGAGTTTATCGGCTCGTGCTGCATGGACGGCCGCTTTGACTTGGAACCTGCCACCAGATATATGTCGGAATCGCTGGGGTACGGCGCTCTGAATGAAGAGAACCCCCACACAGCGATCCGCGACCAGATCGAGACCATGGCCCAGGAGGCCAACATAGAGCTGCACAAGGGGCAGCAGCACAGCGACCCGGTGGATGCCGAGGGCCGCAGCTATTTAAGCGATCTGCTCGAACAAATCGACGAGCTCTGCGCCGAGCGTAAGATCCTGCTGGACCAGAAAAAGCTCTGCGAGGACGGCATCGAGCAGTACAGCCACTTTACCGGCCTGAAGGTCAATGTCGATGATATTCTCGGCTGCGCCCACGTCAAGGTGCGTTTCGGCTTCCTGCCCACCGAGGGCTACAACAAGCTGATGAACAACTACGGCGATGATCCGTATATCCTGTTCACCCCCTGCAACCAGACGAAGGCCGGTTACTGGGGCGTCTACATGACCCCGCGGGAGAAAGCGCTGGAAACCGACGGTATCTTCTCGATGCTGTACTTTGAGCCGGTGCATGTGCCCGGCGCGGCCGGTTCGCCCGCCGAGATCATCGAGCACTTTAAAGAAAACCTTGATGTCGTCAACAAGAGCGTGGACGATGTCAACGGCCGCATTGCCACCCTGTGGCAGAAGAACGCCGAGAAGGTTCAGCTGTTGTACGACACGGCCTGCTACTACGCCGCTGTGTACGACCTGCGCCGGATGGCGGCGGTCAAGGGCCAACACTTCTTCTGCGTCGGCTGGGTCCCGGCGTCGGAGGTGGACGAGGTCGCGGGTAAGGCCCGCGACGTCAAGGGGCTGCGCGTCACGGTCGATGGGCCGGAATCCGCCGGCAAGATGACGCCCCCCACCAAGCTGAAAAACCCCTGGTGGAGCCGCCCTTTTGAGTTTTTCGTCGAAATGTACGGTCTGCCCGCCTACGGCGAGACAGATGTCACCGGCTTTGTAGCGATCACATTCACCGTGCTGTTCGGCATGATGTTTGGCGATGTCGGGCAGGGCATTGTGCTGGCGCTGTTCAGCACCTTTATGTGGAAGGTCAAGCACAATGACCTGTTCCATCTGATGATTCCCTGCGGCATTTCGAGCACGATCTTTGGCCTGGTCTACGGTTCTCTCTTTGGCTACGAGGAGGCCCTCGACCCGCTCTACCATGCCATTGGCATGGCGGGCAAGCCCGTTTCGGTCATGGATTCCATCACCGGCATCCTGATGGTGGCCGTTTACATCGGCATTGTGCTGGTGCTGGCGGCCATGGCGCTGAATATGTACACCCACGCCCGTCACAAGGAGTGGGGCGAGTTCATCTTCTCGCCCAACGGCCTGGTTGGTGTCGTCACCTACCTGTGCGGTGTTGACCTGGCAAGCGCCTACATGGGCGCGGTCACGTTTATGCCGCAGGTCGTGGCAATCATCGGTCTGGTGGTCGGTTTGGTGCTGCTGCTGTTTGCAGAGTTGCTGGCCCCGATGGTCGAAGGCAAGCCCTGGCAGCCCGCAGGCGGCATGGGCAACTACTTGATGCAGAGCGTGTTCGAACTGCTGGAAACAGTGCTGAGCTACCTGTCCAACACCATTTCCTTCCTGCGTGTGGGCGCGTTCGTCATTGTCCACGCCAGCATGATGATGGTCGTCTTTACGCTGGCCGGTACGCCGAACAACATCGTCGTGGTCATCCTGGGCAACCTGGTGGTTATCTGTCTGGAAGCGCTGCTGTCCGCCATCCAGGGCATCCGTTTGGAGTTTTACGAGATGTTCAGCCGCTGCTACAAGGGCGGCGGCCGCAAGTTCGTGGCGTTTGATTTGAAGAAAGAGAAAGCGTAAGAGGACGCGAGGTAGGGGCCGGACATGTCCGGCCCGCAACCAACCCACAACCGGTCGATAGAATCGAAGCCGCGGGCCGGGCATGCCCGGCCCCTACAAAGGCGCCTGACAAAAAGGCGCGGATACAATAAAAATTTACGGAGGGTTCCATTATGAAAACCAAGTTCAGCAAACTGTTCGTTACCATCCTGATCGTGGCCGCTGTGACCTGCTGCGGCGCACTGGGTGTCTTTGCCGCTGATGATGCCGCCACCGACACCACCGCTGCCACGACTGCGTCCGAGACTGTCAACACCGACAACGACCACAACAGCTCTTTGAGCATCGGCCTGGTGGCTGCTGCTTTGGCAACCGGCCTGGCCGGTATCGGCGGCGGCATGGCCGTTGCCTCCGCTGCGCCTGCTGCTATCGCTGCCAACAGCGAGAACGAAAAGACCTTCGGTAAGAGCCTGATCTTCGTCGCTTTGGGTGAGTCCATCGCCCTGTACGGCCTGGTTATCTCCATCATGATTCTGTCTAAGCTGGTGTAATGCTATGCGGTTCTTTCTCATCAGCGACAACTCAGACGCCATGAACGGCCTGCGTCTGGCGGGCATTGAGGGCACCGTAGCCCGCAGCGAGGCCGACCTGCGGCACGCGCTGGCGGATGCCGCCAACCAGCCGGACATTGCCGTGCTGCTCGTCACCGAGAAGATCGCCGAGACTTACACAGCCACGCTGGACAGTGCCCGCGCTGCCGGTGGGCCGCTGCTCATCACCGTGCCTTCCACCGGCGGCGGTGCTGCCGGTAAGGACCGCCTGACCCGCTATATCCGCGAGGCCATCGGCGTGAAGATTTGAGAGGTGTGACCATGAACGAATTAGATACCCGCGCCGAGCGCTTTCTGGAGTCCATCCGCGCGGAAGGCGAGGCCGCCTGCGCCGCCATCCACGAGGAGACCGAGCGGGAAATTTCCAGCCAGCTGGACGCTACCCGCAAGGCCGAAAACGCCCGTGTGGAGCGCACCCTGCACTTTGAGACCGAGCGTGCCCGCACCCGCGCTAACCGCGATTTGAGCGCTGCCCGCATGGCCGCCCGCGCCACGCTGGCTGACCAGCGCCAGAAGATTGCCGACGAGACCTTTGCCGAGGCACGCAACCAGCTGGTCGCCTTTGCCGCCGGCGACAAATACGCCGCTTGGCTGCAAAACGAGGCTGCTGCGCTGGCGGAAGCCCTGGGCGAGAATGCGCATATCGCCGCCCGCCCGGCGGATCTGCCGCTGCTGCAAAACGTCAAGCTGCCCGTCGGCACGACGCTTACCGCCGATGAAAGCATTGAACTCGGCGGTCTGAAAGGCGCAAACGCCGCCAAGGGCTTGGTTGCCGACGACACGCTGGCAGCACGCCTGAACGCCCAGCACGAATGGTTCTTGCAGAACGCCGGGCTGGAAATCAACATTTGAGGGGCAAAGCCATGGAAAATAAAATTTACAGCATCAACGGCCCCGTTGTCACCATCAAGGGCAAAACCGACCTGGAAATGATGGAAATGGTCTATGTGGGCAACGCCCGCCTTGTGGGCGAGGTCATCCGCATGAACGACAAGGAAACCACGATCCAGGTCTATGAGGAGACCGGCGGCCTGAAAGCAGGCGAGCCTGTCGAGAGCACGGGCGGCCCGCTGTCCGTCACCCTCGGCCCTGGCATCCTGCGCAACATCTATGACGGTATCCAGCGCCCGTTGCCTGCCATTGAGCAGCACATGGGCAGCTTTATCGAGCGCGGTGCCCATGAGCCGTCCTTGGACGAGAGCGCCAAGTGGGACGTGACCGTGACCGTCAAGGCAGGGGACACCCTGACCCCCGGCCAAATCTACGCTACCTGCCCGGAGACGCCCGCCATCCAGCACCGCTGTATGGTGCCGCCGACGATTTCCGGCACCGTGACCTGGGTCGCCGCTAACGGCAGCTACACCGTCCATTCACCCATTGTAAAGCTGACCGACGCCAAGGGCAAGGAACACACGCTGACCTTGTGTCAGAAGTGGCCCATCCGCACCCCGCGTCCGTCGGCCGAGCGCATGACCTCGCCCCGGCCGCTGATTACCGGCCAGCGCGTCATTGATACGATGTTCCCGCTGGCCAAGGGCGGTGCGGCGGCCATCCCCGGCGGCTTCGGCACCGGCAAAACGATGACCCAGCACCAGATCGCAAAGTGGTGCGACGCCGATATCATTATCTATGTCGGCTGCGGCGAGCGCGGCAACGAGATGACCCAGGCGCTGCAGGAGTTCAGCGAACTGGTCGACCCCCGCACGGGCAAGAGCCTGATGGATCGTACCGTGCTGATTGCCAACACGTCCAATATGCCTGTTGCTGCGCGTGAGGCGTCCATCTACACCGGCATTACGCTGGCCGAGTATTACCGCGACATGGGCTACCACGCCGCCATGATGGCTGACTCCACCTCCCGCTGGGCCGAGGCTCTGCGTGAGATCAGCGGCCGTCTGGAGGAAATGCCCGCCGATGAGGGCTATCCTGCGTACCTGCCCAGCCGCCTGGCGGAGTTCTACGAGCGCGCCGGTTATGTCAAGACGCTGAACGGTGCGGAAGGCTCCGTCTCGGTCATCGGTGCAGTCAGCCCGCAGGGCAACGACTTCTCCGAGCCTGTCACCCAGAACACCAAGCGCTTCACTCGCTGCTTCTGGGCGCTGGATAAGTCCCTGGCCTATGCCCGCCACTACCCGGCCATTAACTGGAACGACTCCTACAGCGAGTATTTGGGTGACCTCGGCGGCTGGTACTATGATAATGTCGGCCACGACTTCATGTCCTGCCGTGAGCGCATCGCCAACCTGCTTTTGCAGGAGAACAACCTCATGCAGATCGTCAAGCTAATCGGCTCGGACGTGCTGCCCGACGACCAGAAATTGACCATCGAGATCGCCCGCGTTATCCGCGTAGGCTTCTTGCAGCAGAACGCTTTCCACGCCGTGGATACCTATGTCCCGCTGGAAAAGCAGCTGAAGATGATGGAAACCATTTTGTATCTGTACGACAAGTGCGCCGCGCTCGTCGCCAAGCAGGTGCCGGTCAGCCGTCTGCTGGCTACCGGCCTGTTTGACGAGCTGGTGCAGATGAAATATACCGTGCCCAACGACGACTTTACCAAGCTGGACGAGCTGCAAAAAGCCATCGATACCAAGCTGGCCGCCGTGGCCCAGGGCTGATGAGGAGGGAATAACATGATTCTGGAACATATCGGACTTTCCCAAATCAACGGCAGTCTGGTCGTGCTGGACGACGTCAAGGGCGTGCAGTATGATGAAATGGTCGAGTTGCACCTCGACGACGGCTCCACCCGCGTGGGTCGTGTTGTCCGTGTGGACGGCGACCGCTGCGTTATCCAGGTGTTCGAGGGGACCCGCGGTCTGAGCCTGGTCAACAACCGCACGGTTATGACCGGCCACCCGATGATGATGGATTTGAGCCCCGAACTGCTGGGCCGCGTGCTGGACGGCCTCGGCCGCCCCATTGACGGCCTCGGCGACATTTACCCCGTTGCCCGCCGCGATGTCAACGGCGCGCCCATCAACCCGGTCAGCCGCGTTTACCCCCGCAACTACATCCACACCGGTATCTCGTCCATCGACTGCCTTGCCACGCTGATTCGCGGCCAGAAGCTGCCGATCTTCTCCGGCTCCGGCATGAAGCATAACGAGCTGGCTGTCCAGATCGTCAAGCAGGCCAGCGTGGCCGACGGTTCGGACTTTGCCATCGTCTTTGCCGCTATGGGCGTCAAGAACGACGTTGCCTCGTACTTCCGTGAGAGCTTCGAGAGCTGCGGTGCGATGGAGCGCGTTGTCATGCTGCTGAACCTGGCAAACGACCCCATCATCGAGCGTATCATCACCCCGCGCGCTGCGCTGACTGTGGCCGAGTATCTGGCCTTTGATCTGGGCAAGAACGTCCTGGTCATCCTGACCGATATGACAAGCTACTGCGAGGCCCTGCGCGAGTTCTCGTCCTCCAAGGGCGAGATTCCCGGCCGAAAAGGCTTCCCCGGCTACCTGTATTCTGACCTGGCGAGCCTGTACGAGCGCGCCGGTATCATCAAGGGCAGCAAGGGTTCTGTGACGCAGATTCCGATCCTGACGATGCCCGGCGACGATATCACGCACCCCATCCCCGACCTGACCGGCTACATCACCGAGGGCCAGATCGTGCTGGACCGCGGCATGGATGCCATCGGCCTGTATCCGCCGGTTTCTGTGCTGCCCAGCCTGTCCCGTCTGATGAAGGACGGCATCGGTGCGGGCTACACGCGTGAGGATCACGTCACGCTGTCCAACCAGCTGTTTGCCTGTTACGCCAAGGTGCAGGACGCCAAGGCGCTGGCAAGCGTCATCGGCGAGGAAGAACTGTCCCAGAGCGACAAGCAGCTGATGGCCTTTGGCCGTGCGTTCGAGCAGGAGTTCATCGGCCAGGGCAACACTGACCGCACGATGGAGCAGACGCTTGACCTCGGCTGGGAGCTGCTGGCGACCCTGCCGCGTAATGCGCTGGATCGCTGCGACGCCGAGACGCTGGATAAGTATTACGAGCCGGCGAAGGCGAGAATCAGTAAAAAGTAACCCCAAAGCCTTCTCCCCATGGGGGAGAAGGTGCCCTGCAGGGGCGGATGAGGGGAGAGCGTGCGGGGAATGCCCGTAGACGGGTGATAATGGCACACTCGGCCCTCATCAGTCACCTTCGGTGACAGCTTCCCCCGCAGGGGAAGCCAAAGCAGTATAAAAGGAGTACCCAATGGCACAGCAGGTTTTTCCCACAAAATCAAACCTGATGGCGACGAAGCGCAGCCTGGCGCTGGCGACCCAGGGCTATGACCTGATGGATCGTAAGCGCAATATCCTTGTGCGAGAAATGATGCAGCTGATCGACCGCGCGGCGGGCATCCAGGACCGCATCAGCGCGGCCTATGCCGAGGCCTACGAGGCCCTGAAAAAGGCCAATATCATGTTGGGCTCGGTCGGCGGGTATGCCGCCGGTGTGCCGGTGGAGCGCGGCGTGCAGCTCAGCACCCGCAGCGTTATGGGCGTCGAACTGCCCACGCTGAAACTCAACACCACCTCGCCGCTGGGGCTGTACTACGACCTGGAATCGACAAACGGCACCATCGATGTGGCCTACCTCAAATTCAACGAGGTCAAGACCCTGACCGTCGAGTTGGCCGAGGTCGAGACAAGCGTTATCCGCCTAGCCGAGGCCATCCAAAAGACCCAAAAGCGCGCCAACGCCCTGGGCAACGTGCAGATACCCCAGATGCAAAAGACCATCAAGTCCATCGACGAGGTCCTGAGCGAACGCGAACGCGAAGAGTTCAGCCGCCTGAAGGTCATCAAGGCACAGAAAGAAAAAGAAGAGGCGTGACCCCCCAAGCCTTCTCCCTTGGGGGAGAAGGTGGCCCCGCAGGGCCGGATGAGGGGAGAACTGGCCGCAGCAGTCCCATAAACGGGCGACAGCGGCAAAGCTGCCCCTCATCAGTCCGCCTCACGGCCAGCTTCCCCCGAGGGGGAAGCTTTTTTTGTCCCTTGGCAAACCCATGAAAAAACCGGAAGAATTGCTGGAATGGGGCGGCACGAAAAAAGACAGCACGCTGCCGGCATTTTCCCGCCACATGATGCAGGTCGCCAAAATCAACCTGACGATTTCGATGACGCTGAACCGGTACAGCAGGGCCTAAGGGCAGGCTTTGTACACTTTTCACAAACTTTGCACCACTTTTTTGGATTGTACTGTGAAAATGGCGGTGGTATAATAACCGTAGAATATGGAAATCATCGGCCCAAAGCCGATATGTTTAAAGGAGAGAATATTCTATGGCAGATCGTATTGTTTTGAACTCTATCTCTTACCACGGCCACGGCGCTATCGAGAACATCGTTCCCGAACTGACCGCCCGCGGCTACAAAAAGGCTTTCGTCTGCTCTGACCCTGATCTGGTCAAGTTCGGCGTCACCAAGAAAGTCACCGACCTGCTGGAGGCTGCCGGTTTTGCCTATGCCCTGTACAGCGAGATCAAGCCCAACCCCACCATCAAGAACGTGCAGGATGGCGTGGCGGCTTTCCAGGCTGCCGAGGCGGACTGCATCGTGACCATCGGCGGCGGTTCTTCCATGGACACCGCCAAGGCTATCGGCATCATCATCAATAACCCTGAGTTTGCCGACGTCCGCAGCCTGGAGGGCGTTGCCCCCACCAAGAAGCACGCCGTCTTTACTATTGCAGTGCCCACCACCGCAGGCACTGCGGCCGAAGTCACCATCAACTACGTCATCACCGACGTGGAGAAGAAGCGCAAGTTCGTCTGCGTGGACACCAACGATATCCCTGAGATCGCCGTGGTTGACCCCGATATGATGTCCAGCATGCCCAAGGGCCTGACCGCTGCCACCGGCATGGACGCCCTGACCCACGCCATCGAGGGCTACATCACCAAGGGCCACTGCACCATCTCCGATATGTTCCACCTCGAGGCCATCAAGCTGATCTCTGAAAACCTGCGCGGCGCTGTGCAGAACACCCCGGAGGGCCGCGAGGGCATGGCCCTGGGCCAGTACATTGCCGGTATGGGTTTCTCCAACGTTGGTCTGGGCATCGTGCACAGCATGGCCCACGGTCTGTCTGCCCTGTATGACACCCCCCACGGCGTTGCCTGCGCCATCATCCTGCCCACCGGCCTGGAATACAACAAAACCGTTGCAGGAGAGCGTTACCGCGCCGTCGGCAAGGCCATGGGCGTGAAGGGCATCGACGAGATGAACGACGCCGAGGCCGCCGATGCAACGATCGCCGAGGTCAAGAAGCTCTCTGCCGACGTCGGCATTCCCGCTGACCTGAAGGGCATTCTGAAGGAAGAGGATGTCCAGTTCCTGGCCGAGTCCGCCTTTGCCGATGCCTGTTGCCCCGGCAACCCCCGCGACACGAACGTCGAGGAAATCAAGATGCTGTACCGCAGCCTGATGTAATTTAGTATTACATAATTTAAGAGGGTATCTGCTGAAATGGCAGGTACCCTCTTTTTTGCTGTTATGTCGTTTTATGGGTGGTCCGTAGGGAGCGGTCTTGACCGCTCCGGGAAAGTGACGATGGCCGCAAACAGCCCGGAGGGGTCAAGACCTCTCCCTACAAATATTGTGATTTTGTTTGGAATTTCTTCGGTTCCTTCTTTGCAAAGAAGGAACAAACCCCCGTTAAGAATCCGAATCCAGTTTCAGCACCGCTGTAAACGCTTCGCTCGGCAGGGTTACGCTGCCCAGCTGGCGCATCTTCTTTTTGCCTTCCTTCTGCTTTTCCAGCAGCTTCTTTTTGCGGGTGATGTCGCCGCCGTAGCACTTGGCCAACACGTCCTTGCGCATGGCCTTGACTGTCTCGCGGGCAATGACCTTGCCGCCCACGGCCGCCTGCACAGGAATTTCAAACAGTGCGCGGGGAATGTTCTCCTTCAATTTTTCGCAGATGCGGCGGCCCTTGGCGTAGGCGTTGTCCGCAAACACGATCATCGACAGGGCATCCACGACCTCGCCATTGAGCAAAAAGTCCAGACGAACCAGCTTGCTCTCGTGCCAGCCTTCCCACTCATAGTCATAGCTGGCGTAGCCGCGGCTGCGGGATTTGATGGCGTCGAAGAAGTCATAGACGATCTCACCCAGCGGAAGTTGATAGTGCAGGTCAACGCGCGTTTCGTCCATGTACTTCATGTCTACCAGCACGCCGCGCTTCGTCTGGCACAGGTCCATCAGCGGGCCGACATAATCGTTCGGCGTGTAAATGTGGGCATTGACAAACGGCTCCTCCTGCTTGACGATGCGGGTCGGATCGGGGTAGGCGGAGGGGTTGTCGATGATCTCCACCGTGCCGTCGGTCAGCGTCAGACGGTACTGAACGCCCGGCGTCGTGGTGATGAGGTCCAGATCAAACTCGCGCTCCAACCGCTCCGTGATAATTTCCATGTGGAGCAGGCCGAGGAACCCACAGCGGAAGCCGAAGCCCAGCGCGGCACTCGTCTCCGGCTCAAAGGTCAGGCTCGCGTCGTTCAGCTGCAATTTTTCCAGCGCGTCTTTCAGATCGGGGTAGTCCGCGCCGTCGGCGGGGTAGATGCCGCAGAAAACCATCGGCGTCACGGTGCGGAAACCGGGCATCGGCTCGGCCGTCGGGTTGGCGGCCAGCGTCACGGTATCGCCGACGCGGGTGTCGCGCACGGTCTTGATGCTGGCAGTCAGGTAGCCGACCTCGCCGGCCTCCAATTTGTCGCAGGGGGTCATCTGGGTCGCGCCCATGTGGCCGACCTCCACCAGCTGGAACTCTGCGCCGGTACTCATCAGGCGGATGGTGTCGCCGGGCTTGACGGTGCCCTCAAAGATGCGCACATAGGCGATGACGCCCTTATAGCTGTCGTAGATGGAGTCGAAGATCAGCGCTTTCAGCGGAAGCGTCGGGTCGCCGGTGGGGGCGGGCACGTCCCGCACGACGCACTCCAAAACGTCCTTAACGCCGATGCCCAGCTTGGCGGACACGCGCGGGGCCTCCATGCAGGGCAGGCCGATGACGTCCTCCACCTCCTTCGCCACGGCGTCCGGGTCGGCGCTGGGCAGGTCGATCTTATTCAAAATCGGTACGACTTCCAGGTTGTGGTCCAGCGCCAGGTAGCAGTTTGCCAGCGTCTGGGCCTCCACGCCCTGGCTGGCGTCCACGACCAGCACTGCACCCTCGCAGGCGGCCAGGCTGCGGCTGACCTCGTACTGGAAGTCAACATGGCCCGGGGTGTCGATGAGGTTGAACTCGTAGGTCTCGCCGTCGTCGGCCTTATAGCGCATCGTCACGGCGCGGGCCTTGATGGTGATGCCGCGCTCTTTTTCAATGTCCATGTCGTCCAGCACCTGGTCGGTCATCGTGCGCTTGTCAACGCTGTCGGTCAGCTCCAGCATACGGTCGGACAGGGTGGATTTGCCGTGGTCGATGTGTGCGATAATGCAGAAGTTGCGGATGTTTTTGCGGGCCATCAGGTTTCCTCCAAATCGTTCCAGATCTCGCAGATCTTGCCGTTCTCTTTGTATACGCGGGGCACGCGGCGCGCCAGCCCGCAGACAATTTCGTAGTTGATGGTCTGGGTCTTGGCCGCAATGGTGTCGGCGGTGTCGCCGCCGCCCGGGCCAAAGACTGTGACCTCGTCGCCCATCTTGACATCAGGAATGTCCGTTACATCGAGCATAGTCTGATCCATGCAGACGCGGCCCACCACGGGGGCAGCGTGGCCGTGTATGTTCATGACGCCAAGCCCGCCGGACAAACGGCGGGGGTAGCCGTCGGCGTAGCCCACACAGACCGTGGCAACGCGCATCGGGCGCTCGGCTGTGAAAGTGCGCCCATAGCTCACGCTCTGGCCGGGCTGCAAGTCCTTGACAAAGGTCACAACGCATTTCAGCGACATGACCGGCTGCAGGGCAGGAAAGCGGACGTCGTCGCTGGGGTCAAGCCCGTACAAAATGATGCCCGCGCGGGTCATATCGTGCCGCCACTCGGGGTGGCGCAGCTGCGCGGCCGAGTTGGCACAGTGTACGGTGCCGGTGGCAAAGCCATCGGCCTGCAAACGCGCTACCACCCTGGCGAACAGCGCATGCTGCTCGTCGGTGTAGGCGGTGTCCGCAGGGGTGTTGCTGTCTGCCACGGCAAAATGCTGGAACACGCCGCAGATATCCAGCCCCGGCAGGGTGTACAGGGCTTCCAGTTCGTGGATAGTTTCATCAAACCCGGAACGCACCGCAAAGCCAATGCGGCCCATGCCGGTGTCGATTTTCAGGTGTACCTTGGCCTGTACGCCCGCCTTGACGGCGGCAGCGGAGAGTGCCTGCGCGTACTCGGTAGAAAAACAGGCCGTGGCTATGTCGTTTTCTGCCAACACTGCCGCATAGGACGGGTCAGCAAAGCCCAGAATCAAAATCGGTTTTGTGATGCCGCTGCGGCGCAGGTGCCGTCCCTCGCCCAAGCTGCTGACGGCAAACGCCGCCGCACCGGCCTGCTGCAAGACGTGGGCGATGGTCGTGTCGCCGTGGCCGTAAGCGTCGGCCTTGACAACGGCACAGATATCACCGCCTACCGCGCGGTGGATATATTCAAAATTGCTGCGCAATGCTGTCAGATCGATCTCCGCCCAGCAGTGCTTTTCCAGTGCAAGTCTACTCATAAACGCCCATTCCTCCATAACACTTAATTATACCATGGAAACAGCGTTCCCGCAACTAATTTTCGCCGTCATCGTTTGTGGTAAAATGCTTGGCATCCGTCTCGGACCAGCGGCCATGGACCCGCTGCACGCCCACAATGCGCAACTTGGAGTGCAGAAAGTGCTGCTCACGGTAGAGGCTGAAATAACTGGACAGCATGTACGACACCGCGCAGGCCAGCGCAAACAGCGCAATGCACTGCCCGCCGAATACTTCAATCGCCAGGCAGATGGACGCCAGCGGGCTGTTGGTGCAACCGCAGAAAAGCGCCACCATACCCAGCGCCGCGCCCAGCTGCGGCGGCAGACCCAGCAGCGGCGCAGCTACACAGCCGAACGTCGCCCCGGTGAAGAAGATAGGCACGATCTCGCCGCCCTTGAACCCTGCACCCAGGGTCAGCGCGGTGAACAGCATTTTTAAAAGGAAGGCGTAGGGTACGGCCTCGCCGTCGATGGCGGCCTCGATGACCGCCGCGCCTGCGCCGTTGTAGTCGGTCGTGCCCAGCAGCTTTGTCAGCGCCAGAATCAGCACGCCGCCCGCCGCAACGCGCAGATAGGCGTTGGGCAGAAATTTTTTGTAGAGCTTGGGCGCTGCATGCAGCAGCTCACAGAAAAATATGCTCAGCGCCGCCAGCAGAGACCCCAAAAGGATGACCCGCACCAGGTTCAGCGGCGTGGCGGCGACCTCGGCTTTCAAAACGAAGGATTCCGGCGCAAGCCCCATCCGCCCGCTGATAAAAACGCCCAGCAGTGCCGAAACCAGGCAGGGGAGAAGGGCCGCGTATTGCATCGAGCCGACATCCACGACTTCCAGCGTGAAGATGGTGGCCGCCAGCGGCGTGCCGAAGATGGCCGAGAACGCGCCCGCCATGCCGCACATCGTCATTAAACGGCAGTCTCGGTTTTCCAAGTGAAACACCTTGCCAATCTGCCCGGACACTGACCCGCCCAGCAGCAGGGCCGCGCCCTCGCGCCCGCTGGAACCGCCGAACAGGTGGGTCATGACAGTGGAAGCAAAGATCAGCGGCGCGGTGCGCAGCGTCATGGGCTTTTGCTCTCGCACCGAGACGAACACCTGATTGGTGGAACCGCCGCCGTCGGGGTCGAAGTGGCTGTACAAAAACACGATGACCAGGCCCGCGATGGGCAGCAGGTACAGCAGCCACGGCTGGGCCGCGCGGGTGGCGTTGGCCCAGTTCAGCGCCAGTCCGAACGCTGCACCCAGCGGCCCGACAACACACCCCACCAGCGCCGCCAGCGCCAGCCACCTGGCGCACACCGCCAGATACCCCGCCGCGCTGCGCAGACAGTGCCTGACCTTTCCCATAAAGATTCCCTCCCGAATATTCCGAAATTTGAGATTATTATAGCGTTTTTGCGGGGAAAAGACAACAGAAAAATACCCTGCCGGGGGCAACTCGGCAGGGTATCGCTTCCATGATGAGGTTATGCAGCACCACGTATACAGGGGCACAGGCTTTGCAGCGTGGCAGCATTGCGGCAGCGTAGAAGAACATATACTTGAATAGCTGGACAGCAAAGGCGCGTATCTGTATGCAGCGCGGTAAAAAATGCGGTGTAATACAAAAAGACCACCCGGAAACAAACGTTTCCAGGTGGTTTTCTGGTATCGAGGTGACAGGACTCGAACCTGCGGCCTCGTGGTCCCAAACCACGCGCGCTACCAACTGCGCAACACCTCGTTCTTATAACTTACTTATTATAATACACAAGCGGCGCGGGCGTCAAGCCCTGGCTCAACAAAAAAGCAGCCCTGTCGTATTCATATTTCAGGTACTCGGCAAAGGTGATGGGCTTTTGGTTGGCAAAAAATGTTTTTCCCGGGGGAAAATTTCCTCTCTGCAAGTTATTTCAGGTTTTTCCGCAGTGCGGCCAGCAGGGTGTTCACGCTGATGGGTTTGGAGATATGGTCATTCATGCCGGCGTCAAACGCGCGTTGCTTATCTTCTTCAAAGGCGTTGGCCGTCATGGCGATGATGGGCACGGTGGACCGGGCATCAGGCAAAGCGCGGATGGCCTGCGCTGCCTGGTAGCCGTCCATGCGGGGCATCTGGATATCCATGAGCACGGCGTCGTAGTACCCGGCGGGTTTTGCACCCAAAAGCTCCAGGCAGCGGATGCCGTCCTCAGCGCGGTTAACGATCATGCCGTTCTCCTGCAGGATCGTCAGCGCGATCTCGGCGTTCAGGTCGTTGTCCTCGGCCAGCAGCAGGTGCTTTCCTGCCAGCCCAGCGGAGGGGTCGGCGGGCTGCTCGCGCTGCTGGGTCAGCTCTTCTTTGCTGATGACAGGGAAGGGGATAACGACCGTGAAGGTCGAACCCTTACCAACAGTGCTCTCGACATCGATGGTACCGCCCATGAGCTGGACGAGCGACTTGACGATGGGCAGGCCCAGGCCGGTGCCGGTGACGCGGCTCTCGGTGCTGGTGTGCTCACGAGAAAACTCCTCAAACAGGTGGGGGAGATATTCCGCACTCATACCGATGCCGTCATCCTGCACGACAGCCTTGTAGCGCACGGTGCCGGGCGTTTCGCCGGGCAGTTCGGTCATGGTGAAATCGACGCGGCCGCCCTCGGGTGTGTACTTGATGGCGTTGCTGATGATATTTAAGATAATTTCGCGTACCTTCGTTTGGTCGCTGCGCACATAGGGGTGTTGGATATCGATGGTGCAGGTGGTGGTGATGTGCTTTTCGTCGGCCAGTGGGTCAAACACGGCTTTCAGCGAGGCGGCAAGCTCGTTGATGTCAGACGGCTCAAGCTTCAAGGCAGCCTTGCCGCTCTCAATGCGGGCCATTTCCAGCACATAGTTAATGAGGGAGAGCAGGAAATCGCTGGACGAACGTATTTTTCCCAGATAATCCAGCGCACGATCCCGCTCGTCCAGGTGGGCTGCCAGTAGCCCTGCATAGCCAATGATGGCGTTCATCGGGGTGCGGATGTCATGGCTCATATTAAAAAGGAACCGCGTTTTGGCAATGTTGGCGGCCTGTGCCTCCCGTGCGGCCTTTTCCAGCTCGGCGGCGTGGACGGCGTCCTTGTAGCGGCGCAGTTCAAACTGCCAGTAGCCGGCTGTGGCCAGCGCGGGCAGCACCAGCAGCAAAAGCACGTTAAAGGCTTCCTGGGTCGGGGTGATCCAGCCCGTGGCCGGGCGTATCTCAAAATACCAGGTATCGTTGGGCACGGCGCAGGCAACTTCCAGTGTGTTCGGTCCCACGGGGCGGTCGCCCTGGGCAATGACGATCCGCTCACCGTTGTGGCCCTCCTTCCAAATCAGGTACTCGTAGGAGGCATCCTGTAATTTGTTGATTTGGATTTCATCGAGAAAGCTCTCCCAGTCCAGCACCAGGACGGAGAAGCCCCAGTATTTTTGGCTGCCGTCCGCGCCGGTGGTGTAGATAGGATCGAACAGCAGTGCGCCGGTGCCGCCCTGCACCAGCTGAAACGGCCCGGCAATCGTGTACTGGCCGCTCTCCTTGGCAAGGTTGGCTTCAACTTTGCGCTCGGGGTGCCGGAGCATATTCAGCCCCAGGACGTCGGCGTTGCTCGCCTTCGGGTAAACGCTGCGCACGACGCCGTTCGGGGCCAGCTCTACGGCCTTGATAATGCCGTCCTCGTCGTACATAAGCTTGGACAGTGCGGCAAAATCGCTGTCACTGATTTCATATCCGGACTCAACGATGCTTTTCAGCAGCTCGGACTCCGCCAGGTAGCGGTTGAGCTGGGCCTCCACATTGGCGACGGTGGCCTCCGCCGTGTAGGACGCCTTGAGCTGTTCGCGCATGACGATGCTGCGGGTGAAAAATGCCAACGCCGCCAGCAACACAAGAAACATGAGGATAAAGACGAGAACTGCCCGTTTTACAATGGCATTCTGGTCGTTTCTCTTTTTCATATCTTCAACTCCCTGTGGGAGATTTTTATGCAAAGTTACATATAACCATTATAGTTGTTTGGCGGGCAAGTTGCAAGCAGGGCCTGAAAATCTGAACAAAACCGAACAAAAAAGCCGTATGCGGCAAAGCATACGGCAAAATTCACGCAAGGATGCGGATCAGCCCCAGCACCAGCAGGTGTGCCGGGTAAAACGTATAGAAGAACCACTTGGAAAAGCTGCGCCCCCGCCGGGCACGCTGCCCATTGTAAAGGTAGAGGATGACGAACCCGGCAGCGAGGATGGGCACCGCGCAGCCGACGGTTTCCGCCAGCGAGCCGCTGCCAAGGCCTGCCATGCCGCCATAGAGCACTGCCGCCGCGGCAAAGGCAATCTGCTTGCGCGGGCGGGAATCCCGCGCCCAAATAAACAGCAGTGTGAACACCGGGGCCAGCAGCGCCCAATCGCAGAAGAGCGACGCGCAGATCAACAACACAATGGCCGCCCCGCGCAGCACGCGGTCGTGGATTCTTTCCTGCGCCAGCAGCACCAGAAAGCAGAGCAGCAGGGTGAACAGCATATTGAACTGCACAAAGCCCGCAATGCCATTTCCCGGGAAAGCCAGCTGGTAGGGCAGCTGTGCCAGTACAGCAAACCCCAGCAGCCGCCCGGCGTATTTGCGTTTGGAGCGGGTGTAACCGTACCCCTCGACGAGGAAATAGCACATTGTCACGGCGGTAAAATAGCCAATGTAAAGGCACAAATTGGTATACCACATCCCGGCGGGTAGAAACACATTGGCAATGTGGTTGATAAGCATGGTGAGCATGGCAATATATTTGATGGTGTCGCGGGACATGGGGAAAACTCCTTTTTTCAAGTATCACGTCTATTATACTTACGATATATCCTGGGGGCAATATTGCAAAGCGCATAAAAATTCTGCGGCGGACATCCGGCCCGCCCTCTTTCTTTTCCTGCGCATCTGCGTTATAATAAAACGCGGTGAAAGGAAGTTACAGGAATATGGAATCTTCTACAAAATTCAGCCGCCGTGTGCTGTACGAGGGCATGCGCGACGGCTTCCCGATTGCGCTGGGGTACTTTGCGGTGTCGTTTTCGCTGGGCATTGCGGCACGCAATGCGGGGCTGACCCCGGTGCAGGGCTTTTTAGCCAGCATCCTCAATAACGCTTCGGCGGGGGAGTACGCAGCCTTTACGCTGATTGCGGCCGGGGCCACCTACTGGGAGGTCGCCGTCATCACCCTCATTGCCAATGCGCGGTATCTCTTGATGAGCTGCGCCCTGGCCCAGCGGTTCTCGCCCGCGACGCCGTTCTTTCATCGGCTGCTCATCGGGTATGATGTGACCGACGAGCTGTTCGGCATTACTATCGCGCGGCCCGGGTACTTGAACCCCTACTACACCTACGGCGCGATCCTGCTGGCTGCGCCCGCCTGGGCCATCGGCACGGCGCTGGGCATTATCGCGGGCAATGCGCTGCCGCTGCGGGTTGTCAGTGCGCTGAGCGTGGCGCTGTACGGCATGTTTTTGGCTATCATCATCCCGCCGGCCCGCAAAAACCGCATTGTGGCGGCGCTGGTGGTCATCAGCTTTGTGCTGAGCTTCACCTGTGAGTATCTGCCCGGAATCTCAGCATTGTCCGGCGGCACGCGGACCATTATTTTAACGGTGGTCATCTCGGCGGCAGCTGCGGTGCTGTTCCCGGTCAAGCAGGAGGCAGACCATGAATAACTACATTTATATAGCGGTCATGTTCGTGGTGTCCTACACCATCCGTATTTTGCCGCTGACGCTGATCCGCAAGCCCATCAAGAACCAGTTCATCCAGTCGTTCTTGTACTACGTGCCCTATGTGACGCTGGCGGTCATGACCTTCCCGGCCATCATTGAGGCGACCCAGACGCCCATTTCCGGCGCGGCGGCACTGGCGGCAGGCATCCTCGCCGCCTGGTGCGGCGCAGGGCTGTTCCCGGTATCGGTGATCTGCTGTGTGCTGGTGTTTGTGATTGAACTATTCGTGTAGGGCGAGCATTGCTCGCCCGCGGGCGGCCAATGGCCGCCCCTACAATTTGCAGAACGAGGAATCCCATGATAAACGCTATCCAAATCCGCGGGGCGCGGGTGCATAACTTAAAAAACATCGACGTCGATGTGCCGCTGAATAAAATCGTCGGCATTGCGGGCGTGTCCGGGTCGGGCAAGTCGTCGCTGGCACTGGGCGTGCTCTACGCCGAGGGTTCGCGACGCTACCTGGATGCCCTGTCCACCTACACCCGCCGCCGCATGACCCAGGCCGCCAAGGCCCAGGTCGATGAAGTTCTCTACGTGCCTGCCGCGCTGGCGCTGCACCAGCGGCCCGGTGTGCCCGGCATCCGCAGCACCTTCGGCACCGGAACGGAACTCTTGAACAGTCTGCGCCTGATGTTCTCCCGCCTGGCGAGCCACCGCTGCCCGAACGGCCATTACATCCCGCCGACGCTGAACGTTGCCGCCGAGCAGCCGATTTACTGCCCGGAGTGCGGCGCGCGGGTCCGTGCGCCGTCGGCAGAGGAACTGGCCTTCAACAGCCAGGGCGCTTGCCGCACCTGTGATGGCACCGGCATGGTGCGCACCGTGGACCGGGCCACCCTTGTGCCTGACGATTCCCTGACCATCGACGAGGGGGCCGTCGCACCGTGGAACAGCCTGATGTGGAGCCTGATGACCGATGTCTGCCGCGCCATGGGGGTGCGCACAGACGTACCGTTCCGTGAACTGACAGACAAAGAGAAAGACATTGTTTTTAACGGTCCGGCAGAGAAAAAGCACATCTTCTACAAGGCAAAAAGCACCCCCGAGGCGGGCGAGCTGGACTTTACCTACTTTAACGCCGTCTACACCGTTGAGAACGCCCTCGCCAAAGTCAAGGACGAGAAGGGCATGAAGCGGGTGGAGAAATTCCTGCGGGTGGACACCTGCCCCGACTGCGGCGGCTCGCGCCTGTCGGAGGCCGCTCGTGCGCCAAAACTGCGGGGCATCGGCCTGGACGAGGCCTGCAAAATGACGCTGACCGCCTTGTGCGACTGGGTGGACGGCGTACCCGCCAGCCTGCCGCCCGAAATGCGCCCCATGGCCGAGAGCATCTGCGAGTCCTTCCGCGTCGGCGCGAAGCGGCTGATGGATTTGGGGCTGGGCTACCTGACGCTGGACCGCGCGTCCGCGACGCTCTCCACCGGGGAACGCCAGCGTATGCAGCTGGCCCGCGCCGTTCGCAACCGCACCACCGGCGTGCTGTACGTGCTGGATGAGCCATCCATCGGGCTGCACCCCTCGAACATCGTCGGCCTGAACGGCGTCATGCACGACCTGATTGCCGACGGCAACTCGGTCGTCCTTGTCGACCACGACACCCAGGTGTTGGCAGAATCGGACTATATCATCGAGATGGGCCCCGAGGCCGGTGCAGGCGGCGGGCGTATCATTGCCCAGGGCACCGTGCCCGAGCTGACTGCCAACGCCGCGTCACAGATCGGGCCGTTTTTGGGCGGGCAGGGGAGCGTGACGCCCCAAAACCGCCCCGCCGAGGAACTGTTTGCCGAGGGGCGCATCCACCTTTCCACCGGCGCCATCCACACGGTCAAGCCGCTGGAAGTAGATATCCCGAAAGGCCGCCTGACCGTCGTGACCGGCGTGTCCGGGTCGGGCAAGACAACGTTGATTTTGGAAAGCCTTGTCCCGGCGCTGGCGGCCAAAACCAGCGGCGCGGCCCTGCCTGCCCACGTCAAAGACGTGCAGGCCGTGGGTATCGGGCAGGTAAAGCTCATCGATGCAACGCCTATCGGCATCAACGTCCGCTCCACCGTGGCGACCTACGCCAATGTCCACGACGAGCTGCGCAAGGTCTTTGCCCGCACGCCGGACGCCAAGCGGCTGGGGTACAAGGCGGGCGATTTCTCCTACAACACGGGCAAACTGCGCTGCCCGGTCTGTGACGGCACAGGCACCATCAGCCTGGACGTGCAGTTTTTGCCCGACGTGGAGATCCCCTGCACGGCCTGCCGCGGCTCTCGCTATGCGCCGGAGGCCGACGCCGTCCACCACGAGAATAAGCATGGCGGGGCCTACACACTGCCCGAGCTGATGGATATGGACATCAACACGGCGCTGACGGCTTGCACAGACTTAAAATTGGTGACACAGCGTTTAAAAGTGCTGCAAGACTTGGGCCTTGGCTACCTGACCCTGGGCGAGGAAACGCCGAGCCTTTCCGGCGGCGAGGCCCAGCGGCTGAAATTGGCCAGCGAGATGGGCAAGGCCCAGGGCGACACGGTGTTCGTTTTTGACGAGCCGACCATCGGCCTGCACCCGCTGGACGTGCGCACCCTGCTGGGGGTGTTCCGCACGCTGATCGAGAACGGCGCGACGGTCATTGTCATTGAGCACGACCTGGATGTCATCCGCAGCGCAGATTATATTATTGATATGGGCCCCGGCGGCGGGGAAGAGGGCGGCTGCGTCGTGGCGGCCGGGACGCCTGCGGAGATTAAAGCAATCCCCGAGAGCAGGACGGGGAAGTTTATTTGACATACAACTTAAAAAGGCTTCTCCCTTGGGGAAAGCCTTTTTTATTTTGTACATCCTGCACAAAATTATCACGTGATTTTTGGCGATTAAAAATGACTGAAAATGATTGATTTTGACGGGGAGTCTGCTATAATACAGATACAGCCAATCATAAAACATCATAAACAGCCAAAAACGGTCAAACAATGACCGGGAAAGGAGCAACACCCCATGTTAGCCGAAGAACGCTTTGCCTTGATTTTAAACCTGCTGGCGGAGAAACGCACCGCCACCGTGCAGGAGCTTTGCGAGGCGCTGAACGCCAGCGAGTCCACGATCCGCCGAGATCTGACCGAACTTGACCGGCAGGGCCGCCTGAACAAGGTCCACGGCGGCGCAACACTGCCGGACGGCCAATTCCTGGCTGACGAGCCGACGATGGCCGCAAAGGAAACGCTGGCTGTCGGCCAAAAGCGCAGCATCGCTCAGGCGGCAGCCGACCTTGTCCGCGCCGGGGATTTCGTCTACATCGACGCAGGCTCCACCACGCTGGCTATGGTCCGCGCCCTCAGCGGCCCCGCGCTGGATGCCCACTACGTCACCAACGGCATCGCCCACGCGCGGCTGCTGGCGCAAAAAAGCTGCAACGTCTGCGTGCCCGGCGGCCTGCTGCGCCCCAAGACCGAGGCCATCATCGGCGCGGCGGCACTGACGAGCTTACAGCAGTTCAACTTCACGAAGGCCTTTCTGGGGGCCAACGGCGTGGCGCTGGGCGCAGGCTTCACGACCCCTGACCCCGAGGAGGCTGCCGTCAAGGCCATGGCCTCCCGCCGTGCGCGGGAAACCTGGTTCCTCGTGGATGACTCCAAGTTCGGGCGGGTCTACCCGGCGGTCATCAGCGAACTTTACGGCGGCGCGATTCTGACGAACCGCTGCCCCGAACCGAAATACAAGCAGCTGACACTGGTAAAGGAGACGGAACTATGATCTATACAGTGACCTTCAATCCGGCCATCGATTACGTGGTGCGACTGGACCGTGAGCTGGCCGTCGGCGACGTGAACCGCGCCAAAGGCGAAGACTGCGTGCTGGGCGGCAAGGGCATCAACGTGTCCGGTGTGCTGGCGCAGCTGGGGTGCGAGAGCGTGGCCCTCGGCTTTGTGGCAGGGGAGACCGGTGCGTGGCTGGAGCGCGGCCTGGCTGCCCAGGGGCTGAAAACCGACTTCGTCCACCTCGACCACGGCATGACCCGCATCAACGTCAAGATCAAGGCCGGGCAGGAGACCGAGCTGAACGGCGCAGGCCCCGACATCCCTGAAAGCGCCATGCAGGCGTTGGAAGAAAAGCTCGATCGCCTGCAAAAGGGCGATATCCTGATTCTGGCGGGCAGCATCCCGGCCAGCCTGGCGCAGACGACCTATGAGCGCATCCTGGCCCGGCTGGAAGGCCGCGACATCCGTGCCGTCGTGGACGCCACCCGCGATTTGCTGGTGAATGTGCTGCGATATAAGCCGTTCCTCATCAAGCCGAACAACCACGAACTGAGCGAGATCGCCGGCGTCAAACTTACGAACGATAACGAGATCGTCACCGCCGCCAGGATGATGCAGGCGAAGGGTGCGCGCAACGTGCTGGTCAGCATGGCGGGCGACGGTGCGCTGCTGCTGGACGAGCAAGGCGGCGTACACCGCATCGGCTGCCCGAAGGGCAAGGTCGTCAACAGCGTCGGTGCGGGGGACAGCATGGTGGCCGGTTTTGTGGCCGGTTATCAGCAGAGCGGCGGTGACTACGCCGCAGCCCTCAAGCTCGGCACCGCCTGCGGCAGTGCCACCGCGTTCAGCCTGGGACTGGCGACAAAGGCGGATATTGATAAGCTGCTCAAGACGATGTGAGTAGACCGTGACTTGCAGGGACCGATGCAAGTATCCGCCCCTGCAAAGATGTGCGGCCCGCAACTTAGCCATAAATGCGCATTTCCCATAAAGCCGAGGGCCGGGTATGCCCGGCCCCTACACCTCAATAGAAACAAACGAAGGAGACAAAACGTATGCGTATCACGGAACTGTTCACTGCGCAGTCCATCGCGCTGGATGTTGCGGCACCCGACCAGGCCGCTATCCTTGACAAGCTCGTGGAGCTGCAGGCCACCCACGGCAACATCACCGACAAGGACGCCTACAAAAAGGCCCTCTACGCCCGCGAAGCCGAAGCCTCCACCTATGTGGACAACGGCATCACGGTTCCCCACGCCCGCACGGCCTGCGTGACCCGCCCCAGTCTGGCCGCCCTGCGTTTGAGCGCCCCGGTGCAGTACAACCATGACGACGACGGCAAGACCGACCTGTTGTTTGCCATTGCCGCGCCGGAAAACGGCAGTCTGCACATTGATATGCTGGCCCGCATGATGCAGATGCTGATGAACGACGACTTTGTCGAAAAGCTCCGTGCCGCCAAGACGCCCGCTGAATTTTTGGACGTCATCGACGCGCAGGAGGATGCCCAGTTCGGCGAGGAAAGCTTTACCCAGCAGGAAATCCCCCAGAGCGGCTACCGCGTGCTGGCCGTCACCGCCTGCCCCAATGGCATTGCCCACACCTACATGGCCGCCGAGGCCCTGACCAAGATGGGGGACAAGCTGGGTCTGCCCACGAAAGTTGAAACGAACGGATCCGACGGCGCGAAAAACGTGCTGACGCCCGAGGAAATCGCCGCCTGCGACGGCATCATCATTGCGGCGGACAAGAATGTCGAGACGGCCCGCTTTGACGGCAAGCCGGTCATTTTTGCCCGCGTGGATGACGGCATCCACAAACCGGAGGAGCTTATCAAGAAAATTGCCCACGGCGAAGCGCCCATCTACCGCGCCGAGGCCGGGGCCAAGGCCCAGCAGAGCGCAGGCGGTGCGAGCGACAGCCTTGGTCACAGCCTGTACAAGCATCTGATGAACGGTGTATCGCATATGCTGCCCTTCGTTGTGGGCGGCGGCATCATGATTGCGCTGGCATTTTTGCTGGACGATTACACCATTGACCCTTCCAACTTTGGCATGAACACGCCGGTGGCGGCCTTCTTCAAGACCGTGGGCAACGCGGCGTTCGGCTATATGCTGCCGATTCTGGCAGGCTTTATCGCCATGTCCATTGCGGATCGCCCGGGCCTGGCCGTCGGCTTTGCGGGCGGTGTGCTGGCCATGAACGGCACGAACTTTGCGGGCCTTGCCAGCGGTGACACCACCGGCATTTCCGGCGGTTTTCTGGCGGCGCTGCTGGCCGGTTTCGCCGCGGGCTACATTGTGCAGTTCCTCAAGAAAATCACCGAGAAGCTGCCTGCCAGCCTGAACGGCATCCGCCCGATGCTGATTTACCCCTTGGGCGGTATCCTCGTCACTGGTCTGGTCATGTGCGGCATCAACCCGGTCATGGGCATCATCAACACGGCCATGACCGACTGGCTGAACGCCATGGGCGACACGTCCAAGGTGATGCTGGGCGCAATCGTCGCGGGTATGATGAGCATTGACATGGGCGGCCCTTTCAACAAGGCGGCTTATGTGTTCGGCACGGCGGCGCTGGCTGCCGGCAACTACGAGGTCATGGCGGCTGTTATGGTCGGCGGCATGGTCCCGCCCATCGCCATCGCGCTGTCCACCACCTTCTGCCCCAAAAAGTGGAGCCCCGACGAGCGCCGCAACGGCATTGTCAACTATGTCATGGGTCTCTGCTTTGTCTCCGAGGGAGCAATCCCCTATGCGGCCGCAGACCCGCTGCGTGTGCTGCCCAGCTGCATCATCGGCTCGGCGCTGGCCGGTTCGCTCTCGATGGTGTTCGGCTGCGCCCTGCGCGCACCCCACGGTGGTATCTTCGTGTTCCCGGTCGTGGATCATGCCCTGCTCTACGTCGTCGCCCTGGCCGTCGGTTCGGCGGTGGGCGCGCTGATTTTGAGCCTGCTGAAGAAAGAGTACGTGGAAGAATAAGCACAGAAACCATGCAAGGCCGCCCCGGCAAAGGGGCGGCCTTTTGGCGTGTCGTAGGGGAGGAGACGGCGTTCCCGACGACCCGGCAGCGCCGCAGACGTAAAAATCCCCACTCCCTGTGCCGCGGGCGGCGGGGGAGCGGGGATTGGATATTTTGCGGAAAAATCAGCCCAGGCTGATGCCCATAGCGCGGGCGACGTTCAGCATATCGCAGTCGCCGGGCACGCCGCGGGTCTTACCGGCAATGTCGGCCAGCGGGTTGGCGGTGACGTGGCGGTTGACCATGGCGACGGTCACGCCGTAGTGCTCGTCCGCTACCAACCCGGCCGCGTAGGAGCCAAACTGGGTCGCCAGCACGCGGTCGTAGGCGCTGGGGCTGCCGCCGCGCTGCATGTGGCCGGGTACGCAGATGCGGGTCTCGGCACCGGTCAGCTCCTCCACCTGCTTTGCAATGCGGGCGGTGGCGGTGGTGTAACCGGCCTCGGCACGCTTGGCGGTCCACTCCTTGCGCTTCATCTTGGCCTCTTCCACCGAGAACGCGCCCTCGGCCACGGCCAAAATCGAAAAGTTCTTGCCCGCCTTGGCACGGTTTTCAACTGCGGCGGCGACCTTCTTGATATCGTAGGGCAGCTCGGGCAGCAGGATGATATCCGCGCCGCCCGCAATGCCGGCGTAGAGCGTCAGCCAGCCGGCCTTGTTGCCCATGATCTCAATGCACATCACGCGGCTGTGGCTGCCCGCCGTGGTGTGGATGCGGTCGATGACCTCGGTGGCAATGTCCACGGCAGTGTGGAAGCCGAAGGTGACGTCGGTGCCGTAGATGTCGTTGTCGATGGTCTTAGGCAGGCCGATGATGTTCAGCCCTTCCTGGCTGAGCAGGTTCGCGGTCTTGTGGGTGCCGTTGCCGCCCAGGCAGAGCAGGCAGTCCAGCTTGGCGGCACGGTAGTTTTTCTTCATCGCGGCGACCTTGTCCACCTTGTCGTCTTCGACCACGCGCATCTTTTTAAAGGGGGTGCGCTTGGTGCCCAGGATGGTGCCGCCCACGGTCAGGATGCCGGAGAACTCGTCGGGGGACATCTCACGGTAGTTGCCGTTGATCAGGCCGTCGTAGCCGTTCATGATGCCGACGATCTCGACTTTGTCGCCCATGCGGTGGTACAGGGCCTTTGCCACGCCGCGCAGGGTGGCGTTCAGGCCGGGGCAGTCGCCGCCGGAAGTAAGGATACCAACACGAATCGCCATAGTAAAACCTCCCAATGCTGTATTTATATTATATTATAAATGTACGCTAACCCAAACCGGATGTCAAGAAAAGTTTTTACACGATGCTGCGACGGAAACAAACTTTTTTGAAAAAATCGCAAAAAAATTTAAAAAAAGGCTTGCAATTTAGAATCTGCTTTGCTATAATAACATACGTCGCCGGGAGACGCGGCAGACACAAAACAGAATATGGGAGCTTTCCCGAGTGGCCAATGGGGACAGACTGTAAATCTGCTGCTTAATGCTTCGGTGGTTCGAATCCACCAGCTCCCACCAAAAGGCTGTGACAATAATGTTGCCACAGCCTTTTTTCTTCGTTGTAACGCCAAAAATTGACCAACTTTGCGTCGATTTTTGGCGCTTATTTTTATGGAGATGTCCACCTGTTTTCAAGGTGAAAGACCAGCTTTCTGCTCAGAATTTCCCGATTTTCAGAAAAAGGGCAGGGGAGAGAAGCAAATTTTCAGAAAAAATGGGTGCATTTTCTCGCTATTTTCAAATTATTTTCAATTTTCTGCAATAAGACACTGACAAATAGTAAATGATGCGACAGTAAGGACAGAGCAAGCGACAAATTTTGTTCTTGTTTTTTCATAGCAGTCGGATTGAGATTTCACTCGACTTATGGTATTCTTATATTTGGGTTTTTGCACCCAAAATACACATAGAAAGTCAGGGGCGCGAAACTATGGCGAAGAAAGAAGCAAATTTTGATTTATACATACATGATTTGTTGGTTGAAGCTGGCATTCAGGCAGACACACAGGGCAGTAACATTGTTCCTATCAATGAAGCACTGAAAACGGCTTCAAAGCACCAGACAGGTAAGGCGGGATTTCCAGAATATACAGCGGTTGTAGATGATTTTGTGCTTGTCATGGAAGATAAGGCAGACCGTGCGAACCTTTGTTTAAAAGAAGCGGACGGCACTATTTCTATGACCGTACAAGCAACAACCGATTATGCGGTAAACGGTACTTTGCACTATGCACAGCACATCTTGCAGAAAACCACTTACAAAAAGGTTTTTGCGTTCGGCAATGCCGGGGATAGTAAGCACCACACTTTACAGCCGCTTTTTGTAGATAAAAATGGTTACAAATGGCTGCCGGAAGTCCAGACATTTGAAAACTTTTCAGCAGCACATATTGTGGAATATTACAAACGGCTTGTGCTTGAAGAAACGCCGCCGGAAGATATTGAACTTGCTGATATTCTGAAAAAGGCAAAGGAACTGCACGAATATCTGCGAAATTATGGAGGGCTTGGAGAAGATGAAAAGCCACTTGTCGTATCTGCAATTCTTCTTGCGCTGCGTGAAAAAGAATACGGCTTTAATCTGAATCAATTGACGGGTGACACACTGGAAAGCAACACGGACGGTGCTATTCTGTACCAATATCTTGAAAAGAATCTGCAACGCGCAAAAGTTGCCCCGGAAGTTAAAAAACAGCGTGTGTTGAATCAGTTCACACTGATAAAGGACAGACCGCAGTTAAACACAAAGCGTCAGGATTTGGGCGACAAAACACCTCTGAAATATTTTGCGGAGTATATCAACGATAATATTTTTCAGGCGATTGTATCAAATGGACGTGAAGATTATCTGGGGCGTTTTTACGGGGAATTTGTTTCCTATTCAGGCGGTGATGGTCAGGCTTTGGGTGTTGTGCTTACGCCCCGTCATATTACGGAATTGTTCTGCGAATTGGTGGATTTGAAACCTACCGATGTTATATTTGACCCATGCTGCGGCACAGGGGGATTTTTGATTTCGGGAATGCACAAAATGCTGCGTGCGGCAAAGAACGACACCGAACGCAAGCACATTAAGCAGCAGCAAATTCACGGAATAGAAATTCGTGACGATATGTTTTCAATCGCTACAACGAATATGATTCTGCGCGGTGACGGGCAAAGCAACCTTATTTGTGAGGATTTTCTGGCACAAGACCCCGGCGAATTACAGTTAAAGGGCGGCGGCATTACAGTGGGCTTTATGAACCCGCCGTATTCACAGGCAAAAGGCAAGGACACTGCGAACCTTTCAGAACTGTGCTTTATCCGTCATTTGCTTAATTCAATCACAGTAGGGCGGGCGTGCTGCTGTGATTGTACCTGTGTCCGCTATGATTGGAAAGACAAAAGAAGATAAAGCGGTCAAACAGGATATTTTGAAAAAGCATACCTTAGAGGGCGTTATCAGTCTGAACAAGGACACCTTCTATCGGGTTGGTACTGTTCCCTGCATTGCTGTTTTCACAGCCGGCGAACCGCACCCGGCAGATAAGATTGCAAAGTTTATCAATTTTGAAGATGATGGCTTTGAAGTCAAAAAGCATTTGGGACTTGTGGAAACGGAACGCGCAAAGGATAAACGGCAGTATCTTCTTGATTGCTGGCGTGGCAAGGTTGCGGATTTTCCGTCAAGTTTCATGGTGGAAACAACCGTTGAAGATACAGACGAATGGTTGCATTCCTTTTACTATTACAATGATGAGATACCAACAGAAGAGGACTTTATGAACAGCATTGCCGATTATCTGACATTTGAGTTCAACATGGTTACGCACGGTAAAGGGTATCTATTCGGACAAAAAGGCGGTGACGGCAATGCTTGATTTACATGATAGAGAATGGAAAGAGTTTTATCTGCGTGATATTTTTCCAGATATTCTGCGCGGTAAAAGATTGAAAACAGCTGACCATATACAGGGAAGCGTTCCCTATGTGTCATCTTCCGCAATAAATAACGGAGTTGACGCATTTATAGGAAATAACGGCAAAGTAAGAAAGTTTGAAGAATGCTTAACTTTAGCAAATAGCGGCAGTGTCGGAAAGACTTTTTACCATAGCTATGAGTTTATCGCAAGTGACCATGTAACATCGTTAAAATCAGATAAGTTAAATAAATACAGCTATTTGTTTATAGCAACCATTGTGCAGAGGTTGGAAGGAAAATATAGCTTTAACCGTGAAATCAATGATGTACGAATAAACAAAGAAAAAATCGTCTTGCCTGTTGATGAATCCAGCAATCCTGATTATGCCTTTATGGAACACTACATCAAGGAACGGGAGCGGCAAATTGTACAAAACTATATTGAATATATTGGTCATAATATACAAATCGGGGGGGGGATAACACCCCTTAACCAAAAGGAATGGAAAGAATTTTACCTGCGTGATATTTTCACTATTCGCCCCGGAAAACGGCTAACCAAAAGTAATATGAAATCTGGCACAACGCCTTTTATAGGCGCATCCGATTCCAATAATGGTGTGACGGTCTTTGTCAGCAACACGAATGTATCAGAGGACAGCAATGTTCTCGGTGTAAATTACAATGGCAGTGTAGTCGAAAATTTCTATCACCCATATACCTGCATTTTTTCGGACGATGTAAAACGCTTTGCTCTGCGTGAACATAACGGGAACAAATATATTTATCTGTTTATGAAAACTGTAATTCTTCAGCAAAAAAGCAAGTATGCCTACGGCTATAAATTCAATGAAGAACGTATGCAGAAGCAGATGATACTCTTGCCAACCACAGCGAACGGTCAGCCGGATTATGATTATATGGAGCAATATGCAAAACAGTTGTTCAGTTCCCTAAAATTACAATACTTGCAAGAAAAAGTGACGGTCGTTGTTTGACCGTCATTTTTTCGCAACGCAATACAGCAATATGCACTATCGGAACGGCTGATATGTGACGAATGTGGGAGGTTAATACATAACTGAAAGGGGGTTCTCAACCACGGCGATCTGAAAGCCACCCAGGGCGATACAGGCCATGCCGAGATTGACATGATAACCAGTATCTATGCTCACATTCTGGACGAGGATAGAAAGGTCAATGCTCAGAAATTCGAGACTGCCTTCTATGCCAAGCCTGATCTTCGCAACGTCCGTCCGCCGGAGGAACCGGTAAAATCGGAGCCTGCGACCCTGGACCTTGAAAGCCTTGTGGAGCAGCTTCAGAAGTCGCCGGAGCTGGCGAGTGCGCTCGCAGCCCTGATAGCGGCGCAAGCCCCGGCAAAGTGATCCGAAAAATCGAATTAGCAAAATGTAGAATTTTCTTAGCAAATTTCTGAAAAGCGTTCGAGTCCAATTAGCAAATATACATCATGCGGCGTATAAAAATCTCTCGGTAACGGAAGTGAAATTACCGGGAGAAGGAGGAACAAAAAAACGCTGCAAACCCCGAAAAAAGGCTTGCAGCGGTGCTTTCTGGCGTCCCAGAGAGGATTTGAACCTCCGACCCCACGCTTAGGAGATGGACCCAGTGCATATATTCCCTATCAACAGGGATAAAGAAAATGC
>OJPZ01000121.1_pt1 | contig 49182 bp, 31 predicted proteins | sample 1598611 | NCBI WGS metagenome assembly OJPZ01 (sample SAMN03922494, study PRJEB24848) | human gut metagenome | isolation source: stool sample | host: Homo sapiens | place: Germany | collected 2011-11
CGGCGCCCATGCCGGCGACGTCGCCCACGTTGTCGCCCACGTTGTCGGCGATGGTCGCCGGATTGCGCGGGTCGTCCTCGGGGATGCCCGCCTCGACCTTGCCCACCAGGTCGGCGCCCACGTCGGCCGCCTTGGTGTAGATGCCGCCGCCGACACGCGCGAACAAAGCCTGCGTCGAGGCGCCCATGCCGAAGGTCAGCATCGTCGTGGTGATGACCACGAGTTTCTGCGGTCCGGCGACTTCGACGAAGCGGTTCAGAATGACGTACCAGAACGAAATGTCGAGCAGGCCGAGACCCACGACCACCAGTCCCATCACCGCACCGCTGCGGAAGGCGACCTTCAGGCCGCGGTCCAGCGACTGCCGCGCGGCGTTGGCCGTACGGGCCGAGGCGTAGGTCGCGGTCTTCATGCCGAAATAGCCCGCAAGCCCCGAGAAGAAGCCGCCCGTGATGAAGGCGAAGGGAACCCAGCCGTTCTGCACCCCGGCGCCGTAGGCCAGGTAGGCGAAAAACAGCGCCAGCACCGCGAAGACGATGCCGACGACCTTGTACTGCTGGCGCAGGTAGGCCATGGCGCCCTTGCGCACGTGCGCGGCAATCTCGCGCATGCGCGGCGTACCTTCGTCCTCGCGCTTCATCAGGCGGTAAAACGCCCAGGCGAAGGCCAGGGCGACGACGGACGCGGCAGGTACGATCCAGAAAATCGAAGGAATGTTCATATCATAAATAGAGTTAGTTGGTTGCAATCGGGTAAGAATGAAAACAAATATAAGAAAATATCCCGGCCGTTGTTACGGCCGGGAGGTTAAAATTGCCGGAACGGCGTTATTTTACGCTTTCCGGCACACACGGCTCCGTCAGGACCGGGCCGCGATCCCGTTCAGCCCGATCAGCTGCACGCGCTGTTCCAAATCGCCGACCTCGGGCCGCGTGTGCCGCTGGGTGAACGAGCGGTAGTTGTAGACCGTGCGGATCGAACAGTGCAGCAGCGCGGCGATGGTCGCCGTGTCGGTGATGCCCAGGCGAATCAGCGCGTAGATGCGCAGCACGGTGGTCAGCTCGCCGTCGTGGCGCCCCTCGGTGCGGGCCTCGTCGGCAAGCAGGCCGTTCATCTCGTCGATGAACGAGGGGAAAAGCCCGAGGAAAGTCTCGTCGAATAGCGCGTAAAACTCCTTCAGTTCGTCGTTGCGGACGTTGCTGCGGGCGTATTCGCGGCGGAGTTCCGCGATCCGGTCGTCACGCAGCATCTTGTTGACATACTGATACGTAGCCGAAAGTTTGTTGATGTATTCCGAGATCGTCTGGAGAAAGCCCCCGATGTAGACCTCCTTGATCCGGTTGGCATCGGCGATCCGGAGGTTCTGCGCACTCAAACGGTCGTTCGTCTCGCGCAGGCTCCGGGCCAGGCCGTTGAGTTTGTCGTTCGACTCGCGGAGGGTCTGCTGCACGGCGCAGAGCTTCCGGTTGCGGGAGAGCACGTAAAGCCCCGCGGCGGCGGCCGAGACGAAAAAGAGCAGGATGACGACGATCAGCACGACGTACATCGTGTGCAGGCGGGCGTTGCGCTCGCTGTAAGCCGCCTCGATCTGCGGCAGGATGGCCATGTCGCGCCACGAACGGCTCGGAGAGTTGAAGAAACGCGTGTCGCGGATCGCCACGCGAATATAGTCCATCGCCCGCTCGACGTCGCCCCGGTTGAAAAGTTCCTCGGAGACCGCGCACAGCGATCCGTGGTCACGCACGGCGGACTGGATGTCGGCCATGGCCGAACGTATGAACCATGCGAGCTCCTCGTCGGAACGCCCCGCCTTCCCTTCGAGCAGCGCCTTGTGGTTGGCGGCCTTGGCGTAGGCGTGGGAATCGGGAGGGACCGAGGCCAGCAGACTGTCGCAGAGGATCGAAGCCTCGGACCAGTCCTCGCGGACGATGGCGTCCATATACCCGTAGTACAGGCTCGTGAAGCGGTCCTCGCTGATTCTCGCCGCGCTGAGCGCATAATAATGTTCGCGCCGGCGGAAGAGGTCGCGGCGTTCGCCCGGCTCGGTCAGCGCGTAGAGTTCGCGGTTCATGCGATGCCGGGCGACATAATAGGATTGCAGCGTCCGGCGGCTGACACGCACCGTATCGCGGATGCCGCTCAAGATCTCCTCGGCCTCGTAAAAACGCCCGCCCAGGCTGTAACAGAGCGCAATCCCGGAGCGGGCACGCATGATCAGGTCGTTGTCGCCGGTCTCCTCGGCCAGCGCGAGGCTCCGCCGCAGGTAGAGAAGCGCGAAATCGCTCTGGTAGGAGTTGTAATCTTCGGCGAGCCGCTCGGTCAGATCGAAGCGCTCACGCAGCGAAAGCCCGCCGCGGACCAGAGCGCGCTTGAGCGAGTCGATGCGGGATTCGCGCCGGGCCGTGTACTCGCCGCCGCGGGCGATCACCCGGTCGAGACTGCGGAACAACTCCTGCAGATCGGACTTTTCACCCGGGGAAACCGGAGACGCGGACAGCACGGAGAACAAGGCTGCGGCGAGAAGGAGGATTTTCATTTCAGGTTTCGATTTATTGCAAACATAGCGCTTTAATAACAAAAAAGCAAATCGGAAGAAAGGGTTTGCGTATTACAAATGTATTAAAAAGTAAAATCTTAAAGTTTCAGCATTTACATAACGCACGGGGATCGAAAAACATAAAATTCTGACAATAAGCGAAATAATGTTTACAAGCATTTACATTTTCGAGGAAGACTCTTTTCGGATATTTATTAAGGGTTACCTTTGTAATGAAAATATTTTCAATATCCGCCCGAAATTTAACCAAAAATTTTCAAACCTTTTCAGACCAATTAACCTAAATGCTATGAGAACAACTCTATCTCAAAAAATCCCGAAGAGAAGCGTCACCTCGCTGATCGCGGTACTGCTGCTGACCGGCACGGTATCTCTGGGCACAGCCTGCGACGACGACAAGGACTACTCCCGCAGGGAACACATCGAGTGGTCGAACTCGCCGGAATTCGAAGAAGCGCTGACGGGAACCCTGCACATCCCCGTCAGAGCGTCGAAAGAGCAGGAATCCGCACCGTTCAAAAGGTCCATCTATATCAGAAGCAATGTGGCTTATCAGGCCGGATTCGAAGGCGAAAAGGAAGAGTCCGGAGAACTGCCGGCCGGGGAGTGGCTCAGCGTCGACGAAATCAGACGCGGCGTCAGACCCGGCATCGACGAACTGGTCCTGCTGATCACCCCGCACACGGGAGCCTATGTAGAACGGAAAGGGTGCATCTCGCTGCACACCGACGTCGAATTCCTCAATGAATTCATCGCCGTCGTACAGGGATTCCCGAAATACACCAAAGAGTACGAGGGCAACTTCGACTGGCTGAAGTACGGTTCGGCGGAGCCTCTGGAGACCCGGGGCGAAACGCCGATCGACAGCTGGACCGCCGACCAGAAGAAAATGGGGCTGGAATCGACGCCCGCACAGGAGGGCGGCACGGCCTACTGCTACGGCAAAAACGGCTACGTCAAACTCGGCGACGAGGACGGACACGGGGCCAACCTGCTGACCCCGTACGATCCGGCCATCCGGAACGACACGGCCGCCATGGTCCGTTTCAACGCCATCGCCTATGCGGCGGCCGACGGCACGAAAGACAACGACGAACTGACCGTGCGGATCACGGGAGGCGGACAGTTCGCCGACGGAACCACCGAGAAAACCGTCCGCGTGGGACACCTCGACCCCACGGCCGAGGAGCTTCCGACGGCCATGTGGGAAAACTCACAGCAGGAGTTCATCATCTTCTCCCACCCCAAAAATCCCTTTACGAGCAACACGCGCGTGGAACTGATGGCCGGCAAATACGAGATGGAGAGCGGCAACACCCGCATTTTCATCGACAACCTCTACGTGCTGCGCCTGAAATGGTACGATTTCGAAGACCTGTTCGGAAAACTCCCCTGGGAACAGAATATCCCGCGACACTAAAAAAACAAACTACGACATACGATGAAAAGATTCTACACCAAGCGCTTCAGCCTGATCTGCGCCTTCGCCGCCTCGGCCCTATTGCTCGGGGGGGGTGCAGCGAGGATGAGACAGAGCCGGTCATCGGCTCGAAAGGCGTCAGCAGCGAAGTCTTCGTCTCCAGCGACGCAGGCACACGCACCATCAAGGTAGAGACCACCGGGCCGTGGCAGGCGCGTCTCACGCCCGACACCAAACTCTGGGTCTCGGTCGACGGCGCCGACAGCGGCGAAACGGGCGGCTCGTTCACCCTCAATTACCGGACCAACAATTCGCTTCCCCGCAAGGGAACCATTCTCGTCTCATCGGCCCGGCAGCAGGTCATCGACACGATTTACCTGATGCAGTACGGCACGGCGCCGGTCCTGGCGTTTCTGTCAGAGGGAAAAAAGTACTCGTCGGTGGAAAAAATCGACTCGATTGCGATAGACACCAACATCCCGCTGTCCAAAAAAATCTACTGGACGGTCGCTTACGACGAGAATTCCGCCGCCGAACCGTGGGCCGACAGCGTCAGCTACGCCCAGGATTACAAATATTTCCGATTCCGGATCGCCGACAACAAGAATTTCGAATCCCGCGCGGTACGGTTCTGCCTGTGGTTCCGGGATGACTGGGGTGAAGATCACGCAACCTATTTCACAGCCTACCAGGGTATCCCGGGCGGTACGCCGGAGACCCGCGAGGTGACCTTCGAGGAGCTGCGCGGACTGATCGCGGATGCGGAGGGCGAGATCACCCTCGATCAGGACATCGCCGTAAGCGGCGTGGTCGTCAGCGACCGGACCTCGCCCAACATGGCCGGAAGCCCCATGCTCAAGGCCGCGGCAAGACCCGATCTGGGCATCAACGACCGCACGGCCTACATGCAGAACGCCGACGCCTCGCTGGGCCTCGCCCTGGTCACGACCGACGCCCAGCAGAACAACCTGCAACGATATGACAAACTCAAACTCTGGTGCAAGGGCCTCACGCTGACCAAGCGGAGCAACCCCGAACGCTATACGCTGAGCGGCGTGACGCAGGACCACATCGTCACCAAAGAGTCCGGAACGGCCGAAGAACTGCCCGCGAAGCGCCGCTTCATCGACCAGCTGACCGACGCCGACCTCTATACCCAGGTGACGCTCAAACGCTGCCAGATGGCCGTGCGCACCGGACGCTTCATCCCCGTGCACATCAACTACACCAACAGTTTCAACAGCTACTACCCCGCGGCCGTACTCGACCGTCACGGCGACATGATCTACCTGATGACCAACCACGGCTGCGACTGGCGTTTCAAGGAGATGCCCGACGGCGAAGGAACGATCACCGGCATCATCGTACACGAGCCTTACACCTTCTTCGAACGGGGCGGCGACATCGGCCGTTACCAGATCCGCAACGTGACGCGCGAGGACATCGCGCTGGACGAGTCGGCCGACAACGCCTTCTCGGCCGTGGCCGTGGAGTGGAGTCCCGACGGCAGCAAGGACCCCCGCGCCTACGCATTCCCGCAGTATCCGCATCCGGCGACCGACAGCGGTCAGGCGCATTGCGTGGCCGCGACGACGGGTTCGGGACTCTCGTTCATGAGCACCTACGCCTGGCTGGCCGTCGGCAGCGCCTACCGGGCCGCCGAAAACGGGCTGACCATCAACAACGCTTCGTGGGGCCACAAGCAGCTGTGGGACACGGCGAAGAACACGGGAAACTCCCTGCTGTTCGAGTTCTCGACGCAGGGCGTCAGCTCCACGCAGTGCTCGTTCGTCTTCACCTGCCGCTACCACTCGGCACAGGGCGGGCTGCGCTACTGGACGGCGGAATATTCGCTCGACGGCGACAACTGGAAGAAGCTCACCGATTTCACGGTTCCCGACAACGGCAACTGGGGCAACATGCAGCTCGAACAGCTTTCGGGCGACAAGAGCGTGTGGATGCAGGTTCCCACCGAGATTCTGGGACAGAGCGTGGCATGGATCCGCCTGCGCCCCGTGCAGAACAAGATCGGCACGGCGACGACCTACGACACCGCGACCATCGCATCCAACGGGCAGGTGGCCAACGCGTTCACCGTCTCCTACGCAGCCCTGCGCTACAACAAATAAACCAGCCAACGACATGAAAACACACAACATCATAGATTTTCTGCGCCGGATGGCGTTCGGCGGTGCGCTGCTGGCCGCAGCAGTCCTGCTGCCCGCCTGCGACGACGACCCGGCCGTCCCGGACGAAGAACTGACGACCGATCCCGGAACGAGCGTACAGCCCGAGACCCTGCGCTTCATCAACTACAACATCCTGGAGGGCATGAAGCTCGACAAAGGCCAGAACTTCGACAACTTCGTGGAGTGGGTGAAGGAGAAGGACCCCGACTTCATGGCACTCTGCGAGTGCAACAAATTCACCGAAAAGTCGCTCACGGCCCTCGCCAACCGCTACGGGCACTCCTACGCCGTACTCTGCAAGGAGACCGGATATCCGGTGGGACTGACATCGAAATACCCCATCGAGTTGCGCAACCGCCTGCTCGAAGATGTTCCCCTCTGGCACGGAGCCATCCACGCCCGCATCAAGGACATCAACGTCGTGGTGCTGCACCTCTATCCGTTCGGAACCTATCCCAACGGGCAGGGCGCAGCCGGAACGGGCGACGCCTACCGCGACCGGGAGATCAACTGCATCCTCGACAGCACCATCCGCCGCTATCCGGTGGAACCGCTGTGGCTGATGTCGGGCGACTTCAACTCCTACTCGCCCAAGGACGCCGACGCGATGCCCGCCGGGACATACTACGAAACCCACTCGACAGTGCTCCGGAGCGGCTATTTCGACGCGCTGCGCGACCGCCACAGCCAGTTCTTCCGCAGCGTGCCCACGCTCTACAACCTCGAGAACGGCGGCGCGCCCCGGCGGATCGACTTTATCTACGCCTCGCAGGGCATGATGCGCGAAATAACCGACTCACGCATCATCTACGACGAATTTACGGCCAACTATTCGGACCACTACCCTGTCATGATCGAATTCCGTCACTACCCCTCGGGGAAATAAGCACAGGAGTCGCACCTAAAAAACAATTCGCATGAAACGATATATCATATTACTGATCCTGCTGGTTTCGGGAGCGCTGACGGCAGCGCCTGCCCTCGCGCAGAAAAGCGGAACCAAACACACCGTAACGGGCAAGGTTACGGACCAGAGCGGCGAGCCGCTGATCGGCGCGACCGTGCTGGTGACGGGCACGACGACCGGCGCCAGCACCAACGCCGCGGGCGATTATTCGATCCAGGTTCCCGAAGGCGCCTCGCTGACGTTCCAGTACATCGGCTATGAACCCAAAACCGAAAAGGTCGGCGCACGCACGAAGGTCGACGTGAAACTCGACCAGAGCAAGCAGACCATCGACGAAGTGGTCGTGATCGGCTACGGCACGGTGAAAAAATCCGACCTGACGGGTTCGGTGGCCAACGTCAAGATGAGCGACATCAAGGACATCCCGGTGGTTTCGGTCGACCAGGCCCTCCAGGGCCGCATCGCCGGCGCCGACATCATGGCCACGACCGGAGAGCCGGGCGCCACGACCTCGATCCGAATCCGCGGCACGCGCTCGATCTCGGCATCGAACGAACCGCTGATCATCGTCGACGGCGTCATCGACGGCATTCACGACCTGAACGACATCAACTCCGCGGACATCGAGTCGATCTCGGTGCTGAAGGACGCCTCGTCGACGGCCATCTACGGCGCACGCGGCTCGAACGGCGTGATCGTGATCACGACCAAGAAGGGCCGCGGCGTGGACGGACGTCCCAGCATCACCTTCAAGACCGATCTGGGATTCTCGCAGCTCCCGCGCCAGCTCGACATCATGAACGCCACGGAGTTCGCCCGCTACCGCAACGACTACGCCTATTTCTTCTCGAGCGCCGACGGCAACGACAAGATCGAGCCTGACTCGCCGATCTCGAAATACCCCTTCCCCAACCCCGAGGCCAAAGGCGCCGGCACGAACTGGATCGACACCATCACGCGCACGGCGCTCTACCAGAATTACGACCTTTCGATTTCGGGAGCCTCCGCGAAAAGCTCCTACTACGCCTCGGCCGGATTCAACGAAACGCAGGGAATCATCGACAACAGCGGGCTGAAACGTTACTCCGCACGCCTGAAGGTCGACCACGAGTTCGCCAAATGGCTCAAGGCCGGACTGAACCTGAGCTACACCTACCGCGACCAGGACGAAAACCTGGCCACCATCGGCGGAACCAACTGGTGGAACGCCGCCGTGTTCCTCAGCCCGTTCCTCACCCCCACATCCGACATGAACGACCTGTGGTATTCGGGACAGAAATTCAACAACCCGCGCCTCATGCTCGACCACTGTTTCAAGAACGCCCGGCGCATTTCGCTCAACAACAGCGGATTCGTCGAGGTAACACCCGTCAAGGGACTGAAGCTGCGCAGCCAGTTCACCTACTACTCCTACCAGCGCCACGGACGCTACTACGAGCCGGGTTACCTGCCCGCCAAAAAAGAGAACGAAGGCGGTTACGCCAAACGTGACGAGTACGACGACACGAGTTTCTCCAGCGAGAATACGGTCTACTACGAATTACGCCCCAAGAGCGGCCACAACTTCGACGTGCTGGGCGGATACACCGCACAGGTCAAGTACGACAACAACCTGAGCATCACCGGACGCGGCTACACGCTCGACGAACTCACCTGGAACAACATGGCCGCGGTTCCCGACAAGCAGAACACCTCGATCAGCACCAACCACACGGACTGGACCAAGATGTCGGTGTTCGGGCGTCTGAACTACAACTACAAGGAGCGTTACTACATCACGTTCACGGCCCGTTACGACGGCGCCTCGAACTTCGCCGCCAACAAGAAATGGGGATTCTTCCCCTCGGCGGCCCTCCGCTGGAACGTCGCCAACGAAAAGTTCCTGCAAAAAGCCAAGTGGATCGACGAACTGGCCCTGCGCGCCAGCCTCGGACGCACCGGTAACGACGCCATCTCGGCCTACCGTTCGCTGGCGGCCGTCGGCAACTCGACGAGCGGCTACCTGATGGGAGGCACGCAGCAGCTGGCGGTCTACCCGTCGCGCCTGGCGTCGCCCGACCTGACGTGGGAAACCTCCGACCAGTATACCCTCGGAGCCGACATCTCGCTGTTCGGCGGGCGGCTCAACGTCACGGCCGACACCTACCTGATCAAGACCCGCGACCTGCTGCTGACCGTACAGGTAGCCTCGCAAACGGGTTACACCAACTACTTCGCCAACGCCGGACGCACCACCAACAAAGGTTGGGAACTCACCGTCGAAAGCCGCAACATCGTCCGTCCGAAGTTCCAGTGGTCGACGACCCTCACCCTGTCGCGCAACAAGCAGATGGTGGACGACATCGCCTCGGAAGACTTCGTGACAGCCTACTCGTCGCCGTCGTCGTCGGGAACCACCTACATGATGTACGGCTACAAGAAGGGCTACACGCTCAACGCCCTCTGGGGATTCCGCTACGGCGGCGTATGGCACAACGAAGGGGAGGTGGAACGCAACAAGATCACCAAGGCCTACGCCTCGGCCAGCGGAAACACCTTCAAGCCCGGATACGCCCGCTACCAGGACATCAACCACGACGGAGCGCTGAACAGCGACGACCTGGTGTACCTCGGATCGGCCGACCCGGACCTCTACGGCGGTATCCAGAACACGTTCAACATCCACAATTTCACATTGAGCTTCTTCTTCAACTACTCGATCGGCGGCAAGATCTACAACGTCGCCGAACTCTGGATGGGCAACGGTTCGCCCTATACCAACCAATACAAGTACATGCAGAACTCCTGGCATCCGGTCCGCAACCCGAATTCGAACCTGCCCATGGCCGGCAGCTACGACGCCCTGCCCAGCGACCGGCTGGTGCACGACGCGAGCTACCTGCGGCTGAAGAACATCTCCGCGAGCTACACCTTCGACATGCGCAAGGCCACCAAGAACCGCCTGCGCGACATCCGCGTAAGCGTCAGCGGCGAGAACCTCTACCTGTGGAAGAAATACAACGGATTCGATCCGGACGTTTCGACATCGAGTTCCAATTCGGCCCTGCGGCGCGTCGACATCGGCGCTTACCCCAAGCCCCGGACCATCATTTTCAGCCTCCAGATCAGATACTAACACCGCCAAGACCATGAAATCATACAGTTTCCTGAAAAAATACCTGCTGGCAGCGACGGCAACCGCCGCCCTGCTGTTCAGCGCGTGCGACCTAGACGAACACCCCACGTCGTTCGTAGGACCCAAGGAGTACTACAAGACCCGGGCGCAGTGCCTGGCGGGCCTCAATGCCTGCTACATCCCGATCAACAGCATCTACGACTACTGCTTCCTGATCATGACCGAAGGCGTCACCGACCTGATGTACATCGCCTCGGGAACCAAGGACGCCCAGCTCGACATATCCCCCGCGAAGCCGCTCAACGGACAGAAGATATGGACCCAGTGCTACAAGGGCGTCATGTACTGCAACTCGACCATCGCCGCCATCGAACGTTCGCCCCTGAACGACATCAAGGAGGCTTCGGAAGCCGACAAGCTGCCGCTGCTGGCCGAAGGCGTGGTGATCCGCTCGTTCTACTACTGGCTGCTGACCTGCATCTTCGGCGACGTGCCCTTCTACACCAAGGAGGTCGCCGACCAGCAGGTGATGCAGGAGATCGCCCACATGGGCCGCATGCCGGCGAAGGAGACCCGCGACTACCTGATCGACGAATTGCAGCGTTACGTGCCCTCGATGGACCAGGTGCGCTCGTCGGAGGTAGCCGACAACCGCATGGGCGCCGCGATGGGCTGGATGATGATTGCCAAACTCGCGCAGTGGAACCACCGCTGGGACGACGCCCTCGAGGCGCTCGGCGAGCTGGAGAAAATCTACGGCGACCTGCAGCAGTATCCGCTCGACGACATCATGTTCCGCAACAAGAACACCCCGGAGTCGATCTTCGAGGTGCAGCGCACCTACACACCCGGCGGACTGGCCGTCACGACCAACGTGGCCGCCATCACCACCCCGTACCACAACGGCAAGGGCATCTACGACGGCGTGGAGATTCCCGAAATGGGCACCGGCATGACCACCTGGACCTCGATGCGCCCCAACAGCTACTTCTGCGACGGTCTCCAGACCAAAAAGAGCAGCGACAAGCGCAAAACCCTGAACATGGCGTGGGAATACGACGGCAAGCCCTTCTCGGGCGTGGGAACCCGTCCGTGGCTCGGCCCGAAGTTCTGGTGCCCGGGGATGCAGAACACCGCCGACTTCTCCAACCAGAAGGTATTCCGCTACGCCGACGCCATCCTGATGATGGCGGAGTGCTACGCCGAGACGGAGAATCCCGACGAGGCCGTCCGCTACCTGAACATGGTCCGGGAACGCGCCGGAACCACCGCCTATGTCTTCAAGAACAACGATGCACTGCTGGAGGAGATTCAGAGAGAGCGCGGACGCGAACTGCTGGGCGAATTCCAGCGCAAGTTCGATCTGGTACGCTGGGGAATCTGGTATCAGATGACCTACGAATACACCAACTACCCGACGCTCAAGGACAACATGCTCCCCTGTCACGAATACTACCCGATCCCCGACAAGGAGGTCGTCTATTCGGGCGGCGCGCTCGACAACAAGGCCTATAACGAATACGGCATGTAAGGCCTACGGAACGAATAAAAAAGCACAACGATGAAAAATAACCTTACAGACAGCATCTACAAAGCGTGGCGCACGGGCATCCTGCCCCTCGTCACGGCGCTGCTCCTGCTGACCGGATGCGAAATGGATTCGGACATGGACCTGCCGCTGAACGTGGATTCCAACAAATACACGCTGACTTCGGACGCCGGGTCCACCCAGGTGCGGATCTATTCCACCGGCGAATGGTCGGTCCGTCTGTCGGAAGACGTGGAATGGGCCTCCATCAACCGCCTGAACGGCTCGGGAAACACCCCCGTCCTGTTCAAATACGGCGCAAACTTCGGCGTGCCGCGCGCCGTGGACATCATCTTCACCCGCGGCGGACTCGAACAGGCGGTACGCATGACGCAGGAGGGCGAAGACCCCATCCTGTCGTTGGAAGAGAGCCGCATCGAGATTTTCAGCAACCCCTGGGACCTCCGCATCGGGCTTGACAACAACCTCCGGGAGGATTACAAACAGATCCAGGACACCATCGTCTATTCGGTGATTCCCGACGAGGACGACGACGAAACGCCCGAGCCGGACGAGGAGTGGATCGAAAACCTGACCGTCGGGACCGACGCCGTCACGTTCAGCACCCTGAAGAACAACTCGCCGCGCAAGCGCCAGGCCGCGATCACGCTGACCTACACCGACGCCAAAGAGAAGAAACACGCCGTCACGCTGACCGTCACGCAGGCGACCGAAGAGGCCAGCATGACCTTCACGCCCGACCGCGCCAAGACCACGCGCAAGGCCACGACCATCAAGGCCGAGCTGAAGCAGAACCTCGGCAGCCTGCTCGGCAAGGTGGTCTGCACGCCGGTCTACGAAGGCGCGTCGGCCGACTGGATCGAGAACATCACGCTCGAAGACAAAGTGCTGTCGTTCGACGTGAAGGAGAACGATTCGGAAGGCCCGCGCCGCGCGTCGATCGTCTTCTCGCTGCCGGGAACGGCCGGAGAGCTCACGCCCGCAGCGCCGTTCGTCGTCGAACAGACCTACGAAGCCGACTACCGCACGCTGATCAAGGGCGAGAGCGGACAGGTGGTGATCAACAATCCCGAAGCCTGGTTCGAGGGCATCGTGATCAGCGACAAGGACAACGCCAACGTGGAGACGACGCCCAACTCGGCGCCCAACGCCACCGACTACACGGTGAACGCCAAGACGGCCTACGTGCAGATGCTCGACGGCAGCTACGGATACCGCGTGCAGTTCAACTCGGGGGCCGACAACACGCTGGAACGCTACTCGCAGGTGAAGATTTCGCTCAACGGCGTGACCCTCACCAAGGAGGCCGATCCCGAACGCTACACGCTCAGCGGACTGACGGCCGGGAACATCGTCAGCCAGACGCCCGGCACGGCCAGCGACCTCATCCGCAAGGAGAAGTCGATCGGCCAGCTCACCGACGAGGACATCCACACCTACGTCTCGCTCCGGGAGGTGGAATTCGCCCTGCCCGACGGCAGCTACACCAATGTCAACGAGGGCTACTTCGGAACGTCGAACTTCGTCAGCTGCGTACCCCGCACACTCTACGACAAGAACGGCGGCACGATCTCGATGCTGGTCAACAACAAGACTCCGTGGCGGCGCGACGGCAGCGGCATGCCCAAGGGCAAAGGCACGCTGAGCGGCATCATCGTCCACGACCTCCAGCCCCGCTACGGCTACACCAACGAGGGGTACATCGGCCGTTACTCGGTCCGCGTACTCGAAAAGGAGGAGATCGACCTCGCCGCTTCGGAGTCGGGTTCCAACCGCCGGACGCTCGTGGAGTGGAACTGGAACGACGCCGCGATCAAGACCAACACCGACGGAACGATCGCCCCGGATAAGGGCAGCGGATCGCTCTGGTGCACCGATCCGGGAGCTACCAATGCGCTGGACAACGAGTACAACGGACTCACGACGGGCGCCGGACTGAACGGCAAGAACGCCCTGAAATTCGAGAATACCTACTGGTGGAACTTCGCCGAGAACACGGGCTACGCCGTGGCGCTGAAATTCTCGACCGAAGGCGCCGGTGAGAACCTCTCGCTCAACTTCACCAACTCGCAGGGCAACGCCGGCGGCACGAGCATCTACGGCCCCGTATACTGGCAGGTAGAGTACTCGACCGACGGGGTGAACTTCACCGTGCTGCCCGAATCGGGATTCTGCGCCCGTCCGTTCGTCTTCTGGGCGTCGACGATGACCTACTGCGCGACGCCCGGTTACGCCGACCGCGTGTTCATCCTGCCGGACGCCCTGCGCAACCAGCCGGAAGTCACGCTGCTGATCAAAGCACGCAGCACGCAGTGCATCGCCTCGAACACCGCCACGGTGGACCAGGGAGACACGGGCACGATCACGTCCGACATGGCGACCAACAAGCGCTCGCCGATGCGTTTCGGAACCATAGCCGTAAAGAGTAACAAATAAACCGCCCCGGCGGGGAGGGCGCGTCCCTCCCCCGCCGATGCGGCAAAACCTAATTTCGAACACAATGAAACAGATAAAATCACTCTACCGAAGGCTGCTGCTCCCGCTGCTGGGCGGACTGGCGCTCACGGCCTGCGAAAAGGACAACGGCGAAGAGACCCGCGTCTCCGAGTTCGGACCTTACGAAAAAGAGATCGTAGCTCCCTGGAAAGGCGGCACGAGGAACATTCCGGTCCTCTCCAACCAACCCTACGACATCGAACTGATCAATCCCGACAACGGATGGCTCACGCTCGACACCGAGGGCCGCGGAACGCATTTCACGGGCGACGACTATTTCAAAGTCCATGCCACGACCAACGACGGCTTCCCCCGCATGGAGGGCATCCGCCTCTGGACCCACAACCGCGCGGACACCGTATACATCAAACAGGAGGGCTTCATCACTCCGAAACTGGACTTCTCGACCCGCAGCATCATGGTGCTCGGCGACGGCGGACAGGCGACGGCGCAGCTCTCCACGAACCTCGAACTGGAGGACCTCCGGCAGTCGATCGTCTACACGAGCGCCGACGAGGGCGGATGGATTTCGGACCTCGACATCAGCAACGGGTTCCTGATTCTCCAGACCGACCCCAACGCCGATCCCGAAGCCCTGCGCAACGCCCGCATCACCCTCAGCTACCGCGACGGGTGGAACCGGACCATCTCCTCGACGGTCTACCTCACGCAGGCCAACGCCAAGAACGAATTCGGGCACGAAATCTCGTTCGGCGAGGTGCGCGACATGGTGGGCATCGTGAACAAGGACGTCTACATCGAGGGACGCATCATCAGCGACATCGGCAACGGCAACAACGGCGAGAACACGATGACGGGACAGACCTCGATCGACTACACCGAGACCTACCGCACGGCCTACATCCAGAGCCTCGACGGTTCGCAAGGCTTCATGATCAAGACCGTGACCGAAGACGACAACATCTTCGAACGTTACAGCAAGGTCCGCATCCTGCTCAAGGGCGTCACGGTCGAAGCCGAGTCGAACCCCGAACGTTATATTCTCAAGAAAGTCACCTCGGCGATGGTCATGTCCTCGGTTTCGGGTTCGGCGGCCGACATTCCGCAGAAGGTGAAGCACTACAACGAACTGACCGACATGGACGTATACACCTGGGTCACGCTGGCCGACTGCGAACTTCCCGTACGCAAAGGCAGCCTGACGCCGATCAACGAAGGCTACGCCCGCAACACCGGAGCCAACCGCGAAACGAAATACCCGATGCTGGTGCGCGACCGGAACGGCGACAGTTTCTATATGCTGACCAACACCACCTGCAAATACCGCCGCGACGGCAGCATGCTGCCCTACGGTTCGGGGAACATCTCGGGCGTACTGGTTCACGAGACCCACGACCGCTTCGTCTGGATGGGATCGAAGGACATGGGCGACATCGGCCGCTACCAGATCCGCCACCTCACCCGCGAGGACATCGCGCTGGAGAAGGATTTCGAGAACAGTTTCTCGGCCCTCCTGACCGAATACCGCTACGGCAAGCTCGAAAGCCACATCTTCCGCCCCACGACCGGCGACAACGGCTACCTGACCTTCACCCGTCCCGACGAGAAATCGGGCGACGCAGGCTGGGGCGTGAGCGACCCGAGCTACCTCGGCCCCATCGGCAACAAGGACAACCTCGACAAGGAGGGTCCCACGGCGGGCATCCACACGGGCAACATCAACGGCAACGGCGTCGTCGAGAACGGCAAGCAGATGTGCACCGACAAGGGAACCAACTCCGACGGCAAAGGAAACCTGTCGAGCGCGGAATTCTCGGCCTGGACCAACAAGTGCCAGTGGTGGAACACCGAAACCGACCGCAGCGAAGCGTGGCTGCTCCACTTCTCGACGCAGGGCATCTCGACCAACGTACTCTCGCTGCAGGCGGCCGTTCAGAACCGCGTCATCGGAGGTCCCCGCTACATCAGGGTCGACTGGTCGGAGCACGGCGACAACAACCGCGACGACTGGAACCCGATCACCGAATTCCAGGTTCCCGACATCGTGAACTGGAACTACACCCTGTACTGGCAGTGCGCCGGCTACAAGTACGTCAACGTGCCCCTGCCGCTCGAACTGCTCGGCAAGGACGACGTCTGCATCCGCTTCTCGGCCGCGAACAAGAAAGCCGGCGGCAAGGAAGACGGCGAGTTCGACGACCAGACCATCACCACGGGAGAGATCGCCTTCTCCTACATCGGCGTACGTTACAACAAATAACCCTGTCCGGAAGCACCCCGCCTGCAAACGTTTTACAGGCGGGGCTTCCCTAACCGCTCAACCAGAACCAAAACCGTGAAATACCTTCTATTCCTGATTCTCGCCGTCCGGGCCGCCTGTCTGCCTGGATTCGCCGCCTGCGACGGACGGGTCCGCATCGTACCCCGCCCCGCCGAGGTCGAAGAACTGCCGGGATCGTTCCGGCTGACGCCCCGAACGCCCGTCGTCATCACGGACGAACAGCTGCGCACGCCCGCAGAGATTTTCGCACGCGCCGTCGGCAAACTCACCGGAACCGCACCCGCCGTCACCACCGCGCCCGTAAAACACGCCGTGACGCTGCAACTGCAACCGGGCTACGAAGCCGAAGAGTACCTGCTGGAAGTCGGCAGGCGGCATATAACGGTCACGGCATCGACGCCCCAGGCGGTGCTGCACGGGCTTCGGAGCCTTCAGCAGCTGGTCGCCGGGGGAGAGATTCCCGCCTGCATCGTCCGCGACAAGCCCACGTTCGCCTACCGCGGAGCGATGCTCGACGTCTGCCGCCACTTCTTCCCGACAGAGGACGTAAAGACCTACATCGACATCCTCTCGCTGCACAAGATCAACAAATTCCACTGGCATCTGACCGACGACCAGGGCTGGCGGATCGAGATCAAAAAATACCCGCTCCTCACCCAGATCGGGTCCCGGCGCGCGGAAACGCTCATCGGACGCTACGACAAGAGGAAGGAGGGCGTTTACGACGGCAAGCCTTACGGCGGGTTCTACACGCAGGAGGAGATCCGCGAGATCGTCCGCTACGCCGCAGAACGCCATATCGAGGTGATTCCCGAGATCGAGATGCCCGGGCACGGGCTGGCGGCGCTGACCGCCTATCCGTGGCTCGGCTGCACGGGAGGTCCCTATGCCGTATGGACCCACTGGGGCATCAGCGACGACGTTTACTGCGCGGGCAAGGAGACGACGTTCGGATTCATCGAGGACGTGCTCACGGAGGTGCTCGCGCTGTTCCCCTCGAAACTCATCCACATCGGCGGCGACGAGTGCCCCAAAGGACGCTGGAAGGCGTGCCCCCTCTGCCAGCGGCGCATCCGCGAGGAGGGACTCAAGGACGAATACCAGTTGCAGAGCTACTTCATCCACCGCATCGAACGCTGGATGCACGCCCACGGCCGGGAGATCATCGGCTGGGACGAAATCCTCCAGGGCGGCATTTCGAAAACCGCGAACATCATGTCGTGGAACGGCTGCGACCCGGGGATCAAGGCCGCGCAGCAGGGAAACCCGGTCATCATGGCGCCGAAATGGTATTGCTACTTCGATTACAGCCAGACCTCCGACCCGGAGCGTTACGAACCGCTGGGCAGCACCCGCTACGTCTCGGTGCGGCAGGCCTACCGTCTCGACCCCTGCGACCGGCTCACGCCGCCCGACCAGCGGCGGATCAAGGGCGTGCAGTGCAACCTCTGGACGGAGTACATCGCGGACATCCGCCACGCACAGCACATGGTCCTGCCGCGCATGGCGGCTCTCGCCGAGACGGGCTGGGCCAACGACCGCAAGGATTACAACGATTTCGTGCGCCGGATTCCGGCGCTGGTCGCCGTCTACAAGGCCGAAGGCTACAACTACGCCCCCTATCTGTTCGAGGGCATCGAATAGGTCCGGGAAGCGCACTCGCACGGCACCCCGCAGGTCGCAGGACTTGCGGGGTGCTTTCGTGTGCGGGGGCGGAATCCGCAAAGGTCTCGGCAACATCCCGGGCTGTTCCGTCTCCGGAAAGACACGCCCCCGCCGTCGGCAGGAACGGCTACTTTCCCGATACGTAAAACCACCGGCCTGTATCGAACTCGGCTTCGACCTTCCGGTTTTCCCACCGGACGGAAAATACGAACAAATAGTCCCGGCGCCCTCCGTCGGTCTCGATCGGCAGCAACACTTTCAGTTGCGTAAGTTTATCCTTATCCCGCAGAAGATTCTTAAATACCCACCGTTCGAGGTAGGAACTGTAATAAACCCGGCTCTTAACGGCAATCGACTCCGAAATGCCGGAACCTTTCAGGACCACCGAAGGAACCTGCGCATCATTCTTGTAGAACAATTTCACACCCCGGTGAAAGACCCCCTCGCTGATATTCGAGACTCCGTCCACAAGAAGGGCCTCATCCCAGATGATTTTGAGGTTGGAGTCGCCTTCATTGGTCAGGAAAAAATCAATATGCGTAGGTTCGAACGTGAAAACAATGCGGATCATGGAATCCTGATACCGGGGCGTTGTAAACCCCTCCTCATTCTCGGGATTGCCGATAATGCCCTGCGGGGCATCCCCGACCTCAACGGACTCCAGGCGAACCCGGTAGTAATCTATTTTAGTCCCTTTCGATTTGGCCTGCGGAAACGAAGGGAGCAACAGCAGCAAGGTGACGAACGACAAAAGGAGTCTCATAGCATAAATATCTGGGTTATTTCGAATTTACGGTTTTATTTCATATTTGCCAAATTTCAAAGCGCCAAAAGCCGCATCCGGCTCCGATTCCGTCGATATTCGCCATAAACTGCACCGTCTCCGCCTATTTTTCAGCACGGTCCGTCTCCGGCCGCAACGGCCGCGCTCCGCGACTTCGGCCGGCACTCGGCAATGATCCGCCAATCCTCCGAAGAAAGCGTTTCGGCGTCAGAGCGATGCTGATGTGATTTTTTGATTTTAGAGGAACAGGGACACAGCCGGTTTTTCGTCAGAAGGTGTCGGATTCGGGGCATCGTGAAAAATCCCCGGATGAGTAGTACCTCAAGTACTATCCATTTGTATTCCGAGAGGCGAAAAATAGTGTAAATGTTAAGTTTTCAACGAGTTAATATTTGCAAAAGTTTTCTCTTTTTGGGAAGAACCGGCATAAAAAGGTAATTCCAGACGAGGTTACGGTTTCCAGATCGTTACCTCGTCTGTTTTGCTGTATCTTACATAAGATATTCATTTGCAGTTTCTTGCATCGCGTTTCATCTTGACAAACGACTCTGAAGAAATTAGTTTTTAACCCCTAAATTTCCTCGGAGCATGCGCAGCACATTCAAGGTTCTGTTCTACCTTAAAAAGGACAAACATAAACCTCAGCCGGTAGTTCCTGTCATGGGCCGTATTACCGTCAACGGTACTATCTCCCAGTTCAGCGCCAAACTCAACGTACCTCCCCATCTGTGGGAAGTGAAGGACGGAAGAGCCAAGGGCAAAAGCTTTAAAGCCGACCGTATCAACCGCCATCTGGATAATATCCGTATCCAGATAGGTAAACACTATCAGTCTATCTGCGACCATGACGGATATGTTTCCGCCGATAAGGTGAAGAATGCCTGTCTGGGTTTCGGCAGAAAGTATAAACTGTTACTGGAGTTATGCGATGAATTCTGTAAGGATTACAAGACCCGTGTAGACGTCGACCGTACCATCCACACTCCTTACTTCGTTATCAAACCCTAAGACGTGATTTGAGTCTCTTCGTCTGCCGGAACTATAAAGTCAGGGATATTCCCCTTGCGGAACCGGACCAGTCTTTTGCAGAAAAGTTTACCGCCTATCTGAAGCATGTCAGAGGCCTTGCCGACACGACGGTCAGCGTTGAGATCAAATCGCTGAAGCATATCGTCAAGAAAGCGTTTAACGACGGGCAAACAGACAAGAATCCGTTCGCCTATTACTATTATGTTGCCGAACAGCCGGAGATCGAATACCTCACCGAATCGGACACGGGATATGTTTCTGTTCTGCTGTTTCACGGGGTTGTCGTATGCCGATCTGGCGAAACTGAATTATGAGGAGTTGAAACAAACTCCGGACGGAGAATGGTGGATTGGCAGTATCCGTCAGAAGACGAAAGTCGCGTTCACGGTAAAACTTCTTCCGGTCGCAAAGGCAATCCTTGAAAAGTACCGTATTCCGACAAACCGGTTCAACAGACTTTTTCCCGGAAATCCGGATAGGGTCTTCCCGGTCGCTTCCTTGAAATCCTCGGACGCCAGTCTGAAACATATTGCCCGACAATGCGGAATTACCAAGAATCTGAAATTTCACTGCGCGAGACATACCTTTGCCACGACGGTCACGCTAATGAACGGTATTCCGCTGGAAACGGTATCAAAAATGCTGGGGCACAAATACACGACCACGACTCATATCTATGCCAAGGTGACTAACCAAATGATAGGTAATGCGATAAGCCGAATAGAGGACCAAATTGGCGAACAGTTCCAATTTCCGACTCAGAAAAAAGAAGCGGTCGGATAAATTCCATACGGAAACTGAACCCTGACATTTTCCGCCGGCAGGGAATTAAACGCCGGAGATGAAAATCCGCAAGGCCATGCGAATCGCCCGAGGGCGAGCCTTGCGGATTTCCGTCCCCGGCGTTTTGCTGGACGCGACCTTTCTGATTGCAGACGGCCATGTTTACAGGGGTGATGTTCATGATACAGCATTTAAAAGGTTCAACAACTCGCGTTTGGGGATAGCCATTCTGCCAGATTTTGCATTTTTGCTGCATTCAGAAATGCATTCTTTCAGGAATTCAGAGTTTATGAATATCCTTTATTCCGAAAAAGGGAAAGAGCAATTTTAACAACGAATTTCGGCCCGGGACAATCGCCATCGCGCCGACACGATAGCCTTTTAGGATGATTCAAGTTCATGGCTCACAAACGCTTCCTTTTATTTCTGCCGCAATATAAACAGGATAACGCTTCGGTTTCGATGTCCGCTCACGACCGCACCAGTCCGCACCGAGGGCTTGTTCCAGCGCCCGACGGTCGTAATATTGCACCGGGAACAGCCCCGGCCTCAGGACCCGTCAAGGAGGACTTCCGAAACTTTCGGCAGCAATTCTTCGGCGCGGATTCTTGTTGTCGCCAGACAACAGCGAGCTGTACCTTTGTCCGACAAAGGTACTCGCTCTGCGAGGCTGGGCCACTCCCAAGTCGCGACCCTTTTTTAAACTATATATGGATACCGACCGAGAACTGACAGACATAACCGACAGGAAGCCCCGAACACCAAGTTATAAATACTCGTTCCGCCTCAATGAAGAGCAGAATATCCGCTTCAAGGAGTTGCTTTGCAAAGCCGACTGGAGCATAACCGCAGCCGTTTTATTGTCAAACGGATCTTCGTCGAGGAGTTCGTAGTCGTCAGACGCGATCCCTCGAAGACGCAGTTTGTCGTGCGGCTGAATGACTTTTATTTCCAATTTCAGCGCATAGGTGCGAATTATAATCAGGTCGTAAAGGTCATCAATGCCCACTTTTCCAACGTCGCTATCCCGCATCAGATCGCTCTGTTGGAGCAGCGGACCCGCGAGCTGAAGGCTTTAAGTATCGAGATTCTGAACTTCGCAAAACAGGCGAAGGAGTGGTTGCGAATATAAGGTCGGACTCCTCGCCCGGAGGGGCTCTGTATTACAACAAGGAGAAAGTAGATAAGGATGAAGCCGAGATCCTCTATTGGCAGAAGATGCTGGAACCATACGATAAACGCGGACGCCTCGATATCGATGCCTGTATGGAGAGTTTCCGGCCGTACCTCGAAGCTAACAGAAGGACGACCAATACGGTTTTCCTTGTTTCGCTGAACCCTTCACCCGAAGACAAGCTGACCGACGAACAACTCCGGGAGGTTGCACGCGAATATATGGAACGCATGGGCTACGGCAACCAACCCTATATCGCTTTCAAACATAAGGACATCTCGCGCGAACATCTCCACATTGTATCGTTGCGCGTCGATGAGAACGGACATAAAATCAGCGATTCATACGACCTTTCCTGTCCGGCGGTTTTGTAGCCAGAACTACAAACAAGCAGATCGAATTAGATTGATTTGTAACAAGGCTTATCGCATCTGTAACAATCGTTATCGAAAGGTTGTACACAACAGACTATTTTTGTTATGCCAAATAAATCAACTAATCTGATATGAAGAACAAGTTACTACTATTCGGGTATGTCTTTGCTGCCTCGTTCGGGGCATTCGTAGTCGGGCTTAATCTGGGCGGAATTTCAGGGGCGCTCGAATTCATTACCGCCGAGTTCGGCCTTTCGGCCATGGCCATGGGACTCGTGACAAGTGCCATTATGATCGGCTGCCTGATAGGTGCATTGCTGGGAGGGCGCTACAGTGATAAATACGGTCGTAAAAACATGATGATCATATCCGCCGTCGCATTGATATTGTCGGCCGTCGGATGTGCTCTGGCGAGTAATGTCGCATGGCTGATTGCAGCCCGTTTCCTGGGCGGCTGCGGTATGGGAGTTCTCTCGGCCGTAATACCTATTTATATATCCGAAATATCCCCGGCCAAATGGCGCGGAACGTTCGTCTCGTTTTACCAGTTATTCATCGTTATCGGGATTCTTGCTGCTTATTGTGCCGACTTCGGGATGATTTCGTGGGCAAATAACTGGCGTTGGATGCTCGGATTGCCGTTGTTGTTTGCTGCGGGCAATCTGCTGATGCTGTTGTTTCTGCCCGAAAGTCCGCGTTGGCTGATTAGACAGGGGGAATACGAGGTTGCCCGGAGAGCCATTGCCCGCATGGGAATTTCTGCCGAAGATGCGGCAGTTATGCTTGAAACACCGCAACCTTCGCAGAAGGGCGGCCCCAAATTATCTGAATTATTCCGTGGGTCGACGGCATATATCGTACTGTTAGGCTCGTTGCTCGCCGTATTCCAGCAAATCACCGGAATCAACGTCATTATCAATTATGCCCCTGAAATATTGCGGCAGACCGGCATTGGTGGAGATACGGCGCTCATGCAGGCCATCTATGTCGGAATAGTGAACTTTTTGTTCACGATTGTCGCCGTATGGTTGGTGGATCGTCTGGGACGCAAGAAACTGCTTTTGTGGGGATGTGCCGGACTGGTCGTATCGCTGGCGTATCTGACCTATGCCTTTGCTCAGCCGCAACCCGACAGTATCGGTATTCTGATTGCCCTGCTTGTTTACATCGCTTTCTTTGCAGTGTCGCTTTCCCCGCTTATGTTTGTCGTTACAGCCGAAATATATCCATCGGCGATCCGGGGTACGGCCATGGCGCTTTCGACGGGGATCAGCTGGGCTTGCGCATTCCTGGTCGTGCAGTTCTTCCCCGTTATGCTGGAGAGTTTCGGTGCAGCAATCGTTTTTGCCGGATTCGGAATCCTTTGTCTTGCTGCATGGCTGTTTATCTACATCTGGATTCCTGAGACCAAAGGGCATTCGCTCGAAGAGATTGAAAAACAACTGCTAAAAAAAGAATAAGATGCATTCCAAACCCCTTGTCATCGGTATCGGTGAATTTCTGTGGGACGTTTTGCCGACAGGACGAAAAGCCGGAGGAGCTCCCGTAAATTTTGCTTATCATGCCTCGCAGAATGGTGTCGAAGGCTGGGCTGTCAGCGCTGTCGGCAATGACGATGCCGGACGCGATCTGCTGGCAGTTACCGCCAGTTACGGTATCCGCACACTCGTTGCCACGGTGGATAAGCCGACCGGCACTGTCGACGTGTCGCTCTGCAACGGTCAACCTACCTACACGATCCACGAACATGTTGCCTGGGACTATATTCCGCTTACGGAAAAGATGCTGTCCCTGGCTTGCGGCGCCGGTGCCATCTGTTTCGGCACGCTGGCACAGCGCGGCGAGGTTTCGCACCGGACTACCTGCGCCATGGTCGAAGCCGTACCGGCCGAAGCCTATCGTATATACGATATCAACCTGCGTCAGCATTTCTATTCGCAGGAGTTGATCGACCGATCGCTCCGGATGGCGAACGTATTGAAAATAAATGATGACGAGCTCGTCCGACTACAGGAACTGTTCGCTCTTCCGGGGGATACGGACGCTGCGTGCCGCCAATTGGCGGAGCAATATGCACTTCGCATGATCGTACTTACCGGTGGGGATCGGTTCAGTTCCATTTACACCCATGACCATATATCTACACTGCCGACTCCCCGGGTGGAGGTCGTCGATACGGTAGGTGCGGGCGACGCATTTTCCGGAACCCTGATCGGAGCCCTGCTTACTGGCAAGACGATCGCGGAAGCACATCGGACAGCCGTCGAGACTGCAGCCTATGTCTGTACCTGCGCTGGCGCGTGGCCTCCGCCCCGTAAATAACCGAACCTAAACCCAAGTTTACCATGAAACAACTCGTTACAATCTTAATGGCGCTCTGCATCATAAGTTGCGGAACGCACAACAGCTCCCCGGACACTGCATCCCCGATAACGACGGCATCGCTGTTGGATGAAATGGTTTCATACGACGTAGTGACCGGTTATCCTGCTGTGAATTACCGTGCGGCGCAAGTCAGCAGTTACGACCGCCGTACCGTCAGTCCCCACGAACCCGGTTGGTTCGCCAATGACGACGGTGCCGGATTCGAACGGCTCGATACGGTTCGCGGCCGTGTCGAAAAGGTACTCTTCGATGAAAAAGGACCCGGAGCCATAACACGTATCTGGATGACGACGTCCGATAAACGCGGAACTCTGCGCTTCTATTTCGACGAATCGGATACACCAGAAATCGAGATCCCGGCTTATGACATGGCACGCTTTCCGGCAACTGTCGGTACGGCCCTTTCGCTGACACATACGCATTATGAAGATGAACTTTCCAAAACCGGTGGCAACACCTTCTTTCTGCCCTTGCCCTATGCCCGATCCTGCCGTATCACGCTTGAAGAACCCGATTACACGGTCAAAATACCCCGTTACTATCATATCGGATACAGAACCTATGACAACGGAACGAATGTTCGGACCTTCTCGTTGAAAGAGGTGCGCAAACTCACGGATAAGATCGCCGCGGTAAATCGCAAACTGCTCTCCCCCGAAATGTATGCTGATGGAACGGAATGTACCCGGACAGTCACCCCGACGTCGAACGGTACCACGTCACTGCACTTGCCTGACGGAAGTAAAGCGATCCGGTCGCTGGCCATAACGCTTTCGGAATTCGATCCGGCGGATCTTACCGAAATTATGCAGCAGACCTGGTTACGTATCGATTTCGACGGTACACGCTGTGTGTGGTGTCCTTTGGACTGTTTCTTCGGAGTTGGTACCGGTGCGCCGGCTTCGTCGGGCTGGTATGTTTCATCCGACGGCAAAGGTTCCTTTACGAGCCGCTGGGTGATGCCTTATGCGGAACATGCGGACCTGCGTCTCGAAAAAAAGAGCGATATCCCCTTTACAGCCGTAATCACGTGCTATGTCGATGATTTCGACCGTACAGCGCAGACACTCTATTTCCATGCAACTTACCACGATGAAACGGGTATTCCGGTCAACAATGATTATAACTCGCCGGACAATCTCGACTGGAATTTTACGACCATAACCGGTCACGGGGTCTATTGCGGCGATGTGCTGTCGCTTTATAACCACTGTCCGGACTGGTACGGCGAGGGCGACGAAAAGATCTGGGTCGACAACGATACGTTCCCTTCGTTCATGGGTACCGGGACGGAGGATTATTACAACTGTTCATGGGCGCCTGTGGTGCCGTTCGCAACGCCGTTCGGCGGCGCTCCCCGTGCCGATGAAACATCGTCACACGGTTACAACACTTTTGTCCGCACCCGGAATCTGGATGTAATACCATTCGGGCAGCGGTTGCAGTTCGACCTGGAAATGCTGAGCTGGAATCCCGGCACGGTCGATTACCGTGCAGCCGCTTTCTGGTACGGGACAGCGTTGTCTGAAGCAACAGAGAAAAACTAACCTAAATACCACCAATTATGAAACAACTCTATTTCATGTTATGCGCAGTTCTGATGTTGCTGGCCGGTATGCCGGTTTCGGCACAAAAGAGTTACGGCATTTCCGGTAAAGTAACCGATCAGGCGGGAAACGGAATTGTCGGGGCATCGGTCGTCGTCAAGGGAACTACGACCGGCACTTCGACCGGCAGCGACGGCAGTTACTCGCTGAACATAAAAGACAGGAATGCAACGCTTGTGTGTTCCTTCATCGGCATGAAAAGTGCTGAAACCGGCATCAATGGTCGGACGGAAGTGAATTTCACACTTGAAGCCGATGCCATCGGACTCGAAGAAGTGGTTGCAATCGGTTACGGTACGATCCGTAAAGAAGAGATTACCAGTTCGATTACTCGAGTGTCGTCCGATGAATTTCTGCAGGGAAGCGTCAGTAATCCGCTCCAGTTGCTTCAGGGAAAAGTCGCCGGTTTGGGTATTTCCAAAACATCAGGCAACCCCAGCGGTGAGTTGAGTATCATGCTGCGCGGTATCTCTACGTTGGCTGCGTCTTCGGCACCGCTCATCGTGATCGACGGTGTGGCCGGCGGATCCCTCAATGCCATTTCACCGGAAGACATCGAATCCATCGATGTTCTGAAGGATGGTTCGGCTGCGGCTATCTACGGTACACGCGGAACGAACGGTGTGATTATCATCAACACCAAGCGTCCGCAGTCGGGACGTGTCACGTTGGAATATAAAGGATATGTTACCATCGATCAGATGTTCGACGAGACTTCCGATTATCCGAATGCCACGGAACTTCGCAGTTTGAAATCCCGGCTCGCAAAAGAGGATTCACGCTTCGACCTGATTAACGATTTCAAGGGTGATACGGATTGGGTCAAGGAGATTACCCGTACACCCGTCAGCCAGACGCATTACGTCTCGTTGCAAGGCGGAAACGCCCGGACGAATTACCTCGCTTCGGTGACCTACAACGACAAACAGGGAATCTACAAGGGCTCTTTCGACGAGTCGTTGACTGCTAAGCTCAGCATCAATCACGCCATGTTCGACGATCGGCTCAAAATAGCACTGAATGTCAGTAATAAGATCGTAACGCAGGGTATCGTTCCGGAGGATCTCTATATGCAGGCGCTCAGCCGGAACCCGACCATCCCGGTCTACAATGCCGACGGTTCCTATTACGAAAACAGCAACGGGGCCAATCCGGCCGGTTTGCTGAAAGAGCAGAGCACCGAAAACAAGTACGACCAGTTGATGATGTCGGGTCGTATCTCGGTCAAGCCGATCAAGGATCTGACGATCAGTGCTACGGGTATTTACATGGGCGATTTCAATGATTACGCCTACAGCACGACCCGGAAGCATTATTCATCGACGATGGGCAGCACACGGGGACAGGCGCGACTTTCGGGGGGCCACGGCGAGGACAAGACACTTGAATTACAGGCCGATTATTCGCGTAAATTCGGTTTTCATACGTTGCAGGCGACCGTCGGATACAGTTACAACGATTATATTCATCAGTCTTCCGAGATGTATGCTTATGATTTCCCGATCGATGGATTCGGCGCCTGGAATATCGGTTCGGCGAATTCGACGCTCGATGGTCTTTCGAAATTAACCAGTTATAAGTACCGGGTCAAACTGATCGGTTTCTATGGTCGTGTGAACTATAATTTCGACAACAAATATCTTTTTATGGCGAGCCTGCGTCATGAGGGAAGCGATAAGTTCGGAAAGAACAACCGTTGGGGTACTTTCCCGGCTGTAAGTGCCGGCTGGCGGATCACACAGGAAAAGTTCATGCGGGATGTACACTGGGTTTCCGATCTCAAATTACGTGTCGGATATGGTATTACCGGTACCGCACCCTCGTCTGCTTACCAATACATTCCGCTGTACAACTTCAGCACCGCATACATGGGGTACGACGGCGGCAAGTGGGTGAATGGTATCGTGCCGACGAACAATGCGAACGACGATCTGAAATGGGAACGCAAAAAGGAACTCAACGTCGGACTCGACTTTGCTCTGTTCGGCAGCAGGTTCCGGGGTAGTATCGATTTTTACAATCGCCGTACCGATGACCTGTTATACACTTATACGGTACCGACCCCTCCCAATATCACGAATTCGATTTTGGCCAACGTGGGTTCGATGCGCAACCAGGGTGTCGAGGTGATGCTTTCCGGAGACTTGATTTCCCGCAAAGATATGGCGTTGTCGCTCAGCGGGAATTTCTCGTACAATAAGAACAAGCTGATCTCACTTTCCAATGACAGGTATACGATGGAATACCTGACGCTCGGATCGACCGGAGAACCCATGCAGACTTACACGCACCGGCTCGAAGATGGCTGGGCTGTCGGTAATTTCTACGGATGGCGTGTCGACGGACTGAAGAACAGCACGACATGGAATGTTGTCGGAGCCGAGAATTCGGACCCCAGTGAAGACAACAAGGCTATTATCGGTAACGGTATGCCCAAAATGTTCGCCGCCCTGCAGGCTAACTATCGCTGGAAGGGACTTGATGTGTCGGTGTCCTTCCGCGGAGCCTTCGGCTTCGATATTCTGAACGCCTACCGGATGAAGTATGAAACACTCGCCTGGCTGTCGAGTTTCAATGTGCCGAAATCGGCTTATCAGAAGGTCGGCGAATATTATAACTTCGCACCGTCGATCTATTCGGACCGCTATATCGAGTCGGGAGATTATGTCAAACTCGATAACCTGACGATCGGTTACACGTTCGATCTCTCGCAGCGCAATAAAGTGATACGCAGCATCCGGGTCTTCTGCACCGGCATGAACCTGCTGACGATCAGTGGCTATTCCGGGCTGGACCCCGAAGTGGCGATCGTCGGTCTCACACCCGGCGTAGACCCGATCAACAAATATCCCAATCTGCGCTCGTACATCGTCGGGGCATCGTTCAACTTCTAAAGATCAAAACCATGAAACGAAAAATAATACGTCTGTCCGGAGCATGCGCACTCCTGCTGGCTTCATGCACGAATCTCGATCCGGATATTTACAGCGATATGACCATTGACAAGATCCTGGATGACAGTGAACAGAGTTCGGCCTACCTGCTGACGCCCATGTACGGGCAGATGCGCTGGTTCAACGAGGACCGCAGCATCTGGGATCTGACCGAGCTCGGAACCGATGCCTGGGTCATTCCCACCAATTCGGACGGAGGCTGGTATGACGGCGGGATCTGGCTGCGGCTGAACAATCACGAATGGAAATCGACCGATCCCCATTTCAGTACGTGTTGGAGCCACTTGTGGTACGGTATCACGACCTGCTGCAACCGGGTGCTGCATCAGTTCGAAGAGGCCGGACTGGAGCTCGACGAGCAAACGCTGGCTGAAATTCGTGCCGTGCGTGCATTCTATTATTATTACCTGCTGTCTCTTTTCGGGAATGTGCCGATCATGGAGACCTACGACGTGCCGAAAGATTATATGCCCACGACGCGCGACCGGAAAGAGGTGTATGACTTCGTCGTGCGGGAACTGCGCGAGAGCATGGACAAACTGCCCGAAGAACAGCGGTACAGTCGTTTTAACAAGTGGGCAGCCAAGCATCTGCTGGCAAAGGTGTATCTGAATGCCGAATCGTGGCTCGGCAGTGAATATGCCGCCAAGCGCGACAGTACGCTCATCCTTTGCAACGAGATAATCGGGTCTACGAAATACCAGCTCGACGACAGCTTTTCCAATATTTTCAGTCTGCAAAGCGAAACGTCGCCCGAAATTATTTTTGCAGTACCGTATGACGAAACGACGGGATCGCCGATTTTTCACTGCATCTATGCCAAAACCCAGCACTGGGCCTGCAAGCCGATCTACAACGCGGGTTCGGGCGGTTACAATGGATTGCGTGCCGTGCCTTCATACGTGAACGAGACGTTCGATGCCACGGATCCCGATAACTACAACGACAAACGTTATAAGCAGAGCTACTGCATGGGGCAGCAATACGACTATCTCACCAAGCAGCCGCTCTATTTTACCGACGGTGTGACCCCCTTTAATTATGTCAATGAAATCGCGTCAATCGATGCAGCACGTGAATTCGACGGCTACCGCTTCGGAAAGTACGAGATCAAGATCGGCCAGAAGTGGGAGACCGATCAGGATTGGGTCGTATTCCGTTTGGGAGAGACCCTGATGATGAAGGCCGAATGTCTGCTTCGCGGCGGGGATGCACAGGGGGCTGCCGACATCGTGAACGAGGTGCGTAAACGCAGTTTCGATCCGTCCCTGCCCCAATCCGTGCGTGAGCTGACGGCCGAGCAGTTGTCCGCCCCGACCGTTGTTGACGGCATATCCGTGCCTTACGGCGAATTCCTGAAAGAGCTCGGACGCGAGTTCACGGGCGAAGGAATGCGGCGCGAGCAGCTGATCCGGTGGAATCTCTATGTAAACGGAAGCTGGACATTCCACACGCCCAAGCAGAAGAAATATCTCGAATTGTATCCGATACCCTCTTCCGAACTGCTTTCCAACATTAACCTTCGTCAAAATGATGGATATTCTTATTAAAACAGACAGGCGGTCCGTATCCGGGATCAGAAGCATGTTGCTCCTGATTGCCGTCATATTCCTGCTGCCGGGCTGCTCGTCAGCATCCGATACGGAGATTCCCGATCCGGAGCCGCCGGGACCGGAACCTGTTGAAACAGGGACGCTGCTACCGGAAAACATAACGCTCGTGGCACGTGTTACCGGACGTTCGGAAAGCGGAGAAATGATTCCCAATCCCAACCGAACGGACGCCCGGTTCAATATCGGACGTACCGACTACAGCAATATGTGGGATGCCGGCAACGGGACGGTCATGTGTGTGTTCGGCGATAATTTCGATTACGGAGGCGGTAATTGGAAATCGAATGCCATCGCCCTCTCTTCGGACAGCGATCTGACGGACGGACTCTATTATTCGGGGATGTTGATGGACGGTAATGCCGTAAAGGAGATTATTGTCTCCCGGGCCAAAACCGGGCAGTATCCCGATGGTTCGGAATACGAGGTGACCTGCATCCCTACGGGTGGCATTGCGGTCGGCGCCCGTCAATACCTGAACTACATGAGCATCCATGACTGGACTCCTACGGGTGATAACGATTATTGGTCGGTGAATTACAGTGAAATCGTTTATTCGGATAATTATGGGGCTGCATGGACCCGTTCGGGTGTCAAATGGAATGCGGACAGCAACTTCACGCAGATCGCCTACCTGAAGGAGAACGGGCTGGTATATATGTACGGCACGCATTCGGGACGTTATGGTAATGTCTATCTGGCGCGAGTCAGCGAAACGAAGCTCCTCGACAAGTCGGCCTACGAATATTGGAATGGTGCCGGCTGGAAGCGCAGCGAGCAGGCGGCAGTACCCGTTGCCCGCGGCACGGCTTCTGAAATGACCGTCGCCTACAACAGCCGTTACAAGCGCTATATGATGATGTACCTGTCGGTCAACCAGCGGGCTATCGTTTACCGCGACGCCCCGTCGCCGGAAGGAGACTGGTCCGGTGAGAAAATCATTATGTATGAGGATGGCAACGCGCTTTATGCTCCTTATATCCATCCCTGGTTCAACGAAAAAGACGAATTGTGGTTCGTCATCTCGCATGCCGTACCTACATGGAACGTTTTCCTGATGCGCGCTGACCTCAATTGGGACGAAGCAGGCGTCAACCTGCTCTCGGAAGGCGGATTCGAAGAGCATCCGACCCAGGCGTTGAGCTACAAAACGAGGTGGGACGTGAATACGGCGGCCCTCACCTCGCGTGATGCGCACAGCGGTAAGATCGCCTGCCGTTTTTCAAACACGAACTCCGGCGAATGGCAGGATGTATGCACTCAGACGGTCTCCTTACAGCAGAATGCTGATTACACCATTGAGTGTTGGGTGAAATCCGAAGAGATGCTGCCTGAAGGCGCCTATGTCGGCGTTCGTCTGCCCGACGGAACGATCCACGACGTGACGGGTACGGCTCAGGCCGGTGAATGGACACGCTTCGGCTGTGAATTCAATGCCGGATCGGCTGCAAACGCCGAAGCTTTCGTCGGTGTCTGGGGCGCTCCCGGTATGACATTTATCGTGGACGATATTTGCCTGAAACCAATAAAAACAGAATAACCGACACTAAAAAACCAACAACAATGAAAAACCGTTATTTCACAATTTCATTTTTACTTTTTGCAGCATTTGCCGCAGGTTGTGCTGACGACAAAAAGGAGGGTGGCAACGACATCAAGCTCAATCCCGAACCGACACAACTTTCGAACATAACCCTGATGAAAGCCACGTTCGCGGCGGACGAATTCAATATGATTTCCGAACCCGGGTTCGAACTTTTCCCCGATGAAGCGATCGACTACCATTCGCTCTGGTATTTCGAAGGGGCATCTAAAGACCCGTCGCTGGTGTCGAAACACACGCAGGCGCACAGCGGACAGGTCGCTCTGAAACTTGAGAATCCGAACGACGGCAGTTGGTGCGATGCCTGCTTGCAGTCGATTGCACTCAAGAAAGGCAAAGATTATACGTTCTCCTGCTTCGGACAGGCTTCATGGGCCGGAATGAACGCCTTTACGGGCGTTCGGCTGGAAGGTGGACCTATTTACGATGGACAGGCCGGCGATTGGAATCCCGACGTATGGACCGAATTTACCAAGGAGTTCAATTCCGGCGATTATACGCAGGGCAATGTCTTCTGCGGGGCATGGGGATACCCCGGAGTATGGGTCGCACTGGACGATTTCAGACTCGCTCCGACCGGCACCACCCAGACCTCGACCAAATTGGACGCCTGCCTGGCGACGGGAACCGTCTCGAACGCTTCGTTTACAGATATTTCGTTTGCGGATAAAGCCGTCATCTGGGCCGGACCGAACAATACGGTTTCCATGGCGCTGGCCGATGTTTCGGCCGGAGGCAAGCATTATGCAAACGCATTCGCATTGTCGAACGACATGAATCCCGATGATGGATTCTATATCGCCCAGGTTTCGCCCGGCAGCGACGGTATCGTTCCCATTCTCGAACCGTCGGGAGACGGTGAAACCGCCTGTGTTCCGACGGCCGGTGTGACCGTCAACGGCAAACAGTATATTCATTATTATTCGTTCAAGTCGCTCGATCCCGAAGACAGCGACGCATGGACGGCAAACTTTTCCGGGTTGTTGTCATCGGCAGACGGCGGTAAAAGCTGGACCCGCGAGATACGCGGGCGTTGGAGCGGAGCAGGACATTTCGTACAGGCGGCATTCTATTTGAGCGACAAGTATCTTTACATGTTCGGTTCGGACGCAGGCCGTTCCACGCCCAAGATATACGTCGCGCGTATCAAAAGCGACGGTGATATTGCAACAGCGGCCAACTGGACCTATTGGGACGGTACCGACTGGGTGGCGGGAGATCCTGAATCGGCGGCGGCGATCACCTATGGCAATGCATCCGAAATGTGCGTAACTTATAATGCGACTCACAAACGCTATATCATGGTTTACCGTTCGGAGACGACGGGCGGTCTGGTCTACCGCGACGCCGGTTTGCCCGAAGGCGACTGGTCGGGCGAAAAACTACTGGTGCTCGACAATGCAAACCAGGGCGGCTGGTTCTCGCCGTCAGTTTATCCCTATTCGTCGGGCGACAATATGTACTTTATCGTTTCGCAACTGTAATCATCTGATATCCAACGGAACCTGGCCGTGTCATACACGGCCGGGTATCCGTTTTTAAGACCGACTTTATGTACAAGACTATTTTGCCGCTGATAAGCTGTATCTTGTTCGCCTGCTCGCCGCATGGCGGAGAGAACCTGCTCGCTGACGGCGGGTTCGAAGAATCTGTGAAGACATGGAATATCGGTAAGTCCGAATTGTCATCCGAAGCGCATGCGGGAAAGTTCGCCTGCGCCCTGTATGTCGAAACACCCCGCTATACACCCGTCTGGTCCGACATCTGTACACAGAGTATAAAGGTGCTACCCGGAAAAGAATATCGGCTTTCCGCATTCGCCCGCATGTCCCTGTCCCCATTGACGAACGGCGTGTATATCGGCGTGCGTCGATCCGACGGCAGTGTTTTGAAAGACAGATTGTTCCTGCTGTCCGGCAGGAACTGGACCCGGATGGCGCTGGATTTCGATTCCGATGAAGAACAGGAGCTCACTGTTTTCTGCGGCGTCTGGGCAGATCAGAATTCAACCTATTTTGTCGATGATTTCAGCCTGAATATGATAAAATAATCATAAATTCGCGTATCATGTCGCATCGTCCGATCCGTCTGTTTCTGCTGCTTGCCATATGTATAGTGACGAGCGGCTGCCGTCATGAATCGGTCTCGGAATCCAAACGTCACTATGTGATCGGATTCTCCCAATGCACCAATGACTTGTGGCGGCAAATCATGATGATCCAGATGCAGGCCGAAGCGGCCAAATATCCGGAATTGAGCATTGTGGTCAGCAACGCGCATAACAATACGCAGCTGCAGATCGATCAGATCCGTGAATTCATCAATGCGAAGGTAGATCTGCTCATTATCTCGCCGAACGAATCGGAGCCGGTAACACCGATCGCTGTCGAAGCTTTCGATATGGGAATTCCGACAATCATCTGGGACCGCAAAATACATTCGGACCATTATACAACCTGCATCAGTGCGGATAATTACGATATCGGTCGGGACGTGGGACGTTACATTAACACCATATTGTCCGAAGGATCTACAATTCTCGAAATTACCGGACTGATGAGCTCCTCACCCGCCGTGGAACGGCATAAGGGATTCCTCGCCGAAGCAAGTGAAAGCTATTCGGTACATACGATTTCCGGCGACTGGAAACCCGATGTGGCAAAAGAACGCGTGGCGGCGATGGGGCACTATGACGATATCGATCTGGTTTTTGCGCATAACGACGATATGGCACTTGCTGCCTACAATGTGATCAATGCGACCGATTCACTTTGTGCACAGCGGATAAAATTTATCGGAATAGATGCGCTGGTCGGGGTAGATGCCGTCCTTGACGGTCGATTGCAGGCTTCGTTCCTCTATCCTACAGGCGGAGACAAGGTCATGTCGATCGCCCGTCGGATTCTGCTCGGCAAACGAGTCGAAAAGAGTTATCGGTTGCAATCGGCGCTCGTCGATTCTCACAATGCCTACACGCTCAAAGCGCAGCAGGAACAGATAGTCAGTTATCAGGAACAGATCAACAAACAGAAAGCGACGCTCGAACAGTACGATCGAAGTGTCGACGGCCTGAAATATTCATTGTGGGCCGTTGTAATCATCGCTCTTATCGCGGGGAGTATGGGTATTTATGCCTTTCGGCTAAACGTACGTCTCCGGCGTCGCAACGAAATGCTGACCGCAAAAAATGCGGAAATCGAAATCGCTACCAGGGAATTGATGGATAAGCATGCACAGATAGAGAATGTAACGGCTCATAAATTGCAGTTTTTTACAAATATCACCCACGAAATCCGTACGCCGCTGACACTTATCCTCAATCCGCTCGACAGTATCGTCAAACGGGAAAAAGACCCCGAAATTCAACGTAATATCTGGACGATCCAGCGTAACGCACGCCATCTGCTGAATGTCGTGAATCAGATTCTCGATTTCCGGAAGATCGAAAATAATAAAATGATGCTTACGCTGAAACAAGTGGATATCGTACAATTTACGCAAGAGATACTCAACTATTTCGAAACCTATGCCGAAACGGAAAAGATCGTCTATAAATTCCGTACGGACACGCCGCATCAGCAGTTGTGGATCGATACCGATAAAATCGAACAGGTGTTGCTCAACCTGCTTTCCAATGCTTTCAAATATTCGCCCAAATACGGTACGATCCTGGTGTCGGTGACAGACAACGGTCCGAGCGTGCTGATCGAAGTCGAGGATAACGGGAAAGGTATAGACAAAGAGAGCCTTCCCCGGATTTTCGATCGTTTCTATGCGCTCAAAAACACATCGAATTACAGTACGGGGATCGGATTGCACCTGACTCGGGAATATGTCGAGCTGCATCATGGACGCATAACAGTGGATAGTCTTCCGGGAGCCTATACCGTTTTCCGGGTCGAATTGTTCAAGGGGAAATCACACTTCGGAGAGAATGCCGCTTTTGATGAAACTCTTCCGACAAATTACCTTGCGGACGAGGCGATCGACGACAATAAGATCGATGCGCTGTTAGCCAAAAAATACGACGAAACAATCGTCATTGCCGAGGATGATCCTGAAATACTCGCCTATCTTAAGGATGAACTTTCAACAAACTTCCGCATTATTGCCGTCAATAACGGTTATGATGCCGTTAAAGCCGTGATGGACAATGAAGTATCGCTCATTCTGAGCGACGTGCTGATGCCTGCACTCAATGGATTCCAGTTGTGCAGTAACATAAAATCGAATATAGCGACCTGTCATATTCCGATCGTGCTGCTTACGGCTCTTTCAGATGACAACCAACGGATTTACGGAATTGCAGAAGGGGCCGACGAATATATTCACAAGCCGTTCAATATGCAGTATGTTCGGCTGAAGATTATTCGGAACATTGAGGAACGTAAGCGCCTTGCCAGTACGTTTGCTAAAAAATTCGGCCATCTGACGAGACATGAAACCGCAAATCTCCCTTGTGTGGATGATGTGTTCCGGGATAAGCTCTTCAATTTGATTGAGGCGCAGTATAGCGACAGCAATTTCAAAATCGAACTGATGAGCGATATGTTAGGAATGTCGAGAATATTGCTTTACCGGAAAATCACAAGTATTTTTGGAATGTCCCCATCCGATTTATTACGCAATTTCCGGTTACAAAAGGCGATTCAGCTGTTAACAGATCAACGACGCAATGTAAGCGAGGTCGCATATATCGTAGGATTTTCTTCCCCTGCCTATTTTGCAAAATGCTTCAAAAGCGTTTACAATATGACGCCGACAGAATATATGCATCAAACGCGAGAATAGATTGTGTTTTAGAAACCTATTTTAACAAGCTGTGACTTGGACTATGAAACCCTTGGGTTAGAACTTATATCTAGATATTCAAAATGTCGATTGTTAGATAGAAATATGAATACGACTTGTTGTATAATCAAGTTGGGAAGATGACGTTTTCGATATGGTTATTAGTAAATCAATTCGGGTATTTTACAATAGGACTTGGAGGAATAGTACCTATTGGGATTTTTCTGTATGTTTTCGTATCTTCGTTGTGGTTATTTGAAACAAAGAAATTCAGTGCAATCGACTGAAAAGAAACCGTTGTCTTCTCGTTACCTGTCATCTATATAAAAGATGTAATGACCCGATAAATCGGGTCATTACATCTTTTTAATCCCGCTCCTGTCAAGGTTTCCGCAAGCGTGTAGGCTAGAACCGTAGTGTTTCGACCTTAGAAAACCATAACAAAGCCCGCCGTTGCCTCGCCTCCTTTCCGAAATACGAATATTAAGTAAAATATATGCTTTTCAAGGAGTTGAAGCGGGGCCTTATCGAAAAATTCGTCGTCTATCCTTCCAGTGTCCGCAATATGCTTCCGGGCGGTATCGTCACTCCGGTCAAGAAACTGAAACTGATGGTCTTCGTTCTCTGTGCCTTTACGGGTTTGAGCCATGCAGACATTATGAAGCTCACCCACGCGGATATCCATACGGACGATAACGGGAATCGCGCCGTCCAATAAGCGATGCTGTTTCGATTCAGAATGATATTTTACGACAGGTGGCTTATGACGACGCTTCGGTTACGACTTCGTGGACGATCGACCTGCATTATTCCGATTTGAAGAATAGGCGTTTTATCCCGAATGATGCGTTCAAGGCGGTGTGCAATCAAGAGGAAATAAAGCTCTATCCAATTTCCTATAGATGCTTTTCTTCACGTAATGTCCCGAACCTCTTCATGACCGACCGGAATATCAGCGTGACACATGTTGCTTTGAAGACCGTGCGCGTGATGCGGACGACAGCGACGATGGGCGAAGCCGTCGGAATGGCCACCGCCATGTGCCGTCGGTATGAGACGCTGCCGCGTGCGGTTAGCACCACCTGTTTGCCGGAACCGAAATCGCTGGTGGAGAAAGGCTGCGGACATCGGGGCCTTCCCAATAATCAGCAGTTCAACATCGGGTGCCGAAAAAATCATTAAAGCTGACCTGATCAATGAACAGAAACCCGCTTTTGGCATTAGTTGCAGCTTTGGCGATCTTGTCGGCCCGTAACCGTATGGGAGGGAGGGGCAGAGGAACTCGAAGGCGCATGGAACTATTCTACAGGCATTGGATAGACGACAACATCTCCAAGAAGGGCATCACCAGAGACCTCGAAGCGATGGCCAAGGCCGGCATCGATGAGACTTTCACCGGCAATGTCACCGATACGCGCCTAAATTTCGTAAGCCCGGGTGAGCAGGACCGTAAAATGGTCAACCGCGGGCAGGTATGTGACGCTCGGCGGGAGTGCGCGGAGCATGCTGTTCGGGAGGCCGAGCGATCGGGTGCCAAAATCAGGATGTTCAACTGTCCCGGCTGGAGCCCGTCGGACGGCCCTTGGGTGAAACCCGAACAGGCTATGCGCTGCCTCGCATCGACTGAATTGCGGGTCAGCGGGTCCTGCAAACTCCGAAAGCGACTCGAAGCGCCTGCCGGGTATTTTCAACAGGCTGCCGTCCATGCCCTTCCGGCTCCGGAGAGCGATTCGAACCGAGCAATGGGCAGACAATGCTCCGGGAGGGCACCAATAGCCGTTCCGAAGCTCCCTGCCGCGCAAAAAATAGCAACTTATGGGGATTGCAGGTTATGTTAGGCGGCCTTAAATTTGCAAAATAATTAAAATCTGCATAGATTTGCCGACAAACAAAGCTATCCAAACGATGATACGTGCCTTCCTCCTCTTGAGCACACTGCTCCTCTTTGCCGTATATGACGTCCACGCCCAGAAAAGCAATACGCCCTTTTACTCCATTTCGGGACAGGTGGTGAATGCCGAAACGGGAGAACCCGTAGCGCTGGCCTCGTTCGTGGTCAACAATACGATCGGCGTAGTGACCGACCAGAAGGGCGCATTCAAACTCAACAAACTCAAAGGCGGCCCCATCACCTATAATGTCTCGTTCCTCGGATACAGCCCCGTCGAGCGGAAACTGGTCCTCTCGGCAGACATCAAGGACCTCCGAATCGCCCTCACGCCGCTGAGCCTCGGACTGGAAGAGGTCGTGGTGACGGCGCAGCCCACCGGCGCCGGCTCCACGTCGAAGATCGGCGAAGAGGCCATCCGCCACATCCAGCCCATGAGCATCGGCGACATGTTCCAGTTGCTCCCGGGCAACCTGTCGGTCAACCCCAACCTGAACGGCGTGGGCCAGGCCGCCATCCGCGAAATCGGCTCCAACGCCAACAATGCCTTGGGCGCCGCGGTGATCGTCGACGGAGCTCCGCTCTCGAACGACGGCAACCTGCAGGCCCTCTCCCCGTCGCTCGCGGGAAGCGCCTCGAACCAGTCGCAAAACGGCATGAGCGACCAGACGACGGCCGGAAAAGGCGTCGATCTACGCTCGGTATCGCCCGACAACGTGGAATCGATGGAGGTGATCCGCGGCATCCCGTCGGTCGAATACGGCAACCTGACCTCGGGGGTCGTCATCGTGAAGACCAAAACGGGCTCGACGCCCTGGGAGGCCAAATTCAAGGCCGACCCCTATTCGAAAATGGTGTACGCCGGCAAGGGATTCACGCTCAAAAACGGCAGCGCGATCAATGCTGGCATCGACTGGACGCAGTCGTTCGGCGACACGCGCAAGCGTTACCTGGGCTACGACCGCATCTCTGCGACGCTGGGTTATTCGAGGAGTTTCGACGTGGCGGGACGCCCCATGCTCCTGCGCCTCAACGGCTCGTTCTACTCGAACGTCAACAACAGCAAAACCGACCCGCAGATGCAGGTCACGAGCAGCACCTTCGAAAACAAAAACATCGGCGCACGTCTGAACGCCGAGGGCAGCTGGAAGATCAACGGAGCCGCCCTCACGGCGCTCGAATACGGCTTCATGGTATCGCAGGCCTACCAGAGTGACCGGCTGCACGAATATGTGGCTTCTGCCAGCGGCGTGATCTCCAACACGCTGAAACCAGGCGCCTATGAAGGTATCTTTCTTCCGTCGTCGTACTATTCGGACTATGAAATAGAGGGCAAGCCGTTCAGCGTTTACCTGCAAGTAAAGGCCAACAAGATTATCCAACTCGGAGGAGGGGGGGGGGAATTTTACCAATCTCCGGGCCGGAGCAGATTGGCGGTATGACGCCAATTACGGCAGAGGGCTTCTTTACGACATAAACAAGCCGCCGCAAAGTATTTCGAGCCAAACCTTGCGTCCCCGGTCGTTCCGGGATATTCCGGCGCTGAACAATCTCTCCTTCTTTTTCGAAGACAGGCTCAATCTCAAAATCGGGGGAACGTCGCTCGCCCTGCAGGCCGGTGTGCGCCTGACGAACATGTTCCTCGATCCGCAGGCCGGGCAGAACGACATCTTCGTCGCCGAGCCGCGTGTCAACCTCAACTATTCGCTGTACGAAGGGCCCAAGGCGGCCGTCGCCGTCACGGGCGGCTGGGGACTTTCCTACAAGATGCCCACGCTGCTCTACCTCTATCCGGACAACGCCTATTTCGACCGCGTCAGTCTGGCGAAGATTTCCAATGCCGATCCGACGAGTTCATTGGCCGTTCTGACGACCGATGTCCTGACTGACCTGGCAAATCCCGATTTCAAACCCGCCCGCAGCCGCAAATACGAGGCCGGACTCTCGTTCCGTCTGGGACGCGTGCGCGGTATGGTGACCTATTTCCGCGAGAAGCACACCGACGAATTCGGGTTCTCGACGACGCCTCACTACATGCACTACGAGACCTACGACGTACCGACGGAGGCCACTGATCTTCGATTCGCCGACGGCAAGGTGACCTACACCGACGCATCGGGCAGCACCGTCGATGCCAAAACGAAAAAGGAGGACTACATCGCCACCTACTACCGGCCCACCAACAAATCGCACACCGAAAAACAGGGTGTCGAATACAGTTTCGACCTCGGAAGCTGGCGCGCCCTGTGCACTTCGCTGATCATCGACGGAGCGTGGTTTCACATCAGGCGGACTGACGAACAGGAATATTATTCGAAGATCAGCGAGAATTACGATTACATCCGCCTCATGCCGGCCGGAAGCGGCACGCTGCAAAACCGCGTGAACACCAATTTCCGCTTCATCACCCACATCCCGCAGCTGAAACTGGTCTTCTCGACGACCATGCAGGTCGTCTGGTACGAAAGCCAGCAGAACATCTGGCAGGACGGCAGCGGCAACGACCGCTTCAGCCTCTCCGATGACGGAAAGTTCATGCAGGTCATGCCCGTCGGATTCTACGACAAGCAGGGCAACTACACCCCCTGGCAGCAGGGATTCGGGGACCGTCCGGAATATTCCCAGATGGTCAACAAATCCCTCGCAGTCGCCTATGACCGGGAAACGTTCCGTCCGTGGGTGATGTTCAACTTCCGCCTGACGAAGGAGATCGGGCGTGTCGCCGAACTCTCGTTCACGGCCAACAACTTCACGCGCACCTCCCGCTGGCACTACTACGACACCCGAACGGGTTACAAGCAGATTTACCCCGACATGTATTTCGGCGCCGAGCTGAAACTGCGTATCGGCAGCAGATAACTCGAAAAATCACCATTTGTATCATAAAAATCAAGAAACGATGAAAAGGACGAACTCATTAGCAAAGGCCGGACTGCTCTTCGCAGCGGGCGCCTCCCTCCTGTTCGCAAGTTGCGACAACGGCAAGGACGACGACGGAGGCGACAACGGATCGAAAAAACTCCAACTGACGGTCAACCTGACGGCTCCCACGGGGTATGAAGCGGCACAGCTCCCGGCCATGACCGTGACGGCCACGAATTCCGACAAGGAACTGACCTATACCGAAACCACCGCCGCCGGGGTGGCCTCCGTCACCTTCGAGGTGTCGTCGGGCCAGTACCAGATTATGGCTACCGGCAAGTACTCTCCTACGGTCACATTCACGGGTTCGGTCGCAGCCGACGTTTTCGGGGACAAAGCCGCTACGGTGTCACTGTCCGAAGTCTACGAATCCCCGTTGGTATTCAAGGAGATATACTCGACATCCAACTCGAACTACACGCTCACCGACACCTATTTCGAGATCGTCAACAACTCGAACGAGGTGCAGTATCTCGACGGACTGATCGTCGCAACGATTAATCCGCCCTATCCGGCGAACGTCAACCCGTGGGAATCGGTATATCCCCTCTATCCGGTCTATGGCGTTGCGGCGGCATTCCCCGGCACGGGCAAGGAACATCCCTTGCAGCCCGGCAAAAGCGTGGTCATAGCCAATGATGCCAAAGACTGGACAAGCAACGGGGGCACCGACCTCTCCGGTGCCGATTGGGAAGTCTATATCCAGAACGTTACGATCCCCTCTGCGGATGTAAATTATGACGCTCCGGACCTCACGATACTTTTCAATGAAAATACTCAGCGAAACCTCAATCCGGGATACTCGAAAGGCTGTTTCCTGCTTGCCAAATTGCCCGACGGGATAACCCCCGAAGCATACGTCAGCAACTCGGACAACTTCATGATAGAGCCCAATTCCACGAAGACCCAGCGAAATCTGATGATCCCCAGCGACTATCTGCTGGACGCCGTGGAAATCTGGGATGCCACGGAATCGCAACAGCTCCATCTGCTGCTGTCCAAGGACGATTCGGGACAGGCCGCCGTAACCGGATTCGCAGGCAAGAGCATCCGCCGCAAGGTGACCAAAGTCGAGAACGGCCGCGCCTACTATCAGGACACCAACAACTCGACGAACGATTTCCTGACGGGCCAGCCGCTCACCCCCGGCGTACATCCCACGAAGGCGGACTAAGACCGGCGCCCGATTCCGAGATCCCGACCGAAACGGTGCCGTCGAAAAGCGCCGTTTCGGTCTTACGACACCTCACCTAACGCATTTCTTACGATGAAAAGATACCCGGGTACCGCATTGTGCGCATTGCTACTTTTCGGCGGCGGAACGCTTCGTGCCCAGCACAAGGCGCAGCTTCCCGTCTACCAGGAAATAGAGCGCTCCGGAAACCTCTATTCCCGGAGCCACAACCCCTCGGCGCTGTGGTTCTCACCCGTCGGGAACCTGCTTGACTTCCATGCGGATTACGACATCCGCCGGGGCGACCTGCACGATGTGGACGAATCCTCGAAAATCAATGCCTTCGGAGTCGGAATCTCCGGACAGCAGCGGTTCAACAAGGTGATCTGCTCCGGCAGCATCGCCTACAACGACGGCAAAGAGTATGCCCGGCGCTGGAACTCGACGCTTCAGATCGCTGACGACAATCCTTTCATCCTCGGCGATTCAATCCCGTCGGATTTCAACATCCAGCGCTTCAACCTGTGCGGGACAGTGGCCTACAAACCGCTGGAACGGCTGATTCTCGCCTTGAGACTCGACTACGACACTGGCAGTTCGGCCGACCAGACCGACCCGCGGCCCAAGACCGACGGCATGCACTTCGTCCTCACGCCCGGCGTCCAGTACCTGATGGGCGGCGGATTCTCACTGGGGCTTTCGGGCGGATTCGACTTGATGAGCGAGTCGATCTCGCACGAGGTCATCGACCCGCGCGAATCCTACGTCTATTTCCGTTTCAACGGGCTGGGCGACTACAGCACGATCTCGTCCGGCACGTCGCTCTCCTATCCGCGCAACTATACCGGCACGGAGTATATCGGAGCCCTGCAATTCGCCTGGACCAGCGACCAGGGCGTCGCCAACCTGCTCGAAGCGACCTATGCGTCGAGTACGCAGGAGGCCCGTGACGGAGGCGCCGCCTTCACGTTCCTCGGCGGCGACTATTCGCGCACGAGTTTCGGCGTCAGCGACCGCCTGCGGTTCGGCAACTCCCGGCGCACGCATAACGTCATCGTCGGATGGGACCACAAGCGCGTGGAGGGTATCTGGTATGAACAGACCGCCTACATCGACCCCGACAAGAACAATCAGGTCTCGTACAAGGTGCAGGCTTCGGGGCTGAAAAACAAGGAGACCGTCTCGGTCTTCCGGGCCGACTACCGTTTCGACAAGCTCCGCGACGGGCTTCCGACCTTCGCGCTGCATGCCGCAGGGCGGTATGAGGATTCGGAAACGATCCACTACGAGGGCGACGGATACAACCGCAGCTACACCCGTATCGCCGGATCGGTCGAGGCATCGAAATTCTTCTCGTTCGGCCGCAACCGGATCACGGCGACGCTCGGCGTGCGGGGAGCCGCTCCGATCACCTCCTCACAGCATGTGCAGGAGCGCATCAAGCAAGCCTACACCGACCCGGCATTCGAATACATCACCGCGACCTGGATCGGCGGCAACGCGGCAGTACGCTACCGCCGCCTCTTCGGGAAACTGTGGGCCGGACTCTATGCCGAGGCTTCGCTGAAACGCTACATCGGCGAGAAAAACTACACCGACCTGCTCGAAGGCACCGACAGCCGCAGGTTCACGTTCGGCGCCGAAATTCTTTTCTGACACACAAAACAGCCTATCCATATATGCAGACATTCAAGAAAATACTCCTCGCGGCAACAGTGGCGACAATCGCTTCCGCACAACTTTTCGCAGCCTCGCCCCGCCGCGGCTTCGCCGTGGTGATCGACGCCCGAAGCTACGAGGAAGCCCGCCGGCAGGTCGATGACTATGCCGCCGAAATCGGGAAAAGCGGTCTGGAGGTGCACTTTGTCATCGACCGCACAGGCCAGCCCGATTCGCTCCGGCAAGTGCTCCGGCAGCTCTGGGGTCAGCCGAAAGCCCCGATCGAGGGCGCCGTGCTCATCGGCGACATCCCGGTAGTGATGGTGCGCGACGCCCAGCACCTCACGAGCGCATTCAAAATGGACCAGGCGGCGTTCGACCGCTGGGAGTCGTCGGTCCCCTCCGACCGGTTCTACGACGATTTCAGCCTCGAATTCGCCCCGCTGGGACGCGACAGCCTCCATCCCGGATGTTTCTACTATTCGCTGACCGCCGAGTCGGCCCAGCGGACCCGTCCCGACATCTATTCGGGACGCATCCGCCCCACCGATTGCAGCGGGACCTCGCGTTATGAGAAGCTGCGCAGCTATCTGGAAAAGGTCGTGGAGGCAAAACGCAACCCCGAACCGGTCGATCAGATTCTCTTTTTCAGCGGCAACGGCTTCATCTCGGAGTCGATGGTGGCCCGCATTGACGAGAAAGCGACGCTGTTCGAACACTTCCCGTGGCTCGAACGGCAGCGCAGCGGCATCAGCTACATCGACCACAAGCGCGACGCGCACATCAAGCCGCGGCTGATGAACGAGATGCAGCGCCGCGACCTCGACTTCGCCGTCCTGCACCACCACGGCGACTGGGACACGGAATATCTGAACAACCTGCCGATGACCAACGACACCAAGCAGCAGATCATGCAGATCAAAATGTACCTGCGGGAGTCGATGCGTCACGCCATCTCGCACGATATCCCGGCCGACAGCGCCCGGGCGCGCATCACACGTCGCTACGGAGAGTTTCCCGACGCATGGTTCGCAGGCGCCGACGATCCGAAGACCCGGGCCGCGGATTCCCTCTACCTCTGGGATCTGGACCTCTACCTCTCGGATTTCGGCCGTTACAAGCCCGAATGCCGCGTCGTGTCGCTCGACGCCTGCTTCAACGGCTCGTTCCACCGCGACAGCAGCATCGCCAACGCCTACATCTTCAGCCCGGGGCGCACCGTCGCCGTGCTGGCCAACTCGGTGAACGTGTTGCAGGACAAATGGGTGGACCGCTATGTGGGCCTCACGGGACTGGGCATGAGCGTCGGCAACCTGGCCAAATACGCCCCCTACCTGGAACAGCACCTGATCGGAGACCCGACTTTCCGTTTCGCATCGGCCGACAAGCGGATCGACGTGGATGAACTGCTCCGGCAGGACAGCCCCGCAACGTGGAAACGGCTCCTCGCGGATAGCCGCTACCCTGCCCTGCAGGCGCTGGCCGTCGAAAAGCTCTTCCGCCGCGGTGCCCTTTCGTCGGCGGACCTGCTGCGCACCTTCCGCGAAAGCGACAGCCACCAGCTGCGCATGCAGGCGTTCGTCAACCTCACGGAGTGCCGCGACGACAACTTCATCGAGGCCATTGCACTCGGCATGTCCGACAACTACGAAATGGTCGAGCGCTTCGCCGCCAACATGCTCGCCAAGAGCGGCGACGAACGCCTCATTCCGGCGATGATCGCCTCCTCGATCCGCAACAACACCTCCGAGCGCGTGGAGTTCTCGCTCAAACAGGCGATGCCGATGTTCGACGGGGAAAAACTGATCGCCGAATTCGAACGGCAGTTCCCCGAGACCAATTACATCGACTCCGAAACGGTTTACAGGCTGATCCGCCACTCCATCGAAGTCAATGCAAAGCGCTGGACCGCAACGATGAAGTCGGTCATGGACCCCGAACGGACGAAAAAGGGCCGTATGCAGGATATCCGTGCGATGCGCAACTACCACGTGCATTTCATGGTCCCCGAACTACTGGATTACATGCGCCGAAGCGGCGACCCGGAGGTTCAGCAGGCCATGCTGGAGGCTTTCGGCTGGTTCACGCTTTCGGCGCGCCGCGACGAAATCGCCCGAACGGCCTTCGACATGAGCCGCGACGAATCGCTCGTCCCTGCGGTGCGCAGCGAAGCGCTGAAAACCTATAACCGCCTGAAATGATGAAACGAATCCTATTCCTGCTTCTGTTCGCAGCGACAGGGTTTCCGGCGACGGCGCAGCCCACCCGGACCTACGAGGTTCCGAAGCTGACCGACGAAGTGCGGGCCATCCGTGCGGCTGCCGCCGCGTGGACGCCGTCGAAACCCCTCGAAGGCTCCCTGCCCGCGAGCGTGGACAACTCGAAGCTCAAATACTTCCCGAAAATATTCGATCAGAAAGGCGGCTCCTGCGCCCAGTCGTCGGGCATCCGCTACCTGTTCACCTACGAGATGAACCGCCTGCTGGACCGCGACGCCCAAGCCTCGGACGCCAATACATTCAGCTATTTCTACACCTGGAATTTCCTGAACGACGGCATCGACCAGGGCGGATTCGCCGAGCAGGGGCTCAACATCGCCCGGCAGCAGGGGGCCATGTCGCTGGCCGACTTCCCCGACCCCTCGAGCTACTTCATGTTCAAGTGGGCGAGCGGCTACGACAGGTACACCCGGGCGATGCAGAACCGCGTAAAGGAAATCATCTCGTTCGAGGTGACCTCGCAGGAGGGTGTCGACCTCGCCCGCCGCTACCTTTACGATGCCGGCGACGGCAGCGCCTACGGCGGCATCCTCTCCTACTCGGCGCTGGCTACCGGATGGTCCTTCGACTCGAATTATTCGGGGCCGTCGGAAACGGGCTACACCTACATGCTGACGAAGCTCGCCACGGACGGAGCCCACGCCATGACCATCGTCGGATACGACGACACGGTGGAGTTCGTCAAGGACGGCCAAACCCACAAGGGAGCCTTCATTGTCGTGAACTCCTACGGAACATGGTGGGGCGATGAAGGCCGCTACTACCTGCCCTATTACTTCTTTTTGCAGGACCGCCCGTCGCAGACCCTGAGCCACGACGTCACGGGATGCAGCTGCACGGTGCACTCCCCGCAGGTGGTATTCCGCGTAAAAGTGACCTACGACTCGCGCAACGACCTCGCCTTCACGATGGGCGTGGCCGACAAACCCTACGCCACGACGCCGACCGTCACGCTCAAATCGGCCATCGCGGCCAATCAGGGCGGCGACCACCCCATGCAGGGGCAGTACAGCGACGACAACAGCATCGAACTCGCGTTCGACTTCACGGAGGCGGTGCCCAAATACGCCTCCTACACCGAACCGAAATACTTCCTGACGATCACCCGCTCGGAGATCGGCAAGGCCGGCAGCGGCGTGATCAACGCCTTCTCGGTGATCGACTACCGGGATGCCGCCGGCCCGAAGGAGTATGTCTGCGACCTTCCGCAACCGGTCGTGTTGGAAAAGGGAGCGAATCTCTTCGCTGCCGCCACGACCGACCTCAAGACCACTTCGGCTTCGGCCGTACAATGGCTCGACAACCTCTGGGCGCCCTACACGACGCCTTATGTGGTACGCACGGCAAGCGGCAAATACGCCAAATTCGAGGTCATGAACTACGACCGGGGAGCAGGCCGGGTGACGATCAAGTATCTCTATCAGGGCGACGGCACCCGCAATCTTAACAGCTTAACGGATTGACGACGATGAAAACGATGAAACAAAGACTGCTGCTGCTCGCGCTGGCGGGATGCGCAATACTGCTGGCGGGATGTGCCTCGGACGGTTCGGACAACAAAGGTCCGGCTCCGGAGCCCGCGCGGGTAAAAACACTCTCGGTGGAGGGGCTCAGCAACGACCAATGGGTCTACATCTCGCTCGAGACCGGCAATAAGGTCGGAACGAGTCCGCTCGGCGACGCCGCGCAGGACGCCGCATGGAAAACTCGCACGGACTGGGACATCGCCCTTTGCGGCGAACTGGTCCGGACCAACGGCGGTACGTCGGGCAATGGCCAGGGAGCCATCCAGCAGATTCCGAACAAGAGTTTCAATGCGCTCGACCAGGCGCCCGCCGACGGTTACACGACCGACACGGACGATATAGTTATCCGGCGATAAAAACCATATACGACGAAAAAAAGCTGCGCCCCCTTCGGGTGCAGCTTTTTGTTTTACGGCATGACGGATCAGTACTGTTCGCTCTCGTTGTAACCATCCGAAATAAGCCGCCTTGCATTAATCCAAAATCGTTCGAAGTCCTTC
>OJPZ01000124.1_pt1 | contig 48933 bp, 42 predicted proteins | sample 1598611 | NCBI WGS metagenome assembly OJPZ01 (sample SAMN03922494, study PRJEB24848) | human gut metagenome | isolation source: stool sample | host: Homo sapiens | place: Germany | collected 2011-11
ACGGGGCTCGAACCCGCCACCTCCGCCTTGGCAAGGCGGCGCTCTACCAAATGAGCTACTCCCGCGCTCCGTCTCGCAACGTGCTTGCTTATTGTAGCGCAAACCAGACGGCTTGTCAAGGCTCCTGCGCCATTTTTTGAGAATCTTTTTGCCCGGCCCATCCGCGCCCCCTGGTTCCCAAGGGGACATGGGGGCGAAGCTACGCACAGGAAAACATCGTCCTGAGGGTGGGGGGCGTTTTTTACGTGTGCTCCCCGAAGCTGATCCGCTGTATATCATAAGGCGTCGTCTGGTAAACGAAGTAGTTCAGCCAATTGGTATACAACAGATTCGCATGGGACCGCCAGGTGACCAAGGGGGGCTGGGTATCGTCGTCCTTTGGAAAATAGTTCTTAGGGGGCGCGATGGGGAGCCCGGCGTTTTTATCCCGCAGGTATTCCTTTTGCAGGGTATTCCCATCGTATTCTGAATGCCCTGTAATGAAAAACTGGTTCCCTTCCTTAGCGGACACCGCGTACACCCCCGCCTCCTGGGAGGAGGCTAGGATATGCAGGGCGGGCACTGCCTCGATGTCCTCCCGCCGCACGGTGGTATGCCGGGAGTGGGGCACCATAAACACGTCGTCAAAGCCCCGGAACAGGATGGAGGGTTTATACTCCACCCGATGGGGAAAGATGCCGAACATCTTTTCCGGCAAAGGGTATTTGGGGATGCCGAAATGATAATATAAGGCCGCCTGGGCGCCCCAGCAAATATGGAAGGTGCTGTGGACGTGGGTCTTGCTCCACTCCATGATCTCACACAGCTCCTCCCAATATTCCACCTCTTCAAAAGGAAGCTGCTCCACCGGGGCGCCGGTGATGACCATGCCGTCAAAGTTCCGGTCCTTCACCTGGTCAAAGGTCTGGTAAAAGGCCAGCATGTGGGCTTGGGGGGTATTCTTGGAAACATGGGTCCGGGTCTGCATCAGCTCCAATTCCACCTGCAGCGGCGAATTGCCCAATAGCCGGGACAGTTGGGTCTCGGTATCCACCTTCATGGGCATCAGATTCAGCAGCAGCAGCTTCAGGGGCCGGATATCCTGGGTGATGGCCCGGGTCTCCGTCATGACGAAGATATTCTCATCCAGCAGGGTTTTTACAGCCGGCAAATCGTTGGGGATCTTAATCGGCAAAGGCGTATCCTCCCATTATCCCAGGCTGTTCAAAGCCTGATCCAGGTCCGCGATCAGGTCCGCCGCATCCTCCAGCCCGCAGGAATACCGCACCAGGTCCGGGGATACCCCGGCCGCAGCCAGCTCCTGGTCGTTCATCTGCCGGTGGGTGGCGCTGGCAGGATGGAGGCAGCAGGTGCGGGCATCCGCCACGTGGGTCTCGATGGCGGCGATCCGCAGCCGCTTCATAAAGGCTTCCGCCGCCTTCCGTCCGCCCTTCACCCCGAAGCTCACCACCCCGCACACCCCCTGGGGCAGATACTTCTGGGCCATGGAATAGTAAGGGTCGGTTTCCAGGCCGGGGAAGCGCACCCAGGATACCTGGGGATGGCTTTGCAGGAACCGGGCCACCGCCAGGCCGTTTTCGCAATGCCTGGCCATGCGCACATGCAGGCTCTCCAGCCCCAGGTTCAGTAAAAAGGCGTTCTGGGGGGATTGGATAGCGCCGAAATCCCGCATCAGCTGGGCCGTAGCCTTGGTGATAAAGGCTCCCGCCAGGCCGAAGCGCTCTGTATACACCACCCCATGGTAGCTTTCATCCGGGGTGCAAAGGCCGGGGAATTTTTCCGGATACGCCGTCCAATCGAACTTGCCGGAATCCACGATGCAGCCTCCTACCCCAGCCCCGTGGCCGTCCATATACTTGGTGGTGGAATGGGTCACGATATCCGCCCCCCATGCAAAGGGCCGGCAGTTTACAGGGGTGGCGAAGGTGTTGTCCACGATCAGGGGCGCCCCGTGCCGGTGGGCCGCGGCGGCAAATTTTTCAATGTCCAGCACCGTCAGGGCGGGGTTGGCGATGGTCTCCCCGAATACCGCCTTGGTGTTGGGCCGGAAGGCGGCCTCCAGCTCCGCTTCCGTGCAATCCGGGGACACGAAGGTAAATTCGACGCCCATCCGCTTCATGGTCACCGCAAACAGGTTGTAGGTCCCTCCGTAGATGCTGGAGGAGGATACCACATGATCCCCGCAACCGGCGATGTTAAAGATGCTGTAAAAGGACGCGGCCTGGCCGGAAGCGGTGAGCATGGCGGCGGTACCGCCCTCCATCTCACAGATTTTGGCGGCCACATGGTCGTTGGTGGGATTCTGGAGCCGGGTATAGAAATAGCCTGCGCTCTCCAGGTCAAAGAGCTTTCCCATGTCCTCGCTGGTGGCGTATTTAAAGGTGGTGCTTTGTATGATGGGGATCTGGCGAGGTTCTCCGTTCCCCGGGGTATAGCCTCCCTGCACGCACTTGGTTCCCATCCTGTATTCCATAGCCTGTTCCTCCTCCCGCCGGGATGCAATATAATAATGGAACTACTATAGTATACCAGCGGCGGCCTTGTCAAATCCTTTTGCCAGCCTATGCGGGGTCAAACCAGGCCAAGGGGATGCGGCCTATATATATTGACACCGGAGGGTGGTTTTGCTATCCTGATTTAATTGGTATGCTGGTCCCGCCAATACGGCGCCAGCCATAGCAAAGGATAGATTGGAGCAAGTGCAACATGGATACGATTTTTTACGCATTCCTTTTGACCCTTTTGGCCGGGTTGAGCACCGGCATCGGCAGCTTGATCGCCCTGTTGGCCAAGCGGACCAACCGCCGGTTTTTATCGGTGAGTTTGGGCTTTTCCGCTGGGGTCATGGTGTATGTTTCCATGATCGAGATCTTTGCCAAGGCCCAGTCGGCCCTAACCGCCCAGCTGGGGCAGCGGCCGGGCAGCTGGGCCACGGTGGCGGCCTTTTTCGGGGGCATGCTGTTCATTGCCATGATCGATAAGCTGATCCCCGCGGAAAAGAATCCCCATGAGGTGAAGCTGGTGGAACAGGAGGATGCGGCGCCCCCAGCCCGGAAGCTGATGCGCATGGGGGTGTTTACCGCCCTGGCCATCGCCATCCACAATTTCCCCGAAGGGTTAGCTACCTTTGTTTCCGCCCTCCAATCCCCCTCCATCGCCATCCCCATCGTGGTGGCCATCGCCATCCACAACATTCCCGAGGGCATCGCCGTGTCCGTGCCCATCTACCAGGCCACCGGTTCCCGGAAAAAGGCCTTTTGCTATTCCTTCCTGTCCGGCCTGGCGGAACCGCTTGGCGCTTTGATCGGCTGGCTCCTGCTGATGCCCATCATGACGGACACGGTCTTCGGCATTATTTTTGCGGCTGTAGCCGGCATTATGGTATTCATCTCCTTCGATGAGCTGTTGCCCGCCGCCCGGGAATATGGAGAGCATCACCTGTCCATCTATGGCCTGATCTCCGGCATGGGGGTGATGGCGGTGAGCTTGCTGCTGTTCATCTAGCTCCCGAAATCCCCCCCTCGTACAAAAAAGCGCCTTTCCTCAGGGAAAGGGCTGCGAGGTAATATTCTATTTGATATAAGCGGCCGCATACGAAATAGCGGCCGCTTTTTTCTTTGAAGGCCCATGCGTGTTCCGTTGGCCGGCCCTTTCCCCTTGGCGCGGTGCGGACTGCGTTCTGCCTTGTAACCCCAACGAGGACAAGGCCCCTGCAAAAAGCGGGCGGCCATGTTTCTGTCCGGGGCTGTTCAGGTGCCGCTTTTACGTCCGATTGCCGGCGAACTGGGCCATATACAGGGCGTAATAGGCACCCTGCTTTTCCAAAAGCTGCTGATGGTCCCCCGTTTCCACCACCCGCCCGTGGTCCATGACCACGATCACGTCCGCGTCCTGGATGGTGGAAAGCCGGTAGGCGATAATGAGGCTGGTACGGTTTTTCATAAGCCGGACCAAGGCGTCCTGGATGCTTTGCTCGGTACGGGTATCCACAGAGGAGGTGGCTTCATCCAAAATGAGGATCTTGGGATCGGCCAGAATGGCCCTGGCAATGTTCAACAGCTGCCGCTGGCCGTGGGATAGCCCTGCCCCCGCCTGCTGGAGCATGGTCTGGTATCCCTCCTTCAGCCGCCGGATAAAGGGGGCGCAATTGCTCATAACCGCTGCCCGTTCCATCTCCTTTTGGCTGGCTGCGGGGTTGGCATACTTGATATTGGCGGCAATGGTATCGGAAAAGAGCACCGTGTCCTGCAACACGATGGCAGTATTATGGCGGAGCCAGTCCCGACGCAGGGCGGTGATGTTCACCCCATCGATGCAGATCTCGCCGGCGTCCACAGGATAAAACCGCATAAGCAGGTTGACCACCGTGGTTTTGCCGCTGCCCGTGGCTCCCACCAGGGCGATCTTCTGTCCGGCCCGCACCTCCAGGCTAAAATCCTGAAGCACAGGTTTCCCTGGCTCATAGGAGAAGTTCACGTGGCGGAAAGAAATATTCCCCTGCATATTTTCCAGCTCCAGGGTGCCGCTGTTGTCCTCATCCGGCTGGTCCATTAGATCAAATACCCGTTCCGCCCCCGCCATGGCGGTCTGTACGGAGCCATAGAGCTGGGCGATCTCATTGAGAGGCCGGGAAAACTGTTTCGCATAAATGATAAACGCAGAAATGACCCCAATGGTGATCAGCCCCTCCAAGGCAAAATAGCCTCCAAAGGCAGCCACGATGACAAAGCCCAAATTGGTAATGCCGTTCATCATAGGGCCCATGGACCCGCCTAAGACTTCCGCCCGGACGCCTTCTCTGGCCAGCTGGTCGGAGAGCTGGTCAAATTCTTCCCGGGTGCGTTCCTGGCGGTTGCAGGCGGTTACCGACCGATACCCGGCGATCATCTCTTCCCCATAGCCGTCCAGGACGCCCAGGGCGTCCGCCCGGCCCCGGTAAGCGCTGCGCATTTTTTTGGACATCCACTTGGTCACCAGGGCGGTGAGCGCCACCGTCACCAAGGTGATGAGGGTAAGCTGCCAACAATACCAGAACATGATGGCGATGGTCCCCACGATGGTCAGGGTGCCGGATACCAGCGACCCTAAGCTCTGGGAAATGGTGTTGGAGATGTTCTCAATATCGTTGGTCATGCGGCTCATCAGATCCCCGCTGGAATGCCGATCCAAATAGCCGATAGGCAAGTGATCCAATTTTTCAAAGAGGCCATAGCGCATACAGCCTACGATGCTCTGGCTTAGCCGGGCAGCCAAAAGCCCCTGGATCAAGGTGAAGGTCACGTTTAAAAGGAAGGAAACTAGCAGCCATCCCAGCAGGAGGCGGAACTGGCCCCAAGTCCTTTCTTTCAGGGCGTCGATCACCTGTCCTTGGAGGGCGGGGGAAGCCAAGGAGGTAATGGTCACCAACAGTACCGTCCCCATGAGTCCCAGGAACAAGCCCTTGGTTTGGACAAAATAGCTTAGCAGCCGTTTCAGGGTGCCCTGGGTATCCTTGGGCTTTTCCACCGCCTGTCCCATGGTGGAGGGGCGGCGCAATTCCACCTTTGGTTTGATTTCCGTCGTCATGCTTGCACCTCCCGCTTCATCTGGGAGCGGCAGATCTCCCCATACACCGGTGAAGTCTCCAGCAGCGTCGCATGGGTCCCCCAGGCAACCAGCTGCCCATCCTCCAGCACCAGGATCTTGTCCGCATCCTTTACGGAAGCCACCCGCTGGGCCACGATGACCTTGGTGATCCCGGCCAGTTCCCGGTTCAGGGCCACATGGAGGGCGGCCTCCGTTTTAAGGTCTAGGGCGCTGGCCGCATCATCCAAAATGAGGATCTCCGGCCGTTTCAGTACCGCCCGGGCAATGCAAAGCCGCTGCTTCTGCCCGCCGGAAAGGGAGTGGCCGCTTTCGGTGACCTGGGTATCATAGCCATCGGGGGTGCGCAGGATAAAATCCTCCGCCTGGGCGATCTGCGCCGCCTGGCGGATCTGGTCTTTCTCCACCCCCTCTGCGCCCCAGGCGATATTTTCACCAATGCTGCGGGAAAACAGTTCCGCCTTCTGCTGCACCAGGGCTACCCGGTCCCGCAGGGCTTCCATGGGGAAATCCCGCACATCCACCCCGTCCACCAGCACGGCCCCTTCCGTGGCATCGTAAAATCGGGGGATCAGGTGTACTAGGCTGGACTTCCCGCTGCCGGTGGAACCGATGATGGCCACGGTCTGGCCCGGCTCTACCCGGAAGGATAGATCCCGCAATACCAGATTTTCCGGAGCCCCCGGATAAGCAAAGGATACGTGGGAAAATTCAATTTCTCCCTTTCTATTTGGCGCCGGCAGGGTGGAACCCGGTTGTTGGGCCGGCTGGGTATCCAGCACTTCCCGGATGCGCTTCCAGGAGGCGGAAGCCCGGGTAAAAGTCTGAAAAATATTGGCCATGAAAATGATCCGCATAAGGATCAGGGACAAATAGGTGATGGCGGCCATCACCTGGCCCGGGGTAATGGCGCCCCCGGCCTGTACCGTAATGCCGCCCACGTACAGCACCCCCACGGTGCAAAGGTTGAGCACCACGTTTACGCAGGGATTTAAAAAGGCAAGGCTGGTTTGGGCCCGCAGATTGATCTGGCAAAGGCTGTCGTTGGCTTTGGAAAAATTCTCCAAGGCGTCCGCTTCTTTGACATAGGCTTTCACCACCCGGGCCCCGGCGATATTCTCCTGGACGATACAGTTGATCTGATCCAATCTATGCTGGATCACCGTGAACAACGGAGAGACCCGGCGCAGGAAGAACACCAAAAAGATGGCGATCACAGGCAGCCCGCAAGCAGCCACCATGGCGAAGCGGGGGGATTGGCGATAGAGCATATAGATGCCCCCGAAGAACATCACCGTGCACCGTACCACCGACCGCATGGACATCATGACCATCTGCTCCACCTGGGTGACGTCATTGGTAATGCGGGTGACCAGGGAACCGGTGGTAAACCGATCGGTCTGCTGGAACGAAAAGGTCATGATCCGGGCAAACAGATCCTTGCGCACGTCGTTCCCAAAGCGTTGGGCCGCCACATTGGCGAATACCCCGCACAGCACCCCGCAGGTGCCTCCAAAGGCCACCAATAGCAGCATCCGAATACCCATGGACCAAATAATAGCCATATCCCCGCCCAATACGCCCTCGTCCACAATGGTGGCCATCATATCCGGCTGCCACATATCCATGGCGATCTCCCCCAGCATGAATAGGGGCGCCAGCAGGCAATTGAGCCAATATTTCTTCAAATAGTTCAGCATAGAGGAAGCTCCGTTTCTATGATCCTGGCCAATTCATCCAACAGCTCCCGCATGTGCTTTTCCTTTTCCCAAGTCAATTGTGCGGAAACCCGAGCGTCCGCCTGGTGGATGGCTTCTCGGATCTCCTTGGCGCAGGCCTCGCCCTTTTCCGTCAAATACAGGCGCACATACCGTAGGTCTTTATCGTCCGCTTCCTTTTTCAAATATCCCGTCAAGCCCATTTCCTTTACCGTCTGGCTCACGGAAGCGGTGGTGATCCCGCAGTGGGCAGCCAACTCCTTTTGGCTGACCCCTGGATTGCGCAGCAAAAAAGTAAGCACCATCCGGTAGGAATCCGGTACCCCTGCCCGCGCGGCTACCCCTTTCATATAATTGGCCCATAACCTGTAGGTATCGCGAATCAAAAGCATCAATGGTTTTTCCACGAAAAGCCCCCATATAATTAAGTTCCTATCTAATTATATAGACGGACATTCCATTATGCAAGGCTTATTTTCACCTCCCCCCTTTTCCCCATCAAAAAGCAGCGTAACATGTACGAAATAACGAAGCGCCGCCCCATAGAGGGCGGCGCTTCGTTTGCGGCTGGGGGGACTCCCCCGGCCACTGGGGCAGTGGCCGGGCCAACCCGGGGAACTTAAAACCCATTCACTGGATGGGTTTTTGCCGGCCAAGGCCGGCCGTTCCCTTCGAGCCCCCCCAGCCCTATTGGTAGCGCAACGCCGCCCCCCAAGGGGGGGCGGCGTTGCGTTGGTGCGGCTGGGGGGACTCGAACCCCCAAGGTTTCCCCGGCAGATTTTAAGTCTGCTGTGTATGCCAATTCCACCACAGCCGCGCAAGTATCATTATACGGGCTGTGGAGGATTCCGTCAACTCCCGTAATAGGCTTGACGAAAAAGTTCCTCTGCATCCTTAGGGGTAGGGCAGCGATTTTTAGGCAGGATGGAGGTATGGCTAAGGCGTTTGCAAAGGTCTGGCAGTTTGCTTAAAAACTCCGCCTCTTCAATTCCAAACGCCTGTAAGGATTCGGGCATATCCAGCCCGCCGCGCAGCAAGATGATCCGAGAGCGAAGGGCTTCCAAGCACTCGCCAGGATACCCCAGGCTGGCGCAAATTCTAGCGGCGGCGTTTTTAGCGCCAGGGTCGCGGGAAAGCGTCAAGGGAAGGCAAACGGCCTCCGCAATGCCAGTGGGCAATGGCTTGTAAAATGCCACGCATAGTTCCGCGGCCATAGCGGTACAAAGGCCGGCCGGCGCATTGGAAAAGGCCAAGCCCGCCATACATTGTCCCTCATGCAGCATGGTCCGAGCAGCGACATCGCCGCCGGCTGCTGGTTGCAGCTTATCAAAAATGACGCAGGCAGCATGCAGTGCCAAGGGATATGCCAGGCTAGCCTGGCCATGGAACATGGCCTCCAGCGCCTGGGATAGCGCCGCCATGCCGCCCCGGGCTAAAATGGTTCCGGAGCAGGGTGCTGCAAGGTCTGGATCTATGATGGCCATATCCGGCGCCAAGACCGGATGCCGCAACAAATGCCTGCGGCCCTGGGCGGGGTCCAGCAAAAACGCCGCGCCGCCCAAGGCGGCTTCCCCGCCCCCGCCAGCCGGCGCAGCCGCCATTCGCGCCTGCCTGCGCAGCAGCGGCAACCTGCCCTCTTCCAGAAAAGCGCGAGGCGTGAGGCCGGGGTCTTCATAAAAAGCCCACATCGCTTTTGCTGCGGATATGCTCTCCTCCCCGCCCAGGGCCACGATCCAACCAGGTTTGAATTCCTGCATCGCCTTGGCGCCTGTGAGGGCCAAGGCAAGGGTTGGTCCCCCCGGCGTGCATACAAAGGGGCGGACCAGCATGCCCGCTTCCTGCAAAAAGCCCTCTGCCCGGCGTAAAAAACCACTTTGCCGGGCCGCGGCCCCGCATACCAGCATCGCCCGGCTCCCATTTAACTGTTTCAGCCTGGATAAAGCGCCCCGCCCATAATACAGATCCCGGGGAATGGTAAAGCGATCCATTGATTTGCACCTCCTTCTCTCCCCCTAGTTTTCCAGGAAAGCAGAATGCCTATCCTTTTTTCATGAAAGGATAGGCATTCGATTTGTCCGGCGTCTTACCGCCTTGGGGCATTCCCGTAGCCACCCCAGCCATGGGAAAACTGGCGTGGGGTTTGTGGTCCTTTGCAATACAAGCCCTTTGTTCGGCTGTGGCCCATGCAAAAGAGCGGCAGCTGTTTTTTCCCGGCGTCTGCGCCCTTACCAGGGCACCACAAAGCCTTCGTCCATTTCATACCGCCGGGCTTCCAGCGTCTCCTGGTCAAACAGGAAATACCGTTCCGGCCTTCCGCCCGTATCCCCAAAGGTGCAGTCCACGTACAGGATCTCCCCATCCAAGCGCACCATGTTCCATGCATGGCCCGCCCCATCCTGATAGCCGTTTACCGTCCAACAGTCCAGTCCCAAGCCATCGCACAGGGCCTGGAAGGTCCTTGCATAGCCGGTGCAAACGCTCCGGCCCGCCACCAAGGCGCCATAAGCGCTGCGCAGGATCTGCATCTCCTCGGTCAGGGTCTGTTCCTCGGTGGCGTCCCGGATGGCGTCATCGTATTCCGTCATGTCCATGACCCGCTGATATACCGTTCGATAGGCTTCCCGGCTTTCCAGGCCCTGAACCTGTTCCTTCAGGCGGGCCAGCTCTTCTTCCAGGGCGGCGTCCAGCTCCGCCTGGGCTGCTGCGATCCTTTCCGCCGGTACGCCGAATTCCAGCCAATACCGGCCGATTTGCCGCTGGCCAGGGTTTTCTAGGATCTCATACCAAATGGAATCCCCTTCGCAGGCCAGGGTAGCGCTATTTACTTCCGCCGTGTTGATCCAGGCAAACAGGGTGGTTTCATCCGGCCGTACCCCTTCCAGGATCACGGTGGCTTTTGGGCTCCCCGCCGCCCATTGTTGGATCAAGCTCTCCACCATCTCCAACCCGCTGCGGGCCACGGGGATCTGTGATAGTGGTAATGTATCCGCTTGATAGGTCAGGGTCAGTTCTAGGGCGATATAGCCCTGGCCCTCTGGCTGCCGGCAGGTTTGCAAGGCCCATTCGCCATTTCCCACCAGATAGCCGTAGGCATAATTGCGATTGGAAAGCTGGACGATGTCCTGATGGATCTGTTGATTCAGCTGATCCAGATCCTGCTCTTGGAAAAAGCGGATCGCCACCGGAGTTTTGTCCTGCATCATATCCATGAGCAGGGCTTCCAGCTGTCCCTGGTCGTAAGCAACCGGTTTGGGGGAAGCCCCCTGGGCCTGGATCAGGTCTGCTAGCAGGGCTGTATCCTTGGGCACCAGCCGGATGGTGACGGGGACATAGCCCCATTCTTCTCCAAACTGTACCCCGTAGTCCGCCAAAAACCGCTGGGCCAGGTAGCTTTCGCCCTCTCGAAGCCTGGCCATGGTCTCGGTGACCATTTGTTGTACGCTCCGCTGGCGGCCCAGCAGATTGATGGTAAAACTGGTCTCTCCCGCCAAAATCGCCTGTTCCACCTGGGCCTGCAGGATCTCTTCTTCCGCTGGCAGCGCCTCTATCCCCTGCCGTTGCAACACCTGGGCTGTAGGCTGACAGCCTGCCGCCCAGGTCAAAAGCAGCAGGATGGTACATAGCAGGGCCAGGTTTCGTTTCATCAAGTTTTCCTCCAAGGGCAATAGTTAAGGCAAAAAAGCTGCTTTGAGCGCCGGGCCAGGGCTGCATACCCTGTGCGGTACGGCACGTCCCAAAGCAGCTTCATAAGGCCAGGATGGCCCGTTTGCCGGCCGGCTTAGTACGCCTTGCCGAAATACATCAGATGCTTGGCCTTCTTGCCGCAGAAGATGCAGGTATCTCCATGGGCCTCCGGGTCATAGTCCAGGGTATAGCAACGGGTGGTAGCGCCGGTAATGGCCTTGATCTCGTCCTCGCACTCCCGCTCGCCGCACCAGGGAGCTTTGGCAAAGCCCGCCTTGACGGCTTCCATAAAGTCGCCGAAGTCCCGCACCTCTTGGGTATGGCTTTCCCGATGGGCCAGGGCCCGGTTGAACATACTCACATGGATGTCGTCCAGCAGGGCCTTGATGGTATCCGCCAGGCCATCCAGGGAGACAAATTGTTTTTCGTGGGTATCCCGCCGCACCAGGACAGCCTGGTTGTTTTCGATGTCCTTGGGCCCCAGCTCGATGCGCACCGGCACGCCCTTCATTTCCCACTGGTTGAACTTCCAGCCGGCGCTCTGCTCGGTATCGTCCAGCTTCATCCGGATGCCGGCGGCCTTCAGGGCGCGGAACACTTCCTCCGCCTTGTCCATGACCCCGGGCTTGTGGGGGGCGATGGGCACGATCACCGCCTGATAGGGGGCGATGCGGGGCGGCAGCATCAGGCCCCGGTCGTCCCCGTGGACCATGATGACCCCGCCGATCATCCGGGTGGAAGTGCCCCAGCTGGTGGTCTGGCAGTATTCCTGCTTGCCCTCCCGGCTCAGGTACATGATGTTATAGCTGCGGGCGAAGTTATCCCCCATGTTATGGGAGGTGCCCATCTGCAAGGCCTTGCCGTCCTGCATCATGGCTTCCATGGTATAGGTGGCCTTGGCGCCGGCGAATTTTTCCTTTTCGCTCTTGCGGCCGGTGAGCACGGGGATGGCCAATACGTTTTCCGCGAAGTCCTTGTACACCCCCAGCATCCGCATGGTCTCCTCCTGGGCCTCCTCAAAGGTGGCGTGGGCGGTATGGCCCTCCTGCCAGAGGAATTCGGCGGTACGCAGGAAGGGGCGGGTGCTCTTTTCCCAGCGCATCGCGTTGCACCACTGGTTCATCAACACCGGCAGATCCCGATAGGATTGGATCCATTTGGCGTACATGGTGCCGATGATGGTCTCGCTGGTGGGGCGGATGGCCAGGCGCTCGTTCAGGGTTTCCGAGCCGCCCTGGGTGACCCAGGCCACCTCCGGCGCAAAGCCTTCCACATGCTCCGCTTCCCGCATGAGCATGCTTTCCGGGATCAGCAGGGGGAAATAGGCGTTCACATGCCCGGTCTCCTTGAACCGCTGGTCCATCTGCTGCTGCATCAGCTCCCACACCGCGTAGCCGTAGGGCTTGATCACCATGCAGCCCTTGACGTCGCTGTAGTCCGCCATATCGTTCTTGATGACCACGTCCGTATACCACTGGGCAAAATCCTCGGTACGGCTGGCGATATGCTGTACGAACTCATCTTTGTTCTTTGCCATGCTACTCTTCGTTCCTCCAACCTGATTGTGATGATATGGGATGGTTTACGTTCCCCTGCCTAAGCCAGGGGCTACATATCCCTTGGTATGAGGCCACCTGGCCTCCGGTATTCCTATAGATCCTTAAGAATGTCGTCCAGGATGGCGTCCAAGCCGTCCGGCGCGCCAACGGGGGGATTATCCTCCGTCTTTTCCCCGCTCGCACTGCCGGTCAATACGGAATCCACCGTGACCACCTGGTCTTCGTCCTCCTGGGCCGCTTCCGGTTCCCCGGCCGCTTCCGCCGCCTGGGGCGCTTCCTCCTCCGCAGCCTCTTCTACCGTCTTGGCAATGAGGGCGTCCAGATCCAGCATGGGGGCGGGCTCCGGCTCTTTTCCCGTCTCCTCTCGGGGCAGGCTCCGGCCCTGGATGGAATAAATGCTCTGCATCAAAGCGGCAGGGGAATCGTATTCTTCGGGCAGGTTTTCCGCCTGCACCCCAGCCATATCCCCCATGATGGCCGCGAAAATGTCCGCTTGCTTATGGGCTTCTTCCGCGGTCTTGCGTAGATATTCCCGCAGGCATCCCCCTTTACCCTCCAATTCCGCCACATAGGCGTCCGCCTGGGACCGCCGCCGGGCTGCCTCCTCCTCGGAACGGGCTACGATCTGGGCCGCCTGTTCCCGGGCGTTTTGCAGCACCGTATCCGCTTCCTTGCGGGCCGCGTCCCGGTCCGCATAGGCGCTGGCGATAATTTGGGCCTTTTGCCGCTCGGCTTCCTCCCGGATCCGGCTGGCTGCCTGCTGGGCGTCCGTCAGGGCGTTCACAATGGCGTTCCCCCGTTCCCGGTAAGCGGCTAATTCCGCCTGCATCTGCTTTTCCCGGCCGGTCAGCTCCTCCACCCGCTTGGTCAGCACGCCGATCTCCGCTTCCCGCTGGGTCAGCAGGGTTTCCTTTTGGGTTAAGGTCTCTTGTAATTCTTTCCTGCCTAGCATTGCCGTGTCCTCCCCTTTATGTTGATGGTGTCTCTCCTATCAATGCGCCTATGGCTCTACCGGCAGCCGCTGCTGCGCGCAATCCTCCCCCGCCGGCGCCATGCCCATATGGGCATAGCCCGCAGGCAGCACCACCCGGCCCCGGGGGGTGCGGGCGATCAGCCCCAGCTGCAGAAGATAGGGTTCATATACGTCCTCAATGGTGGTGGCGTCCTCACCGGTGGCTGCGGCAATGGTATCCAGCCCCACCGGCCGGCCGCCGAATTTCACGATCATGGTGGTGAGCATCCGCCGATCCACCGCATCCAAGCCCTGGCCGTCGATGGCCAGCATGTCCAGCCCCGCCTTGGCGGTAGCCAGGTCGATCTTCCCATTGCCCCGCACCTGGGCAAAATCCCGCACCCGCTTCAGCAGCCGGTTCACGATCCGGGGCGTGCCCCTAGAGCGGGAAGCGATCTCCAGCGCCCCTTCCGCATCGATCTCGATATGCAGGATATCCGCGCTGCGCTGGATGATCTCCTGTAGGTCCTCGGGGGCGTACAGCTCCAGCTGCTCCTTGATGCCGAACCGGTCCCGGAGGGGGGAGGTCAATAGTCCCATGCGGGTGGTGGCTCCCACCAGGGTAAAGGGCGGAAGGTCCAGCCGGATGGAATGGGCGCTGGGGCCCTTGCCGATGATGATATCCAGGGCGTAATCCTCCATGGCGGGATAGAGGATCTCCTCCACGTTGGCGTTGAGGCGATGGATCTCGTCGATAAACAACACGTCCCCCGGGGCCAGGTTGGTGAGCAGGGCCGCCAGATCCCCTGCATGGCTGATGGCCGGGCCGCTGGTCACCCGGAAGTTCCCCCCCATCTCGTTGGCCACGATGGCCGCCAGGGTGGTTTTTCCCAGGCCCGGCGGGCCATAGAACAAGGCGTGATCCAAGGGCTCGCCCCGGCGCTTGGCCGCCTCGATGTAGATGCGCATATGCTCCTTCACATTGCGCTGGCCGATATACTCCCGCAAAAACCGGGGCCGGAGGCTATATTCCATTGGTTCATCTTCCACGATCATGGAGGATGTGATCAGCCGATCGTCCATGGGTCCCTCCTAGCTGTTATTTTTTCGCGGCCAGGCTCCGAAGGGCCGCCGTGATCATGTCTTCCACCCGGGGGCAGTCCGGCGTTTCCGCCACCGCCCGGCCGGCCACCACCCCGTCGTAGCCCAGGGCCACCAGGGCGGCCGTGGCTTCCGCCCGCATATCCAGGGCCTTGCTTTCCCCGGCGAACACCCCGGTGGGCGCCACATCCTCGGACACCTGCTCCTTGAGCTCCAGCAGCAGCCGGGCGGCGGTCTTTTTCCCCAGGCCGGGCACCCGGCTCAGGGCGGCCGCGTTTTCCGTGAGGATGGCCGCAGCGATGTCCGATACCTCCAAATGGCTCAGCATCCCCAGCGCCAGCTTGGGCCCCACCCGGGATACGCCGATCAGCCGCCGGAACATGGCACGCTCCTCCTTGGTGGCAAAGCCGTACAGGGTGACGGCGTCCTGGACCTGGTGGAAATGGATGTACAGCTTGGCCTCCATGCCCACGTCCAGGGTCTTTAGGGTGGCGGTGGAGCACAGGATCTCATAGCCCACCCCCGCGGCCTCCAAAACCGCCCGGTCGGGCTGTACGTCGTCCACCCATCCGTGAATATGTGCAAACATAGAATCGACTCCTCGTGTTGCCCTCAATGGATCCGGAAGGTCTCCGCCATAGGGCCCATGGTATTGGCGTGGCAGATGGCCACGCCCAACGCGTCCGCCGCATCGTCCGGCTTCGGCAGCTCCCGCAGCCCCAGCAGCAGCTTGACCATCTGCTGGATCTGCCGCTTGTCCGCATGGCCGTTGCCGCACACCGCCTGTTTGATCTGCATGGGGGTATATTCATACAGGGGAAGCCCCGCCTGCTGGGCCGCCAACAGGGCGACCCCCCGGCCGGCGCCCACCTGTAGGGCTGTGGTCACGTTCCGGTAAAAAAACAATTCCTCAAAGGCCACCGCCTGGGGCTGGAAGGTTTCCAGCAGCTGGCCCATGCCCCGATACAGCCTTTCCAGCCGCTGGGGGAAGGGCTCGCCCGCCGCCGTTTCGATCACCCCATAGTCCAACGGCCTGGGCCGGTTCCCTTGCCCGGTCTCCAACACCCCGTAGCCCAGGATGGCATAGCCGGGGTCGATCCCCATTACGATCAACCTATCACCTCATATACATACTGTTCTTATTGTATCATGGGTGCTGGCGTTGTACAACCAGGGATTCTTCCGCTTTTCCCGTCCCTTTTCCCGGCAACCTGTCGTTTTTGCTTTGCCCGGCCTCCCCCGGGGGGGCGGCGCTGGGGCTGCGCCCCAGCATGCCCGGCCGGGCCTCTGGCCCGGCCGGACGGGTGGGCTGCGCCCCCCCGCCGCCCCCCCGTCGCGCCCCTTGGGCAGAGCATGAAAAAAGCGGCTTACCGCCGCTATTTTCAAGGTTCCTCAGCTATCCAGCCCTTCCAGGTATACGTTGATATCCTCCAGGCTATCAAAGCACAGGCCCTGCTCGCATTCCGCCGCCGCGTCCGGAGGCAGGGTCACGTCCAGGGTCAGCAGGATCTCCTCCTGCAGGTCATCCCCGGTCTTACGTACGGTCAGGACCCCTTCCTCCAACTTTAGCAGGTAATGGTCGGGACAACAAAGGGGGGATTCCAGTTCCATCACCACCGCTGCGTTGCTAAAGCTGCTTACGCTATCCACGCCATAGGCTGCCTCCAATTCGGCTTTTGTCTTGCCGATGGCCGGCTGGGCGTCCTCCCTTTCCACCACATGGCCGCAGGCCATGTGATACCGCCATAGGACCTTGGCGTCTGGGGACACGGTTTGTTCCCCCATCTGGGACACCTGCTCTGCCTGGGGCTCCTGCTCCGGCTGGGCAGGGGCTTCCTGGGCGGTCTCCTCCGGCGGGGGCTGGATCTGCACCTGCTGGGTCCCCCGTATGGTATAGCCTGCAGCCCCGCCCAGCAGCAGCATGGCGCAGCAAAGGAGCATGGCTGTGGAGGCGCGTATGGCGCCCAGGGGTTTCAATCCGTTCATTTTCCCAAACCTCCTTGCGGTTTTTCGGATAGTATTCCCAGGTTTTACCCCTTTTATGCGGCCAAGGTCCCTTTGTGGACGCATGGAAAAGGGGCGGTTGCTTACCGCCCCTGGTTCAATCTTCAGGCCGCTGGTTCAATCCAGTAGGTCTGCGTATTCGTCGTTTAAGATCTTGGTGCCGATCTGGTTCAGATCCCCCACCGTTACATATAGTTCCTGCTCCTGGCCGTCCCGCCAGATCCGCAGCTTCACTTGATCGCCTACCTCCATGGCCCCCACATAGGCCACAAAGTCCGTGGTAGCACCTGCGGTGATCCCATCGTAGGACAGGATAACATCGTTGATCCGTAGGTCTGCCACATGAGCCGGGCCGTCCTCCGTCACCGTATATACCAGGATGCCCTGGGGCACTTGATACATCTCCGCGGTAGTTTGGTCGATCTCCACCACGGAAATACCAATGCCAGGCCGTTTTACATGGCCAGTGGTGATCAGTTCCCGCACCACCTCCATGGCCTCGTCGATGGGGATGGCATAACCGATGCCCTCGGCGTTGATCATGTTGCCGTACTCGTCATAGCCCGCATACAGGGCCTTGGCGGAGGTGATACCGATGACCTTGCCACTCATATCCAGGAGGGGGCCGCCGCTGGAGCCGGGATTGATGGCCGCATCGGTCTGAATGTAGCTGTTTACCTGGCCCTCCACATTGGCCTCCCGGGCGGTGGCGCTAATGATGCCAAAAGTGGCGGTATCCGCCAGCATCTCCCCGGTGGGATTGCCGATGGCTACGGTGAAATCCCCCACCTTCACCTGGGCGCTGCTGCCCAGGGCCAGGGGGGTAAGGCCCTGGGCCTCCACATAGACCACCGCCACATCCAGTTTGGAGTCCGCGCCGATCACCTGGCCGGGGGCGGAGGAGCCGTCGATGAACTTCACATCCACCCGGCTGGCGCCCTCCACCACATGGGCGTTGGTGACGATATAGCCCTCGCTGGAAATGATGAACCCGCTGCCATAGGCCATGGGCACATCCTGCTCCAGCGCTTCATCATAATAGTACACGTCCATCCCCACCACGCCCTTGCCGGCGCTTTCCACAATATCCGGCAATGGGTTTGGCATGGCCTGCAAAGAAGGAGCGACCCCATCCAATGCGGGCATTTCCCGGGGGGTATAGGTGGGGGCTTGTGTGGGTTCCGGCTGGGGCGTTGTCTGGGGCTGGGCCTGGTCAGGGTCCTTGGACCCCCATTCCCACTCCCATTCCCAGTCGCCGAAATCCCCATGGATCTCCGGCAGGGAATCCATATCGCCCCATCCGCCCAAGCCCTTGGCCCCCAAGGACACGATTCCGGTGAGCAAGCTGCCTAGGGAGAACCCCACCAGCAAGCATACCGCCCCCACCACCACATAGCCGCCGACGCCTCGTTTCTTGGGCCGCGCCTTAGGCGGTTGGGGAAACTGGGGCTGGTCATGAGGATACTGGGGGGCCACCGTCTGCTGGGGATCGTTTTCCTGCTGGGGTTCCTGGTTCATGTTGATGTTGTTCTCTTCCATGTGTTTTCCTTTCCGTATGCAAGGAATTTGCCAGCTCCCGCCGCTGGGAGGCTTTCCCGTTGGGCTGAGGCCGTTCTGTACGCTTGAGGGTAAAGGTAAAGGTGGTGCCCTGGCCTGGCTGGCTCTCCACGCTGATGTCCTGGCCATGGGCTTCAATGATGCGCTTTACGATGGACAAGCCCAACCCCGTCCCGCTTTGGCTGCCGGGGGTATGGGCCTTTTCCGCCTTATAGAACCGATCGAACAGATAGGGGATATCCTCCTGGGCCACTCCCTTGCCGCTGTCCGATACCCGGACCCAGACCAGCTTGCGCTCCGGCTCCGTGGAAAGCCGTAGTCTGCCGCCTCCAGGGGTGAACTTGATGGCGTTGTCGATCAGGTTGCGGAGCACCTGGGCGATCTGATCCGCATCCGCTTCAACATAGCAGTGTTCCTCGGAAAAGTCAAGCTCCACTTCGATCTTGGCCGCATCGATGCGGGCCTCAAAGGTGAGCAGGGTACGGGCAATGAGTTCGTTGATATCGAAGGGGCCCATATGGACCACCGTCTGGCCGGATTCGATCCGGGCCAGGTCCAGCAGATCGTTCACCATATTGGTCATGCGCTTGTTTTCATCGATGACGATGGCCAAATACTTAGGCGCTTCCTCCTGGGGGATGGTGCCGTCCTGCATGGCTTCCAGGAACCCCCGCATGGAGGTCAGGGGGGACCGGAGCTCATGGGACACGTTGGCCACAAAGCTGCGCCGGGCCTGTTCCAGGTTGTTGAGGGCGTCCGCCATCAGGTTGAAGCTCTTGCCCAGCTGGGCCACCTCGTCCTGGCCCTGGGCTGGGATGCGCAGATTGAAGGCGCCCTTGGAAAACCGCAGCACCGTGGCGTTCATATCGATGATGGGTTTGGTGATCCGGCCGGTGATGTAACTCACCGACAAAAAGGCCGTAAGCACCGCCACGCAGGAATAGAGCAGCACGTCCATCCACACCTGGCGGATGGAGGCATTGATGCGGCTCATATCCGTATGGAGGAACAGGGCGGCGATGATATTGCCCTCCCCGTCCTTTACCGGGGCGGTAAGGGTCATCACCGGGAAGTCCACCCGGTCCCGGAGCATATCGGTGACGATGCCCCCTTCCTCCTGGCCGGACAGGATGGCCGCCGCCATCGCCTCCACATCCAGGTCCTGGCTGCCCGCCCATTTATCCTGGGCGGTCTCGTCCATAAAGGCCCGCTTGCCGAACTGGTCGTCGGCAAAGCGCAGCACGATCAGGGCGTCATATTTGCGGGCGGTGATCAAAAGCTCCTGCTCCGCCACCGGCCGCTTGTTTCCATCCATATACCGGCTGGCCACGGTCTCATTGATCTCCTCGGCCTCCCGGCGCAACTCGCCCTCCTTCTCCCCGATGTACTGCTGCTGGAACATGCTGCCCACCGTAATGCCCAGCAGGAAAAGCAAGCCCAGCGTTACGGACAGGTAGGTGGCCAGCATACGGGAAAACAGGGTTTTAAACATCTACTTTTTTGCCTCGAATTTATAGCCTACACCCCATACGGTCTTTAGCTGCCAGGCGTCCCGCTCCCCCAGCTTTTCCCGAATGCGCTTGACATGCACGTCCACGGTGCGGGAATCCCCGAAGAAATCGAAGCCCCACACCTGCTCCAACAGCTGTTCCCGGGTAAACACCTTGCCCTCCCGGGAGGCCAGGAAGAACAGCAGCTCGATCTCCTTGGGGGGCATTTCGATCTGCTTGCCGTCCAAGGTAACGGAATAGTTATCCAGGGAGATCTCCAAATCTTCAAAGGTCACGCACTTTTCGTTTTCCGGCAGGCTGCTGCGCCGGAGCACCGCCTTGATCCGGGCCAGCAGCTCCTTGGCGTCGAAGGGTTTAACGATATAGTCGTCCGCCCCCAGGTCCAGGCCCTGGATCCGGTCCAAGGTATCCCCTTTGGCGGTGAGCATGATCACCGGCACGTCGCTTTCCTGGCGGAGCTTATCCAGCACCTCCCAGCCGTCCATGCCGGGCAGCATCACATCCAGCACCACCAAAGCGGGCTGGACCCGCCGGAAGGCCTGAAGGGCTTCATCCCCCCGTTCCACGCAGGTCACCTCATACCCCGCTTTTCGCAGATACATCTCAATGATGGCCAGGATATTGCGGTCATCGTCTATGACTAGGATCGAATTTTTTTCCATGGCTGCTTACTCCCTTATTTGATCTTCTTCTGTTCGGACCCGGATGCCGTTGGCCCGGAGCAGGGCGGCCGTCACCCCGTCCCCCGGGCGGCAATGGCCGCTGAAGCTGCCGTCATAGATGGCGCCTACCCCGCAGGAAGGGCTGCGGGCCTTGAGCACCGCCTCCTGTACGCCGGCTTCCCGGCAAAGCTGCAAGGCGGCTTCGGCCCCCTTTAAAAAGGCTTCCGTCACATCCTGCCCGTCCCGGCTCATCACCCGGGCCCGGCCCGCTAATACGTCCGCCCCGTCGCCCCCTTGGATCTCGCTGGGCGCCCGGGGGATAGGCAAGCCTCCCAGGCATTCGGGGCAGATGGGCAGGGCGTCCCCCAGGTTTTGGGCTACGGTTGCATGGGGCTTGCTGCCTCCATCGTAGCGGCAGGGCTTACCCAATAGGCAGGCGGAAATGGCCCGTTTTGTCATAATGATACCATCCTTGTCCCTTCGTTGTATGAACGGGGTGTAAACAATCGAAAATTCCTCACAAAACCCCGATTTTCCCTTTATTTCTTCAAGGTGACCACCGTCACCCCGGCGTCTCCCTCTCCATAAGCGCCCATACGGTAGGATTTTACCCGTTTGTCCCGTTTTAGATAATCCTGGATACCCGCCCGAAGGGCCCCGGTGCCTTTGCCGTGGATGATGCTCACCTGGTCCAGGCCGCTCATCAAGCAATTGTCGATGTAGCGGTCCACCTCCAGGATGGCCTCGTCCACCAGCTTGCCCCGCACATCCAATTCCAGGCCGCCTTGCCGCTGGGTATCCAGCTGCACCTTGCCCACCCCCTTGGTGGGGGCGGTATCCTGTATCAGCCGCAGGTCCTTTAGCTTCACCGTCAGCTTCATGATACCCGCCTGGACCTGCACGTCCCCCTTGGCGTCCGCAGGGCTCAAAACCGTGGCCTTCTGGTCCAGGGAAAGGATGCGTACCGTTTCCCCGGGCCGCACCTGCTTGGGGGCCGCCCCAGGGTCCTGGGGCTTCTTTTCCAGGGGCTCCGCAAGATCCGCTTCCCGCTTGCGCAAAGCGTCCCGGGATCGCTGGATCACCCGGTCCGCCGCCCGCTGGTCCAGCCCCGGTATGGCCCGGATGGCCGCCACCAGCTTTTCCATCTCCTCCCGGGTCTCGTTCACCAGCCGGCGGGAATCCTCCCGGGCCTTGGCCCGTAGCCCTTCCCGCTCCCCTTCCAGCCTGGCCCGCTGCTTTTCCATCTCCTCCCGCAGCTTGGCGGTGGCGTCCCGCTCCGCCGCAGCCAGCCGGCGTTCCTCCTCCGCCCGGCGGCGCTGGGCCTCCGCCCCGGAGATCACGTCCTCAAATTTTACGTCCTCGCCCTTGAGATATTCCCGGGCCTTTTCGATCAGCCGCTCCTCCATGCCCAAGCGCTTTGAGATCTCAAAGGCGTTGGACTTGCCCGGGATGCCGATGAACAACCGGTAGGTGGGGCACAGCCGGTCCACGTCAAACTCCATGGAGGCGTTTTCCATGCCCGCCCGGGTCAGGGCAAAGGCCTTGATTTCGCTATAGTGGGTGGTGGCCACGGTGCGGCAGCCCCGGCTGTGGAGCTCTTCCAGGATGCTCATGGCCAGGGCCGCGCCCTCCACCGGGTCCGTGCCCGCCCCCAGCTCATCCAGCAGTACCAACGACCCCGCGTCCGCCTGCTTGAGGATCTCCACGATGTTGGTCATGTGGCTGGAAAAGGTGGACAGGCTCTGCTCGATGCTCTGCTCGTCCCCGATGTCCCCGTACACCGCCTGGAACACCGGCAGCCGGCTGCCGGTCTGGGCGGGGATGAACAGCCCGCTCTGGGCCATGAGGGCGAAAAGCCCCACGGTCTTTAGGGTAACGGTCTTGCCGCCGGTATTGGGGCCGGTGATGATCAGGGTGGTAAATTCCTCCCCCAGCCATACGTCGATGGGCACCACCTGCTCTTTAGGGATCAGGGGATGGCGGCCCTTGATGATGCGCAAAAAGCCCTGCTGGTCCATTTCCGGCTGTACGCCTTCCATTTCCCGGCCTAACCGGGCCTTGGCAAAGGCCAGATCCACCTGGCCCAGTATCCCAAGCCCCTCCAGGATATCCTGGCTATAGGGGGCGCAAAGGGCGGTGAGCTCCGAGAGGATCCGCTGGATCTCCTCCTCCTCCTCCCCCAGGAGCTTTTTATATTCGTTGCCCAGCTCCACCACCGCCGTGGGCTCGATGAACAGGGTGGCCCCGCTGCCGGACTGATCGTGGATCAAGCCGGGGACGTTTTGCCGGTATTCCTGCTTCACAGGCAGCACGAAGCGGCCGTTGCGGATGGTGACCAAGGGCTCCTGCAAATACTTCTGGAAGGTGGCGGAACGGATCATATTCCCCAGCCGTTCCCGCACCCGGTCGTTGGCGATGCGCATGCTCCGCCGGATCCGCAGCAGGGCCGGGGACGCCCCGTCGCTGATCTCCTCCTCCCCGGCGATACACCGGCCGATCTCCTCCTCGATGCTCCTATGGGCCTGGAGCCATTGGGCCAAATTCCCCAACAGGGGGCAGTCCTCGGCGGACTCCAACGCCTCCTTGCACAGGCGGATCGCCTTCAGGCACCTTGCGACGCCCAATAGCTCCCCTGGCGAAAGGTACAGGGCCGCGTGGGCCCGCTTTAGGCATCCCCGCATATCCGGGAACCCTTCCGCCGGGCTACGCCCCGTGCGGATCAGCAGCTTTTCCGCCTCTGCGGTCAGGGCCATCTGGCTGGCCGCCTCCCCATTGGTAAACACCGGCTCCATGGCCTCCGCCAATTCCCGGCCGGTGCAGCACTGGGTCCGCTCCGCCACCATGGCCCGGATCTTATCATATTCCAGGGTCTTTAATACCTTTTCCAGCATAGACGCCTTCCTATCTCTCGTTTAATCTACCGCCCGGTTCCAATGTCCCCGGGTGCAGCCCTGGGGCTGGGGCAGGGCCGCCCCCGCCAGGGCGGCTTTGGCCCGCCGTACCAGAGCGGCCGCCTGTTCCGGGCTTTCCTCGTAAAAGGCCAGGTGGAGGGTATCCGGCTTGGGCAGTTGGCCCACCAGATCCAGCACGTCCGTGGGCAGGCAATTCAGCAGCCGCACCAGGCAGCCATCCGCCCCCTTCAGGCTGGATAAGGGGAACCTGCGTCCCTCCCCGTCCTCTATATAGGCCCCGTCCCCCGGGCAGGCCTTGCAGCCCACCTGCTCCCGGATGGGACAATGAAACAGCTGCATCAGCTGGGCCCGGCCATAACCGCTGACCCCCGCAGCCTCCACTGCCAGTATATCACGCATTTGCGCCTTTGTCAGTTCCAAGGAGAGCACCACCCGGTGAAAGCCCAACGCCTTGAGGGCCTGGACCCCCTCCCGGTTGAAGGCCCCCAGCTGAGGCCCGGCAATGCGAAGGGGAAGGCCCTCCATCAGCTCGATCTGTCCCAGGTTGCCCGCCAGGGCTCCGTCCAGCAGGGGGCTTTGCAACAGCGCCGCCAGCCGTTCCGTCTCCCGGCCCTGCACCGATGCGCCGGGCAGGCATATGAGCAGCTTACAGGTCTCCCGCAGGGGCTGCAACGCTGCAAGGGCCTGTTCCGCCCCCAGCCCCGCCTCCAGGGCTACCATATCCGCTCCCGCCTGGGCGGCAGCCCGGGCCTGGGCCTGGGTGCGCACCGCCGCCAGGATGCCGGTCTCCCCTGTAAAGGGGGCGGCGGGGCAGGTCGGACGCCCGGCGGGCGCCGGCAGCTGCCTGCGAAGGCGCAAAGAGGCTTCCAGGGCTTCCACAGCCTGGCGGCGCAATTCGTTGATCTCCCGCACCGGCAAGAAGGCCCAAGCGTCCCCCTGTATCTCTCCCCCTTGGCTGACGAAGGGGGTGCCGCCCAGCTTTTCCCCCTGGGCCAGATACCGTTGGGGGTCTTGGGGTTTATTGGCCTGGGCAGGCGCCGGCCCCATGGCCGTAACCTCCCCTGGCCCCGGGAACCGGCTTCGTATCCCTTCGTCCAGGGATAGGCGTAACTTCGACGCCTCCCCTTGCCGCACCGTAAGGCCTACCTGCACCGGCAGGCGCCGGTCCGTCGCCTGAAGGGCCTGCTCCATTTGCCGCACCAGGGCGGCAGGGGGGTCTCCATGGGCCACGCAGTCCGTGATCCCGTCATCTCCATAAAAGTATCCCGTGCGGCCCCCGCCCCGGTCGAACAGAGCCAGCAGCCGTTCCCGGTGTTCTGCCAATTCCGCCGGCCCAGCCCCGTCCAGGGCCGCCCGATACGCCGCCGTCACCCCGGCCACATAGGCGGGCCGCTTCATGCGGCCTTCGATCTTCAGCCAGCTGACCCCGGCCTTTTCCAGATCCCCCAGGTGCTCCAGCATACACAAGTCGCTCAAGCTCAGGGCATAGTCCCCTTCCCCCGGCCGCCGGTTCAGGGCGCAGGGCTTTCTACAGGGCTGGGCGCAGGTGCCCCGGTTGCCGCTGCGCTCCCCCGCCATGGAAGAATACAAACAGGCGCCGGAAAAGCTCATGCACAGGGCCCCGTGGACAAAGGCCTCCAGGGGCAGATCCACCGCCCGCCTGATGGCGGCAATGGATGAAAGGGACGTTTCCCGGGCCAGCACCCCGCAGGAAAACCCCAGCCTTTGCAATAGTCTGGCCCCAGGGATATCCCCGATGCCCAGCTGGGTGCTGCCGTGGAGGGGCAGGTCGGGCAGCTCCCGCCGGAGCCCTTGGATCAGCCCCATATCGCATACGATCAGGGCGTCCGCCCCGGCCCGGTACAAAAACCTGGCATAGGCCATGGCCTCGGGCAGCTCCCGGTCCGTAAGCAGGGTATTCATGGTGATAAACGCCTTAGCCCCGTAAAGGTGGCACAGGTCCAGGGCCTTTTCCATTTCGGCGTCGGAAAAATTTGCAGCCCCCCGCCGGGCGTTGAAGGCCGCGCCGCCAAAGTATACGCCGTCCGCGCCGCTTTTGAGGGCCGCCAGCAGGCTTTCGGGGCTGCCGGCCGGGGATAGAAGTCGCATAGGGGCCTCCTGTTTTTTCGTTAAAAAAACGGCGCCGGGGCATTGCGTCCCGGGCCGTGGGGCAAATTCAGCAATTTACTTGGTTTGCAGGGTTTTGCTCCCCTCAAAGGGACGCTTCACCGGCGCGGTCTGCCTGGGCATTTCCCTTAGCTCGCTGATGCGGGAATCCAAGGCATTATAATCCTCCCGCAGCTTATGCAGTTCATCGGAAAGGTTCAACGCTGCCAGGATCACACAATTGCCGGTGCTGAGGGTGGGATAGGCCCGCTGCACCTCGTCGATTTTTTGGTTGACATAGTCTGCGATCTGCCGGATGTAGGCTTCGCTATCCGTGCCGGAAAGGCGGAAATCCTGCCCGGCCACATGCACCGTAGTATGGGTCTTGTCCATATTAAATCCCCAATCCCCCATAAATTTGAAGGGTTTCATATATTTTGTATCTTTGCAAATTTATTATACAATAACTGGGGTATGCTTGCAAGACCCAACCCCCTTATCCTGCTGGAGAAATCTCAATTCAGCTGGGCTCCAACGCAAAGGGCGGCGTCGTCGCCTGTTTGGATCACATAGCAGGAAACGTCCATTCCGCCGCCCCGGCCGTCCCGGGCTTCCCCATCCTTCGCGGTCTCCTCCAGCAGGGCGTAAAAGCCGCTGATATCCACCGCCGTGGTGCCGCCGGTAATATCCAGGGCAGCGCATAGGGCAGGCACCGCGTCTTTGCGCCAGCGCTGTTCCAATTCCATCTGCGCCAGGCGCATCTCATACAGATCCCCTTCAATGGGCGTCGGGTTTTGGGGCGCTGGGCCTGGATCTGGGGCAAAGGGCATTTCCAGCAAAAAAGCGCACACGCCGCCCGCCCGGAAGGACAAGGTCAAGGTGGCGTCCTCCAAGTCCGGCCGTTCCAGCCGGTATATGGCCTGGGCCGGCAGCGTCCCTTCCAGGGGAAAGAGCAGGGCGTCCATACCAAAAGCGCAGGCGTTCTCCAAGAAGGCGGATTCCGCAGGATACGGGCAGGGGCTGGGGGTGGGGCTGGGCGTAGGTTCCGCAGGCGCCCGTCCGGGCCAGGAAATGCCTTGGGCCAAATACAGGCCGATGCAGCATAGGATCATGGCCCCGGTAAAGAGCATATAGCCCCGGCTTTTATTCGTTTGCCCTTTCCGTTCCATGGGCTACGCCTCCCCCCACTGCCTGCAAAGGAACGCCTCGATGTCCTCTCCGGCGGGCCGGCCCGCCCGGAGCAGCGCCTTGCAAAAATAGGCCGGCACCGGCGCTGCAAAGGTCATGGTCTCCCCGGTCCGAGGATGGGCCAGGGTCAGCCGGGCGGCGTGCAGGGCCTGACCCTCCAGGCCCAATTTGGGCCGGGCGGGCCCATATACCGGATCCCCGGCCACCGGATGGCCCAAGGAGGCCATATGCACCCGGATCTGGTGGGTACGGCCGGTCTCCAGCCGGGCTTCCACCAGGGTGAAGGCCCCGTATCGTTCCAGCACCCGCCAATGGGTCACCGCCGGCCGGCCGGCCGGATCGACGGCCATGCGCTTGCGGTCCGTCCGGCTCCTACCAATGGGGGCGTTGACCGTGCCCTGGTCCTCCCTTAGGTTGCCTTCCACTATGGCGATGTAGGTGCGCCGGGCGGAATGGGCCTTCAGCTGGTCGGAGAGGCTTTGGTGGGCCAGGTCGTTTTTGGCCACCACCATAAGCCCGCTGGTCATCTTGTCGATCCGGTGTACGATCCCGGGCCGTAGGGCCCCGCCCACCCCGGACAAATCCGTAAGATGGTACAACAGGGCGTTCACCAGCGTACCGTCCGGGTTCCCCGGAGCGGGATGCACCACCATGCCCTGGGGCTTATCCACCACCGCGATGTCCCCGTCCTCGTACACGATGGAGATGGGGATATCCTCCGGCCGGGCTTCCAGCTCCATGGCGGGGGGCAGCCGCAGGGTCACCTGATCCCCGGGCTGTAGCTTATAGGCTGCCTTGGCCTCTTTGCCGTTTACCAGCCCGCCCCCCTGGGCGATGGCCCGCTGGACCTGGGCCCGGCTCATGGAAAACGCCATAGCGCAAAAGGCGTCCAGCCGTTGGCCGCCGGTTTGTACCGTCTGCTCCAGCTGCTCGCCCCATTCCTCCCAATATTCGGTTTCATATGCCCCGCTCATTCCCCCTGCTGGCCCCCCTCGGAAGCGGGGGCCTGGTTGGCGTCCGGCTCCTGGCCGGCGTCTGGGCTTTGGGGTTTAGGCTGGTCGAAATAATCCTTGCCCTTCAGGAACAACAGGTCTAAAAACAACAGGCCGCAGCCAATGCTTAGGGCCATATCCGCCACATTGAAGATGGCGAAGTTAAAAATCACCGCGCTAAACATATCCCGCACGTAGCCCAACCATACCCGGTCGATGAAATTTCCCAGGGCGCCGCCCAGGATCAAGGCCAGGGAGATCTTCATCAAAAGATGCATCCGTTTGCGATCCTTATAGAGGAACCAGATCACGCCCCCGCAAACCACCACCGTGGCCACGATAAAAAACCACCGGCCGCCTTGAAGCATGCCGAAGGCAGCCCCCCGGTTTTCCGTATAGGTCAGGTGGAACACATCCTGCCACAGGGGATAGGTATACGCAGGCAGCTGGGTCAATAGCTTGACGGCCAGGGCCTTGGTGATCTGGTCCACCACCAGGATCGCCGCAACGATGATAACGATCAGCATGTATGCCTCCTTGAGGAAAGTGCCGCCGGCGCTTTTGCCGCCAGGGCTAAAGGTAGTATACCGGACCTGGGGCGGTTGGTCAATCCTGGGAAAGGATATACCATTGGTCCACCCCATACATGATATCCGGCTCCCGCACCTGGGTCACGCCTTGGATCTCAGAGGAATAGACCACGCTATTCAGGCGGAAGTACAGCACGATAAAGGGCAGGTTTTCCACAAAGGACTTCTGAAAGGCTATGGCCGCCTGCCGGTACCCGGTCTCATTTTTGGCGGAAACCACATCCTGTGCCAGGCTGGTAAGCTCCGGGCTGGAATAATTGCCATAGTGGGCGGCGCCTCCCGGCTCCATCACAGAGGTCAGGTCGCAATCCCGTCCCAGGTTGATGCCCAGCAGGCAAAGGTCATAGGCCCCGGTTTGCAAGGCCTGCATATAATCGCTATCCGTCTCCCCCAGGGTGTGGGCCGCGGTGATGACCTCCACGGTGATGCCCAGGTCCGTCAGCTGATCCGCCACCAGTCCCGCAGCCTCCCGCCGGGTGGTATCGGAGGAATCGTTCACCAGCAGCCGTATGGAAAGGGCGCGCCCGTCCTTTTCCAGCTCGCCGGTTTCCGGGTCCTGCTCCCATCCCGCTGCCGCAAACAGTTCCAACGCCCTGGCCTGGTTATAGTCGTACACCTTGCTGGCGCTATCATACACCCAGCTATCCGGCGGGATGGGCACGTCGCAGGGCTGTGCCCGGTTCATATAGATGTTGGAAATGATCTGCCCCCGGTCCAGGGCGCAGGCCAGGGCCTTGCGCACGTTGATGTCCCGAAGGTTTGCATTGGTGTTATTGATAAGCAGTAGCTCCGCAGTCTGGGTCATGATATCCAGCACGATGGTATTGTCGTCCCGGTAGCTGCCCACGCTGGTATTGGAGCTGGGCACCATATCCAACTGTCCCGCCCGGTAGGAAGCCAAAGCCGTATCGTTGCTATCCCGCTCCACAAAGGTGATGGCGTCCAGATAGGGCCGCTGCTTCCACCAGGCTTCATTGGCCACCAGCCGGGCTTGCTCCCCGCTCCAGCTTTCCAGCATGAACGGCCCCGTCCCCACCGGGGTGGCCGCCGGCTGCCCTCCTTCCATGATAGGGAAAGTCAGGGCATACAGGGAAGCGTAGCCTCCCTCTTTCATGGTGATCTCCAGGGTCAGCGGGTCCAAGGCCCGCATGGATTCGATCTTGTCCGCCTCATAGGCATAATAGGAGGACGCCCCCAGGTCCTTGAGCCGGGTAAAGGTGGCGGTCACGTCATAGGCGGACAGATCTGCGCCGCTGTGCCATTTCACCCCGCTGCGCAGCGTTACTGTCCACACCCGGGCGCTTTCGTCCCCGCTCCAGCTTTCCGCCAGCTCCGCCACCAGCCTGCCGTCCGGGCCGATGGTGATCAAGCTCTCGTACAGCAGGGAGAAAAAGGAGAGCATCTCCTCGGTATTCACCTGCAAGGGATCGGTTATATCCGCGTTCAAGGGCATGGGCAGCCGGATCTCCCCGCCCCGCTGGGGGGCCGGGGTGGGGGATGGGGTGGGCAACAGAGGGGTGGCTTCCGCCTCTTCCCCGTCCCCGTTGCCGCAGCCCCCGCAAAACAGGCACGCCGCCGCCAACGCCAACAGCAGCCCTCTACGCAAAGGCTCCCTTATATAATTCTTCATAGACCGCATACGCCCGTTCTACCCTTTCTACATAGTTCCGCGTTTCTTCAAAGGGGATCTCCCGCAGCACCCCATCCTGGGCGCAGGCAGGGTCCTCCAGCCATTTGGATACGTTTCCCGGCCCTGCGTTATACGCCGCCAGGGCATGGGGCAAATTTCCCTCGAACCGCTCCAACAAATATGCAAGGTACCAGCACCCCATTTGGATATTGGTGGCCGGCGCCTTGAGCATTTCCGTTTCAAAGCCTTCCACCCCCAGCTTTTCCCCGATCCAGGCCCCGGTCTCCGGCATGATCTGCATCAGCCCCACCGCGCCTTTGGGGGATTCCGCCTCCGGCCGGTTGCCGCTTTCGCAGTGGATCACCGCAGCCACCAGGTAAGGGTCCAGGCTATATTCCCGGCTGTATTGCTGGATCAGCGCCGGGTATTCCAGCCGGTATTCTTGTTTCTCCACATATACGTTTAATTCTAAAGCCCCCAATATCAGCCCCAGCAGCGCCACCGCCGCCAGCAGGATACGGATCAGCTTTTTCATTCCTCCATCTCCTTGATTCTTCGATACTGGGCGTCCACCTGGCCCAGCAGCCCTTCCACCGGGCCGTCGTTTTCCAGGATCACGTCCGCCAAAGCCCGCTTTTGCGCCTCGGGCATCTGGGCTTGCATCCGCTTCAGCGCCGCTTCCCGGGTGGAACCGTCCCGGGCCATGGCCCGGCTGAGCCGCGCCTCCAGGGGCGCGCTCACCAGCCAGCTTTCCCGGCACAGCCTGTCATAGCCGCACTCAAAGAGCAGGGGCACATCCAGCACCGCCACCCGGGCCCCGGCTTCCCGGGCCCGGTCCAGCTCCCGCTCCATTTCCGCCCGGATGGCCGGATGCAGGATCCCGTTCAGCGCCGCAAGGGCCGCCGGATCGGTAAAGGCCAGGGCGGCCATGGCCTTGCGGTCCAACTTCCCCTCCCCGTCCAGGATGCCGGGACCAAACCGGGCCGCCAGCGCGGCAAGGGCAGGCTGGCCCTTTTCCACCACCCGGCGGGACGCTTGGTCCGCGTCGATGACCACAGCCCCCAATTCCCGAAGACGGGCGGCGGCGGTGGATTTCCCCGCCGCCATGGAGCCTGTCAGCCCGATTACAATGGTATTATTTCGTATCATACCAGCTATGGCCCTCCCGCACGTCTGCGATCAGGGGCACGGAAAGGGGCATGGCCTCTTCCATGCAGGCCTTGAGCAAGGGTTTGACCCGTTCCGCCTCCTCCATGGGGGTATCCAGGATCAGCTCATCGTGGATCTGCAAGACCAGTTTGGCCTGCAGGCCCTCCCGTTCCAGCGCCTGGTATACCCGCACCATGGCCAGCTTGATGATATCCGCAGCCGTACCCTGGATAGGCATATTCATGGCCACCCGTTCCCCGAAGGAGCGGGTATTAAAATTGGACGAAGCCAGTTCCGGCAACTCCCTGCGCCTGCCCAACAAGGTGGTGGCGTAACCCTTTTCCCTGCCTTCCTGGACGCAGCGGTCCATGAAGGCCTTTACCCCCGGATACCGCTGGAAATACCGCTGGATATAATCTCCCGCCTCCTTGCGGCTTACGCCGATGTTCCGGGCCAGGCCGAAGTCGCTGATGCCGTACACGATGCCAAAGTTCACCGCCTTGGCGGCGCTGCGCTGCTGGGAGGTGACCGCCTCAGGCGCTACCCCGAACACCTCTCCGGCGGTGATGGCATGGATGTCCGCGCCGGTGCGGAAGGCCTCCACCATGGCGGTATCCCCGCTCATGTGGGCCAGCAGCCGCAGCTCAATCTGGGAATAGTCCGCCCCCACCAGCACCCGGCCCGGGCTGGCCACAAAGGCCCGGCGGATCTCCCGGCCCAGCTCCGTGCGCACGGGGATATTCTGCAAATTGGGCTCCGTGCTGGAGATGCGGCCGGTGGCGGTAACGTTTTGGTTGAAGCTGGTATGCACCCGGCCGTCCGGCTGCATCAGGGCCAGCAGCCCGTCCAGGAAGGTGCTCTTCAGCTTGGAGAGGAACCGGTATTCCATCACCATGGGCACGATGGGATGGTGGTCCTGTAGGCTTTCCAGCACCGAGCTATCGGTGGAGTAGCCGGTCTTGGTCTTTTTCCGGGTGGGGAGGCCCAACTTTTCAAACAGGATGACCCCCAGCTGCTTGGTGGAAAGGATGTTGAAGCTTTCCCCCGCCTGCTGGTAGATTCCCTGCTGGATCTCCTCCAGCCGCCGGGCGAACAGCTCGCTAAGCTCCCGCAGCATGGCCCCGTCCACCATGAAGCCCTCCCTCTCCATTTGGTACAGCACCTCCACCAAGGGAAGCTCCACCTGGTTATACAGGTCCAACAGGCCCTTTTCCCGCAGCTCCGCCTCCATATCCTGGCTGGCCTGTAAAAGCCCTCCCGCCCCATAGGGCAGGCTGCGCTCGGACAGAAGGGTTTTTAGGGAATCCGCCGGATGGATGGCGTGGAGCAGGTAATCCTGGATCATGGCGTCCTGCCAAGGGCCGACCAGCCGTACCCCATAGGGGGCGATGGCGTGTAAAAACCCTTTGGCATCGAAGAGCCGCTTCTCCACCCCCGGGTCCTCCAGCAGGGGCCGGATGGCCCCCAGGGCCTGCTCTGGCGTAAGGCCCGGGGTCAGAAGATCTCCCCCGTCCAGGGCCACCTGGTATTGCATCGCCGGGTCCGCCGCCACATACAGGCAGCTTTCCTCCAGCTGTATCCCCAGGGGGCTCTTGCCTAAAAGGGCCTTTACCATGGCCTTCAGGGGGGCTTCCTCAGCCACCCGCTGGGTTTGGGCTGTGGGCTCCGCCGGGGCCTCCCCTTCCGGCTTTGTGTCGGAAAGCTGCCCTGCGATCCCCCGCAGTTCCAGCTTGTATAGCAGGGGCAGCCCCCCCGCCAGGGCCTGGGGCCGGAACGCCCATTGGGACAGCTCCGCCTGAAGGGGCGCCGCCGTGTCGATCTTTCCCAGCCGGTAGCTGAGCCGGGCCAGCGCCGCCCCCTGCTCCAGCTTGGTGCGCAACGCCCCCTTCTCCTCCCCGGCATGGGCCAGGGTATTTTCCAGGGTGCCGTATTTTTCCAACAGCTTCAGGGCGGTCTTTTCCCCCACCCCGGGGACTCCGGGGATGTTGTCCGAGGCGTCCCCCATGAGCCCCTTCAGGTCCACCATCCGCTCCGGCGTAAGGCCATAGGCTGCCAGCAGGGCCTCTTCGTCGTATTCCACGGTCTCCGTAATGCCCTTCTTGGTCATCAGCACATGGGTATGGGGGGTGATCAGCTGCAAAGCGTCCCGGTCCCCCGTCACCAGCAGGGCGTCGCTCCCCGCCGCCTCCGCCATGCGGCTGGCGGTGCCCAAAATATCGTCCGCCTCATAACCTTCGCATTGGCATATGGCGATGCCCATGGCCTCCAATACTTGCCGCAGCAGAGGAAACTGGGGGCCAAGATCCGGCGGGGTAGGCCGGCGGCCCGCCTTATATTCCCCATATTCCCCATGCCGGAAGGTGGGCCCTTTCATATCAAATGCCACCACCAGATAATCCGGCTGCCGCTCCAATAGCTTGAGCAGCATCCGCAAAAACCCGAATATGGCTCCGGTGGGGGTTCCGTCCTTGGCGGCCATGGAGGGCAAAGCATAATACGCCCGGTGCATCAGGCTATTTCCATCGATGGCGATCAGGTTCTTCAATCTCATTTCCTCGCTTTTCCCCGCCGGAACAGGCAGGCTTGCTTATCCTTATATTAAAACATACGGACCGCTAAATTGCAATTTAACGGTCCGTAAACTGTGGGGGATCCCCAAGATCCCCCACAATGTGTCAAAGCTACCTATGGCCGTTTTGGCGTTATGCCTCCTGCCCCGGCTCCTCCTCCGGCTCCTGGGCTTCCGGCAACTGGGTAGGCTCCTCCGCCGGCTCCCCTTCCGGGGCCTCGGGCTGGGGCATCCCCAGGTCCTTCTTCCGGCAAGCGAACAGGAAGAAGGGCATGGTAATATTGAACAGGATGCTGAGCACCAGGAACAGGGTGGTGTTCTTGGGATCGCAGGATTTATAGATCCTGTACAGGGCGATGTACTGGAACACCGCGAATACGATCGCCTCCGCCAGCAGCAGGAAATAGCCCAGCAGCATCCACACGGCCATGGCAGCCACCTGGCTCCCATTATCGATCACGGCGCCTGCCACCATGCCGCCCATCAGGCCGAAGAACAGGCCCAGCAGCACATACATCCCCACCTCCAGCCAAAGGAGCAGCCTGCGCTGGTATTTGACCTTGCCTTCGGTGAAATATACATATTGATCCGCCAGGCTACCCATGATCCAGCGGGCGCCGCACACGGGCACCCAGGCAAGGCCGGGGTGCAGGATACCCCGGCGCTTGGCCAGGGTGAAAAGGGATAAGGACAGGAAAATATACATTACAAGCCCCAGTCCCAGGCTGATCAGGCCGATCACGCCAAATACGGCTGCAAAGGCGAATACGCGACTATCCATAAGGTACCTCCTATTTTTGAGAGATGCGGAAAGCAAGCCTGCGGCCTCACCCTAATAGAGGGGCAGCGGCTCCTCCTCCCCGCCATCCGGCTGGGGCATACCCAGGTCCTTGTTCCGGCAGGCGAATACGAAGAAGGGCAGGGTAATGTTGAAGATGATGGAAAGCACCAGGAACAATACCGCGTGCTTGGGATCGCAGGATTTATAGACCTTATAAAGGGCGATGTAGATCATTACGCTCAGGGCGATGCTAGCCAGGTTCAGCAGGGTTTGTACGCCGTTGAGCTGCATCAGCTGCATGGTCACATCCTGCCCTGCCAGGGTAGCCGTCAACAGCTGGATGGCGAACACCAGCAGCGGAATAGCCGCGGCGTTGAGCACCAGTTCGCCCCAAAGGAGGATGTGCCGGGAGCACCGGAGCTTGGCGCCGGTCAGGCTCGCGTACTGGTCCGACAGGCTCCCCAGGATCCACTGGGTGCCGCCGATGGGGATCCAAGCCAAGCCTGGGGCCCGGATGCCCCGGCGCTTGGCCAGGGTATAAAAGCCCAGCGAGGAGAAAATGTAAGTTACCAACGATAGAATGCCAGCGACAACCAAAATGGTCACAAGAATGGATGTGATCATGGCCAGGATTTCCGCATCAGGCGTCATTTGCATGGTTCATTACCTCCAACCAATGTTTTTTGTTTGTATGTTTATTTGCCCCTGCATAAAGCGGGGCAGGGTTAGCATTTCCCGGGGAATGGGCCCGGCTCAGGCGCCCACCACTTCATACACCATGGGGGCCGCTTCCGGCGGCTCCTTGGAAAGGGTGATGGCGCCCCGCAGGGTATTCATGGCTTCCGCCAGCCGGGTCTCGTCGTTTACATACAGGGTTGCCAAGGGCTCGCCGGCTTTCAGGTAATCTCCCCTACGCTTGTGCATGATGAGCCCCACCGCCGGATCGATCACGTCGGTCTTTTTCGCCCGGCCCGCTCCCAGCAGCTGGGCGGCGGTGCCGATGTGGGCGGCGGCCATGTTGGCGATGTACCCGCTCTGCTCCAGGGCGACCGGCACCAGCCTACGGGTCTTGCACAGGGCGTCCATATCCTCCAGGCAGCCGGGTTTCGCCCCCAGGGCGCATACCATGGCCTGGAGCTTTGCAAATCCCGCCCCGGACCGAAGGGCCTGGGTGAGCTTTTCCTCCGCCTCCGCCGCGTCGTTTGCAAGGCCCCCTAACAACAGCATATGGCTGGCCAGGAGCATACAGACCTGATAGAGGGGATCCTTCGGCGGGATCTGGCCGCGAAGCAGCTGCACCGCCTCCCGCACCTCCAGGGCGTTGCCCACCGCCATACCCAGGGGCTGGTCCATATCCGTGATCACTGCCACGGTTTTGCGGCCCACATGCTCCCCGATCTCCACCATGGTCTGGGCCAGCGTATGGGCCTCTTCCAGGGTCTGCATAAAGGCGCCGGAGCCGGTCTTCACATCCAGCACAATGGCGTCGGTACCGGCGGCCAGCTTTTTGCTCATGATGCTGGAGGCGATCAAGGGGATGCTCTCCACCGTGCCCGTCACGTCCCGCAGCGCGTACATCCGCTTATCCGCCGGCACCAGATCCCCTGTCTGACCGATGACGCACACCCCCAGCTCCTTCACGATCTTTTTAAAGGCGGGGATCTCCACATCGATGCACACCCCAGGGATGGACTCCAGCTTATCTAGGGTACCGCCGGTATGGCCCAGCCCCCGGCCGCTCATCTTGGCCACCGTGCCCCCGCAGGCCGCCACCAGGGGCGCCAGCACCAGGGTGGTGGTATCCCCCACCCCGCCGGTGGAATGCTTATCCAGCTTGACGCCTGGCAGGTCGCTCAGGTCCACCACCTCGCCGGAATGCCACATGGCTTCCGTCAGGGCGGCGGTCTCCCGCGGGGTCATGCCCTGGAAGCATACGGCCATCATCCAAGCGGACATCTGGTAATCTGGAATCTCCCCTTGGGTGAACCCCTGGATGATATGCTGGATCTCTTCTTTTGTATGGGCTTCCCCTCTGCGTTTTTTCTGGATCAGATCCACCATGCGCATATCGTTTCCCTCCCCATTCTTGGATTCCCTGCCGCGCCCTATGCCAGGCGGTTCGCGGCGCATATACGCAGCTCCGGCAGCGTATCGTATATTGTACCACATGCCCCCATCCCTTTCAAGGCGCTCCATGTATGGAACGCTTCCGCCTTGGCAACACTACCCCCATGACGGATTGGGAAAAATTGACCATAGACTTGATCGATGCCCTGGAACAAAGCCGGGTCCGGGAGCTGGCCCATGTGCTTGCCAATACCCGCAGGCTCCTGTGGAACAGCTTCCTGTCCGGCGTCTTCCGGGGGTTGGGCGCTGCTTTGGGCTTTTCGGTGCTCGGCGCCTTGGCCCTGCTCCTTTTAGGCCGCATCTTTGGGGTGGAGCTTTCTTAACGCCCTTTTCTTGGCAATTCAGAAAATCCCCTCTTGCAAATTCTCTCCCGATGCTTTATAATCATATGCGTTCGGGGATGTAGTCTCAGCCGGTTAGAGCGCTTCGCTCACATCGAAGAGGTCGGGGGTTCGAGTCCCTCCATCCCCACCATCTGTCGCAAGCTTTCCGTTGCTTGCGACTTTTTTTCTTATGTCCCGTTGCCAGGTCCCATCTTGGGACCATAGCGGTTTGTAGGCGGCATTGCCAGGCCCTAGGCCGGAGTATTTAGTTCTTCAACCAAGCCCCAGCTTTCCCTTTATTAACCAAATTGTTTTTTTATAAATATTCTTCTGTAAATCGCCTTAAGAAATCTAAAGAACGTCCCAAAAGAATGGACTTCCCCGGGGCTTAAGGTATAATTTTGATAAAGCAATGATACACAAGGAGTGGAGCCCATGGCAAAACAGAGAATCCTCATAGCGGATGACGATCCGGCGATCCGGGAGGTGGTGCGCCTTCTGCTGGAAGGGGCCGGCTATGATGTTGCCGAAGCGGCAGATGGCCCCAGTGCGGTGGAGGCAGCTTCCGGCGCCTTTGACCTAATTATATTGGATGTGATGATGCCGGGATGTTCGGGTATATCCGCCTGCCAGCAGATCCGAAAAAAGACCATGACCCCCATCCTGTTTCTCACCGCCAAATCCCAAGATGCGGATAAAGTTTTGGGGTTTTCGGCAGGGGGGGACGATTATCTGGTGAAGCCCTTTTCCTATAGCGAGCTTACGGCTCGGGTGCGGGCGATGGTGCGCCGGTACCGGGAGTATGGGGCGGCGGAAGCGGCTGCGCCCGCACCCCAGCGGTTGGAGTTTGGCCAGGTATGCATTCTGCCGGAGACCGGGGAGGTGCGCCTATGCGACGAAAGCCTGGCCCTGACGGATATTGAATATCGGATCCTACTGCTATTGGCCTCCAATCCCAAAAAGATCTTTTCCGCCCAAAACATCTATGAAAGCGTTTGGGGCGAGCCTTATTTCTATGCCTCCAACAACACGGTCATGGTACACATGCGGAACCTGCGCCGCAAGCTGAGCCAGGACGGCGCGTATCCGGACCTGATCAAGACCGTATGGGGCAGGGGGTATCACATTGGCTAAAGAACGCCGGCTTCGGATCAATAAGCTGGGGACGCAGCTCACCATCAGCGCCTTGCTATGCATGGTCGTCGCCCTTTGCGTTTTCTATCTGATGCAGAGCGCAGCTAGCTTTGCTTTGACCAATTGGGTATCGGATTCGGACTTTTACCAGGCCATGAGCCGCCGGTTTGCCAATCGTGTCCAGCAGTATGTCACGGAAAACCACATTTCCCTTTCCAACCTGGATGCCCTGGACAATATGCAGGGGGATATTTTGATCTCCGTATACCAGGACGATGTGTTGCTTTACGATTCCCTAGGCGCGGACGCAATGGTAGATCCCTTGCCAAGCGCAGTATATCCCCTTTCCTTAGAGGACGGGGAAGCCTGGGTGTACATTTGGGACTATGGGTTTTATACGGTCTATTTCCGGGTGTTTGATATGATCAGCGCCCTGTTTGCCTTTTTCTCCTTTGTGATCCTGTTCGTCTTTCTGATCCACAAGAAGCTGAACTATATCCTACGGCTGGAAAACGAGCTGGCCATCCTAGAGGGCGGGAACCTGCAATACCCCATCACCATCCAGGGCAACGATGAGCTTACCTGCCTGGCCCAAGGCATCGACGATATGCGCCGTTCCTTCATCGAGCGCCAGCAGGGGGAGGCGGAGGCCATCCGGGCCAATCATGCCCTGATCACCGCCATGTCCCATGACCTGCGTACCCCCCTCACCTCCCTGACCGGCTATATTGAGCTGCTGCAAAACCAGCAATATGCCACGGAAGAGCAGCGGCAATATTTCATCCAGGCCAGCCGGGACAAGGTATTCCGCATCAAGGAAATGACCGACGCCCTATTTGAATACGCCTTGTGTTCCGGCGATGACGTCCCCGCCCAATTGGAGGCCATGGACGCGTATGAGTTGCTCAGCCAGTTTGTGGAGGAATACGGCTTTGAACTGGAAGGCGCAGGCTTTCAGCTGGAGCGCGCCATCCCGCCCTTTCAGGCCCAGGTGCTGGCAGACCCCAGCCGCTTATCCCGGGTGTTCGACAACCTGACCTCCAATTTGAAAAAATATGCGGACCCCGCCTATCCCATCCAGGTCAGCCTGTCCGTACAGCGGGATCAGGTGGAAATGGTCGTGGCCAATCAAACCCGGCATTATGCCGCCGTGGAAAGCACCCGCATCGGCTTGAAAACCTGTCAATCCATCCTGCAACAGCACGGCGGCGGGTTCCAAACCAGCATGGATGGGAGCCGGTTCCAAGCCCGCCTTGTTCTTCCCCTGCTCCAAGGGGATTGAGCCTCCTTGTATGGGTAGCCGGTAGGCTGCCCTTTCCTTATTATTATTTATCTCCATTGGGAGCCGGTTCCGGCTCCTTTTTTATTTGGTGGGCGTTCCCCCCCTGATCGCCGGGTCCCTTGTGCTGTCTCGCCTTTCTTCCTTGGCATATCTCTTTGGTTTTTCTTTATAATCCTTCATTTTTTGCTGGCTGGTTTCTTCAGCTTTGTGGGATATCCTCTAAACCATTGCGGCGAAAGGAGGTACTTTATGGAAACTGCCTGCAAGGGACCTATCATCCAGGTCACTGCTCTGCGCAAGGAATACCCTGTGGGAGAGGAGGTGGTGGTGGCCCTTAAATCCATCGACCTGGCCATTCCCCGGGGAGAGATCTGCTGCATCTTCGGCACCTCGGGATCTGGCAAGAGCACCCTACTCAACCAACTAGCCGGCATGGAAAAGCCCACCCGGGGCCAGGTATCCATCGGCGGCGTGCCCATTGGCCAGCTTTCTGAAGAAGCCTTGGCACGGTTCCGGCAAGAGCATCTTGGGTTCGTTTTTCAATCCTACAACCTGCTCCCCGCCCTGACCGCCGTGGAAAATGTGGCCCTGCCCCTTATGTTCCGGGGCGTGCCCCGGGCCCAGCGGGAGCGGGCCGCCGCACAAATGCTTCGCCAGGTGGGCCTGTCCCACCGTTTGCATCACTATCCAGGCCAGATGTCCGGCGGCCAGCAGCAACGGGTGGGCATCGCCCGGGCCTTTATCGCCAAGCCGGACGTAGTATTCGCCGACGAGCCTACCGGCAACCTGGATTCTAAGACCACCATAGAAGTCATGGAAATGATCCGAGGCTTTGCCCGGGAAAACCGCCAAACCATTGTATTGGTCTCCCACGACCCGGAAATGGCCGACTATGCTGACCGCATCGTCACCCTGATCGATGGGGAGATCGTCAAGATTCAGCAAAATCATCACTTGCAGGAGGAACCTACCACATGAAAGGATGGACCAAACGCACATGCGCTTTCATCTTAGCCCTGATCTCCCTTTACCTGCCCGCCTTGGCCCTGGCGGAGGAGCCAGCCCCTTCCGTTTCCGGGGCGGTTGAAGCGGCGGCAGGCAGCCTGCCTGCCAGCACGGCCCCTGCCAGCGGCCTGCCTACCGATACGACGGCTGCTTCCACCACCCAGCCCGCTCCCCTTTCCAGCAGCCTGGTGGTCACCGGCTATCAGGTCCTATCCGGCGGCGGGCCTGCCAGCAGCATTCGCAAGGGGGACAAGGTGACGCTCGTGGTCTCCCTGATGAACACCGGCATCACCACCCAACAGGCAGGGGATGTTTCCCAGCTGGACGTGAGCCGGCTGGTGGATAGTTTTTCCACCGGCGGCGCCCCCCAGGTGCAGATCCTCTCCAGCCTCAAGGATCCCTTGCAATGCACCATTCAGTTCCCGGATTGCACCTACAATGGCCAAGGCCGTTCCTTCCGGTGCATGGTGGGATACCGGGCCTTGTCCCTCCCCTATGACCAGGCGGAGATCAGCCTGGGGGAATGTGTGGAATACACCGCCCCTGAACCCACCCAGCCGCCAGCTCCAGTGGCTGTCCCCGCCCCTGCCCTGCGGCTCTCCAGGAGCGACGTGCCCCTGCTCAAGGCTGGGGATACGGCGACGATCACCTTGTTTTTCACCAATATGGGCCGGGTAGGCATGGACAATGCCCTGGTCACCATCACCACCTCGGACTCCCTTATTTTGACGGAAAACGCAGCCTCCTTCCCCCTGGGGAACATTCCCAGCGGCCAGACTGCCGCCTTGACCCTACAGTTCAAGGCAGCGAAAACCGTTTCTGCGGAACAGCAGACCATTACCGCAGAGGTAAAATATACCTACTTCAATGGGGAAGCCCCGACCCAGGGCGCTGCCTCCGACCGGGTAAACCTTTTGTCCCGGGCCACAGACCCCAACGCCGCCCAAATGGACGGCCCGGTCCCCAATGTGATCCTGCAACGGTACACCTACGGGGAAAGCGGCCAGCAGGTAGCGGCGGGCTCGGAATTTTCCCTGCAATTGGATTTCCTCAACACCAGCGAAAAGAAAAAGCTGGAGAACGTGGTCATGACCTTGGAGCCCGGAGAAGGCCTGAGCCTGTGCGATTCCTCCAATACCTTTTACTACGCCAGTTTAGGTAAGCAGGAATCCAAAACCGAGACCGTACGGCTGGTAGCCCTTCCCAGCGCAAAGCCCGGCTCTGCAGAAGTGACCGTCACCTTCAAATATGAATACGTGGATAACCATAAGCGTAACCAGGTGACCCTGCCCCAAAAGCTCTCCATCCCCCTGTATCAGCCGGACCGGTTTGAGGTGACCATGGCCAATCCTCCCCAGGACGCCACCGTGGGACAGGAGACCACCCTAACCCTACAATATTACAACAAGGGCCGTAGCGACGTATCCAATGTGCAGGCCCAGCTTCCCAGTTCCATACCCGCTCTGAATACGGTGCAAAATCTGGGGAATTTAGAGCCAGGCAAAAGCGGCACCATCAACTTTGTCCTCACCCCGGACGAAGCCGGCGCCCTGAGCTTCAGCGTGAAGGTCAGCTATGAGGATGCCAGCGGCCAGGTGCAGGAAAAGGAAGTACCCGTATCCTTTAACGTGGAAGAGACGTACTTTGACCCAATGGATTCGGATGAATTGGGCATGGACGTGGACGATGGAGAAAAGAAAAGCCCCCTGCCCTATATTCTGATGGGTTGCGGCGGGCTGGCCGTTATTGGAGGGGGGGTGCTGTTCTACCTGAAAAAGCGAAATGCCAAACAAGGAGGACAAAACAGCTATGAATGGAAAGAAGAGGAGGCGTAACCCATGGGCCGGCAGGATCTGATCCGTATGTGTATCCAGAACCTGCTGCGCCGAAAATCCCGTACTCTGCTTACAGTATTGGGGGTGCTGATCGGATGCTGCGCCATTGTGATCATGGTATCCATCGGAATCGGTATGAAAGAATCCCAGGACAAGCTCCTTTCCGAAATGGGAGATCTGACCATCATCACCGTATACCCCCAAAGCCGCGGCAAGCAGGGGAAAAAGCTGGACGATGGCGCGGTACGTTCCTTTACCACCTTAGAGCACGTGGAAGCGGCCACCCCAAAACTGAGCCCGGATGATTTTACCGTCCGGCTCTATGCCGGGGAGGGCAGGCGGTTCCTGGCGGACTATGCCAGCGCAGCGGGCCTGGACATTAAGGCGGTAGAGGGGTTGGGCTATAGCCTGCTTTCCGGCCGTTACCCCCAGCCCCTGGCGGAAGGGGAAGCCCTGGCCGGCCAATATATGGAATATGCCTTTCAGGATACCATGCGGCCGGAAGGTTATAATACGGTGGACCTATACAGCATGTACCAGGACGACGGCACCGTAGGGGAGCCGCCCCCTGCCTACTTTAACGCCATGGAAAGCCAGCTTATGTTGGAAGTCCGTTATGGGGACGCGGCCCCTGTTACCAAGCCCATCACCATTACCGGCAGGATCAAAGAGGATTATTCCAAAGGCTATGAGACCTCCCAAGGTCTTATCCTGGACATCAAGGGCCTGCAAGCCATGATGGACCAGGCCAAACAGGCGGCCGGCGTGGTATCCGGCCCTCCCAAGGGTTATGAAACGGTGCTGGTCAAGGTCACCGGCATCGACCGGGTGGCGGAGGTGGAAAAGAACATCAAACAGATGGGCTATCAAACCAGCTCCATGGAAAGCATCCGCCAGCCCATGGAAAAGGAAGCCCGGCAAAAGCAGCTGATGTTGGGCGGCCTAGGGGCTATTTCCTTGTTTGTGGCGGCCCTGGGCATCACCAATACCATGATCATGTCCATATCCGAGCGGACCCGGGAGATCGGCATCATGAAATCCCTGGGCTGCTACGTACGGGACATTCGCCGCCTCTTCCTTTTGGAAGCCGGCGCCATCGGCCTGATCGGCGGGGTAGTGGGCTGCGTGATCAGCCTACTGGCTTCCTGGATCATGAACCTGGTATCCCAAGGCTCCTCCATTTCCTCCCTGACGGATGTTTATACCATCCTAACCACGCCAGGCAGCCGTTTGTCCGTGGTGCCGGCCTGGTTGCTGGCCTTTGCCATCCTGTTTTCCATTCTCATCGGCCTGGGCTCCGGCTACTACCCTGCCAATAAGGCGGTGCGCATCCCCGCCCTAGAGGCCATCAAGAGCGAATAGGGAACGGACAAAACGTGGTCCGCCTCTATTTTAAATAGATCCGGCCTGTTCCTTTGCCGCTAGAAGCAAAGGGGCAGGCCACTTTTTATGCCGGCTTACGGGTTTAATAGATACACCCCCAGATTTAAATAAGCGGCATAGGTGAGCCATAGCACATAGGGGAGCTGCAAATTGGCGGCAGCGGGCCGGATAGGCCGAAACGCCCGGATCATCCAAAGCACCAAGCCATACAGCAGCACCAAAATAAAAAACGCTAGCAAATACGCCTGGCCCAGGAAGAATACCAGGGGCCAAAGGAAATTCACAGCCAGCTGGGCCCCATAGACGGCCAAGGCGGGTTTTACCTTTGGCCCTTCGCCTTGCAAAATCAGATAAGAGGAGATCCCCATCAGGGCATACAGGATGGCCCAGGCAATGGGGAACGCCCAGGCCGGCGGCGCAAGGGGCGGCTTATGCAGGGTCTCAGACAGGGCGGCGGCGTCGCTGGTGAGCCAGCCCGCCAGTCCCCCCACCGCCTCGGGGATGAGCAGGCATAAAAGCAGTTGTTTCCAACGGATGGGTTTCATGTTTGCCTCCTATGCGAGTTTCTCCTTATAGCATATGCCGCAGGTGGTTCTTCATCCCCATAAATATCCTGCCTTCCAGGGCGCCGGCATAGGAACATTTCGCCTTACAGGGGGCATGTTGGGGTTTCTGTACAAGTCTGCTTCCCCGGCGTCTTTTCCCGTTCTTCCTGCCTTAGCTCTTTTATATCCTCCAAATATGTAATAATCCCGGCGGTGGCTTTTCCCGTTTTCCATATTGGGATTTTCCAGCCTTTCGCTCCTGTTGCCGCGGCCTTACCGGCTGGTTTTCTGAAATAAAAAAAAACCGGCCGGCCGCAGCGCGGCCGGCCGGCGCCCCCCTAGGGGCCGGAAAAGGGTTGATTAATCGTAGTAAACGTAGGCGGGGTCCGCCGTGGCGGGGTCATGGTAGTAGGCCCCGGGACCGTTGGCCATGATCTCCTCATAGGAGGGGATCCCCTCGATGAGGATGGTCTGATCCGGGTGCACCATGTTGTTCACCTCGATGATGGTGGTGGCGGTTTCAACATGGCGGGCAATCCGCTTGGTGATGGGCCACCCGTTCTCGTCGATGGGCGCGTACAGCAGCCCGTGCTCGCCCGCCTTCATCACGAACCGGTCCTTACCGCTCATCAGCAGCTCTTCGTCCGTTATGCCACGGATCCGGTCCAGCATGGGCTCCGCCACTTCCACCAGCATGGACGCCGCGTCGGAGAAGTCGCCCACCTCCCGGTGGCTCAGGCCGTGCAGCTCCGTGGGCGAGAATTCCATGCCGATCGCCACGTCGAATACCTGGCTCGTCAGCAGCATGGAGGTCATCGCCGCCACTTCGTTGGCTTTCTCATGGGCCACGATGGTGTTCTCCACCGCGTACTCCAGCTCCGCCTCGTGGAAGTCCAGGGTCATGTCCACCCCTTCCTGCTTGATCAGCTCCATGGCCGCATACGCCGTCCGCTCCGTCAGCAGGCCGTCCGCCTTGCCGGGCCAGTTCCGGTTGATGTTCCGGATGTCCACATACGCCAGGTTCTGGCCGCTGGGATAGTGGATGTATACCTCCGGGTCCGGCCAGGAATCCAACGGGTTCGCCGCCCGGTCGCCAAACCGGAAGGTCTTTTCGCCCCACGGCGTCTCGATGGTGTAGAACCGGGGATAGGCCTCGCCCATACGCGTATTGGTGGACGCGCTGGTGTTGATCCGGTCGATCACGATCACCTTGCCCTGGGTCACCTTCAGGTTCTCCGTGAACAGCAGCGCCGCTGTGTTGCACGCCGGCTCCTCCGCATGGGTGCCGCCGTAGATCAGCATGGTGCCGCCTTCTACCCCGCTGTCAAAGATGTATACGTTGCAGTCGTTGACCGTCCCTTTTACCACATCGCTGTAGTCGCTCAGCTTCTTCACTTCCGTCACATAGGGGCTTACTACCACCGCTTCCTTATACGTCCGGTGCTCGTAAAACAGGTATCCCGCTATGCCCACCGCGCAGAAGATGACAGCCAAAATCAGCGCCTTAATGGATCTCATGCTCATTTTCATCTGTCTACCTCCTTATTTCAGCCGCAGCAGCCGCAGGATGAACGGCATCATGATCAAGCTGTACAGGATCGCATCCTGTACCTTCTGGGACTTTACAAATACCTTCGCCAGCGCAAACAGGAAAAACGCCGCGATGCCATAATATAGTACGGTGATCACCGTGTTGATTACCTGGAGAACGCTCATATCCTTAACCTCCAATAAATGCGCCGATTTGCTTGCTGAAGATCATGACCACGGTGGACATGGCCAGGATGAACAGCATCGGTACCAGGGCGGTCTTTACAAACCCCTTATAGTAGTTCCCCTTGTAATCCAGCTCCATCACGGCAGCCCGGCCCACCACTGCGGTCGGCGGCAGGCAGTCCCCCAAGGGCAGCATTACCGCCCAGGTGGACAGCGCCACGATGGGGTCATACCCCAACATATTGAACAGCATGATCAGCGGCACGCCGAACAGGGGCGCCACCGCATATTGCAATACGCCTTCCGCCACCGGCAGGATGATCCACAGGGTAGCGAACAGCACCGCCACCGGCAGCGTTACCACCGCCAGGGACAGCAGACCACGGGCGCCGGTCAGGGTCATGATCTGGTTCAGCATGCCCACTACCACCATGATGCCTACCAGGCCCTGGAGGTTCTTTACCGTGGTGCACGCCACGTCGATCACGTTGATCTTGGTGCCCTTAGGCGCCACCAGCAGCACCGTGCCCGCGCACAGCATGAAGGTGAGGGGCAGTCCCACCACCGGGAAGGACTCCGGAATCACACGGCCGCACAGGATGATCACGATCAGTACCAGGAAGGGCAATGCCGCACGCAGCCCGTTCCAGCCCTTAGGCGGTTCCGGCAAGGTGGCCATGGCCTCGTCCAGATGGATCTTTTCGCCCTTGCCCGCCAGGTAGAAGGTGGCGAACAACGCCCCCACGATGGACAGGAAGCCCAAGGGTACGGTGAAGCCCACATAGGGCATATTCGAACCTGCCGCCGCCATCATGGCCCACAGGTTGATGGGCGGGCAGGCCGCGCTCATGGCCGCCAGAATGAAGATCAGCGCCACCCGCCGGTCCTCGGATACTCCCATGGCCACCAGCACCGAGCTTACCAGACCGCCTACGGTCAATACCGTGGTCGCCCCGGAACCCGTAATGGCTCCAGGCACCAGCATTACCGCCGTCAGCAGGATCAAGCAGACGAACCGATGGGCGTGGAAGGTCTTTACGATCACCCGCACGATGTACGCTACGCCGCCGCTCTCCTTGTAGATCGTCATGAAGAACGTAGCCGTCAGGAACAATAAGCAGATATCCAGATACGTTACCGAACCTTCTACCAGGTGCCGGACGATCTCCACAAAGGGCAGGGGGGAACGGGGATCCTCCCCCTGGGGTAGGATAAGATGGATTAGGACAGCGGCGATGGTCGCCGTAAGCATGGACAGCTCGGTGGTCAGCCGCAACTTCTTTGCCAATGCGAATACCACGACCAGCGCCACCAGCACCAGCGTGGAATGGGTAAACATAGTCACGAAAAATTCCTCCTCTATGACAGCGGGGGGTCGGCCCCGGCCCGCCGGCGGTTGCCGGCAGGCCGTAGGGGGGCGTTATCCCGCCCCCCGGCCGCTTATCTTCCGAAATGGACTTACTCCGTGATCACGCTGGCGATGTCCAGCGCTTCGGACACCTTGATCAGGGGCTTGTTGTTCTGGGCCGCGTAATCGGTGAAGAAGCCGTCGCTGTCGCTATCCTCTACCACCAGGATCACGTCCGCCATGCCCATGACCGCCTCAATGGACTTTTCGTCGGAATTATCCGTGCGGCGGGACATGCCCTCGATGTGGGCGCCGACCACTACCATGCCGGCGTCCTTGGCCGCCTGCATCAGGGCGGTGCAGCGCTCGATCTCGGTATCCACGTCCGTGCCGGCCGCGCCCATGCCCTTCATGCTGGTGCCCGCGGTGACCACCAGGGTCTTGTAGGCGCTGGTGTCCAGGGTCTCAGCGGTGAGGCTGTTGTCGCTGGCGGAGGTGAAGCCGGACTGTACGGCCACCATGTTCACCATGACCGCGCCGGGGCTCTGGCCGCAGGTGGTCACGATCATGGGCGCCTGGATGGAATCCCCGGAAACCTCCGTGGCAGGAGCGGCCTCGCCGGTCTCGGCAGGGGCTTCCTCCGTGGCGGGGGCCTCCTCAGCGGGGGCCTCAGCAGGGGCCTCGGCAGCGGGCGCTTCCGCGGCGGGGGCTTCCTCGGCCGGCGCGCTGCACGCGCTCAGCGCCAGGGCGAGGACCAACATCAGGGCGATGATGGAAAGAATCTTTTTCATTGTTACAGGTACCTCCTGAAAGTATTCGGTTCGCACGACAGGGCCTGCGATTGGCAGGCCCTGCAAGCTTATGTTGCGTGTCTCTTACCAGCACAGGGCCTTAAGCGCCTTTATTTGCTCTCGGAACCCTTCTTCTTGCTGAAGTACACTACCGCCGCGATCACGATCACCACCAGCACGATGATGCCGATCACCGCACCGGAGCTCATGCCAGTGCTCTCCGTGGCCGCAGGTTCTGCGGGCGCTTCTTCAGCTGGCGCTTCCGTGGCTGCGGGGGCCTCTTCTGCCGGCGCTTCCTCCGCGGGGGCTTCCTCAGCAGCGGTGCCCTTGCCCAGCTTCTCCAGGTCGCGCAGGGAGGTGCCGCCGAAGTCTACCGCCTCCAGCCACTCCGTGGGATAGCCCAAGGTGGTCTGGGAACCATCTTCGTTGATCATGTAGCCGTCCGCATACCGGCCCACCAGGTGCCAGGCGAAATCCCACCAGCCTTCAAAGACGGTGTCCATGCATTCGCCGGTGTACTCGGTCAGGTAAGCGACCGCCTTTTCGGGGCTCTCTTCATACAGCTTGACAGCCTCGGCTTCGATGGCCTCCTGGTTGGCGAAGAACTCGTCCTCAAAGGTAGCCTTCTTGGCCCGGATCTCCTCATACATGGCGTCCCAACGCAGGTTGGCCCAGTTGTTCACGAAGTTGAATGCCCAGAAAGCGGAATCCGGATCGAACACATGGCGTTCGCCGCTGGACCATTCCTCGGGGATCTCGGTGACGCCGCAGTAAATGGGCACGTAAACGGTGGTATCCGGGGAATCCTCGCCAAACCACAGCACGCCGCCAACGGGATCGGGCAGCCAGCTACGGCTCTGGGAAACGAAGCTGTAGGAGCAGCGGAACTGAGCGATCTCGCGCTCCCAGTCCTCAGAACTCATATCCTCAGGCTTCTGACCCGAGCCAATTTGCCAGCGGGTTGGGTTGCCGAAAGGTCCAGCCGCCAAGCCCTGGGTCATATCATACTCCGTGCCCTCCAGGTGATCACTGTAGATGTCCATAATGTTCTGGACAGTTACAGGCTCATCGGGAGTGATTGTGAAGTCGTAATGAGTATAGCGGTCAATAACCGGGAACTCCTGAGAGGGTGCCAGCAGATTGAACACACGCCACTCACGGCGGGAAGCATAGAACATGTAGCCATAGGGCTCGGG
>OJPZ01000130.1_pt1 | contig 47117 bp, 32 predicted proteins | sample 1598611 | NCBI WGS metagenome assembly OJPZ01 (sample SAMN03922494, study PRJEB24848) | human gut metagenome | isolation source: stool sample | host: Homo sapiens | place: Germany | collected 2011-11
CCGGCTCGTTGATGATGTCGGCGATCGGTTCGAGGCTTGCGCTGGCCGCGCCGCCGACCAGCGGTGTCTGATGTGGCAGGTCGAACGTGTCCGCGTCGAGGGCGAGCGTCGCGTCGGCGATGACCGCGGTGACATTGTCGGTACTGCCGGCACGAAGCGCCATCGAAACCAGCTGTTGAGCGCATTCTTCCTGATCGGAGCAGGCGGATAGCACCTCCTGCAACGTGGAATCCTCAAGCACGCCGCACAAGCCGTCGGAGCATAGCAGCCAACGGTCGGACGGATGCGCCTTGCGTACGGCGATGTCCGGGCGTGAGTCGATATCGAAATCGCCCAAAACCCGCATCACGACGTTGCGCTGCGGATGATTGCGTGCTTCGGACTCGCTGATGCGGCCGGTATCGATCAAATGCTGCACATAGCTGTGGTCGGATGTCATGCGGATCAAACGGCCGTCATGCAGTAGATACGCGCGGGAATCGCCGATATGCGCCACAACCCAATATCCCGCAACCAGTGCGACGGAAGTGACGGTGGTGCCCATGCCCGCGAGACGACGTTCACGTTTCGCCTTGCCGACGATCGCGTCATGCGCGGCCATCACCGAGGTTTTCAGCATGTGGGCAATAATCTGGACATCGCCCTGCACATTGTCTTGCTCGATGTGGGCCAGCGAACGGATGGCGATGGTGGAGGCGGTGTCGCCTCCCGCATGGCCTCCCATGCCGTCGCAAATGGCGATCAGATGCTCGCCTGCGAACGCGGAATCTTGATTGTTGGAACGTACGGTACCCACGTCGGAAACGACGGTGGAATACATGAACAGCGGTTGTGAAGCGGGGGAAGTCGGCAAACGGGTCACCTCAATTCGAAGGTGGTTGCGCCAATGCGTACGGGAATGCGTGTTCCGAGGATCATCGGCGCGTTCAGACGCTGCTGGTTGACCACAGTGCCGTTGGTGGAACCCAGATCTTCGACGGCCCATTTGCCGGTGGCGGGATCCGTGTAGACGCGCGCATGGTGGGATGAGACGAATTCATCATCCAAGACCACGGTGTTCGATGCGGAACGGCCAAGCGTGATGGTGTTGCCGGTCAGGGGGACGGAACTGCCGGCAAGAGGGCCATCGATGATGACCAGCAAGGTAGGTTTGGCACTTGATGTAGCGCCGACCGCCGGCGCGAGGGCGGCCACGGGCGCTGGCGCTTCGACGGCCTTGCGCGCGCGACGCTCCTTACGGCGATGAGCCCGCGACTTGCGCGGGCTGAGCGTTTCCACATCCCTGTACAGCGAACGCACCGTGCAGGCTACGAAGATCCAAAGCAGTACGAGGAAGCCGTACTTGAGGATCGCGAAAGTAAGTTCAGTGAGCATAGAGGCAACTCCCGAGATTGGGGTTGGTTACTCCTGATCCTGCGAAGAGGCCCAATACAGGATTCGGGTGCGGCCGATGGTGATGGTGTTGCCGTCGAGCAGCGTGGCCGCCTCGACATGGTGGCCTTCGACATACATGCCGTTGGTGGAGCCCAGATCGCGCGCGATGACGGTGCTGCCATTGTCGGTGACGTCAATCTCCATATGGCGGCGGGAGATGCCCGGATCGTCGATCACGATGTCGCAGTCGGATCCGCGGCCGATGATGGTCTTGCTTTCCGTAAGCAGATACTGGTGCTCGCCGATCTCCAGCATCGGGCAATCCTCGGTTTGCGCCTCGGTGGTGACGGGCACGGTGTTGCCTTGCACGGATTCGCTCGTCAGCTTGAAGTTGCTCTTGGTCAAGTCGAGGTCCTCTTCGAAGATCACCACGACCGGGCCTACGAATGCGTAATGCTGGTCCTTCGCATACTGGGTGAGGTTGTCGGCCAGCTCGTTGGCTAGCGCTTCGGCACCCCAATCGACGATGTTGTTGAAATCCGGTGTGCTGAGCTTGAAACGGTACTCGTTCGGCGCCACGGTACGGTCTCGCGTGACGGGCATGGCCTCTTTATCAATCTCACGTTCCAGCGCGCTGGAAAGGTCGACGGGCTGCAGGTCCTTGGACCCGAACTTGGCGAAAACCCCGTTGACGGCGCCTTCCACGCTCTTCTCAAATCGGTCGAGAACACTCATGCTTGTCCCTTTCTATCCTCACCCATCCTACGCGGTAGAGCGCCGAGCGCCAATTCGTAAGCTCTTTAATTGCAAAAATTTCATTCAATATTTCGGTCTTTATACCATCTAGGGGGTATATGATTCTGGGTTTGTCACCATCATTTCGATTCCATGCTGTGCGATGGATGTCTGTGGGAAAGGAGATATGGAATGGTGATAGGTTGGAAATATGACAGATGCGATTCGACAGTTTCCTCGTAAAAAAGCTCGTACACTGCGATTTTCCTGCGGAGCTCCGCGTTCCGCTCGTGTGATTGCAGACGGTTCCCGTGCATTGTTCCTGCGTTCCGACGGATCGGAAGACACCGTCACCTCACTGTGGATGAGCGTGATCGACGAAAACGGCAACGCCAGCGAAATGCTGCTCGCCGATCCACGCACGCTGCTCGCCGATGCCGACGCCGAAGACGTTCCCGCTGAGGAACGGGCGCGTCGCGAACGTGCACGCGAAGGTGGTTCCGGAATCGTCGGCTATTCCACCGACGCAAGCGGCAACCGCGTGACCTTCACCATCAACGGACAACTCTTCCTCACCGACATCGCAGTCGGCGTGACGCGAGCTATCGCCATAGAAGAAGACGAGCTCAAGCCGGTACTGAATCCGCGTATCAGCCCTGACGGGCAGCATGTCATGTACACCACCGGCACCTATCTGGTGAATGTCGATCTTGCCGATACCGCTTTCGACACGGCTTCCGGTGACGACGATTGCGAAATCGGAGACGCGATTTCGGTAGTCGCTTCAATCCCGCAAGACGGCGAATGGAAGATCGGCTTGGCGGAATTCGCAGCAGGCGAGGAAATGAACCGCTACGACGGCTTCTGGTGGTCTCCCGATTCCAAATATGTGCTGTTCGAAACCTACGATGAATCCCCGGAACCAATCTGGCATCTTTCGGACCCAGCTAATCCTGCGAATCCTGCACGATCCAACCGCTATCCGCAAGCATTGACCGCCAATGCCAACGTGCGACTGACCCTGCTGGAACTTGGCTTCGACAGCGACAACTGCTGCTACGGGGCAATCGCGAATGAGGTGCAGTGGGATCATGAAGCTTACGAATATTTGGCCGCAGTCAGCTGGACGAGCGGGCATGAGCCGATCATCCTCGTGCAAGACCGACTCCAGCAGCACGATCAGGTGCTCGCCATCCACGTGGGCGAACCGATCGCTACCATGCGAGATGCGGAAAACGGATTCACCGACGATGAAGGCGATCAAGTCGAAACCTTCTCCATCGCCATTCCCGAATATGCCGAAGGTGAACGCCCGGGCAGCACGCGCGTGCTCGAAAAACACAGCAACGCCTACTGGCTCGATTTGATCCACGGCACGCCCGCATTCACGCCGAATGGACGCCTGATCTGCGCGATGAACGACATGGATGCCGACACGAACCGCCTTACCGTCGATGGCGTGCCCTTCACGCCGGCCGGACTGCAGGTGCGCGAAGTGCTCAATGTGACCGACGACGACGTGCTCTGCGTGGTACAGCGCACCCCCGAACTGTTGCCTGACGACAGCCTGCCATTCCTCTGGCAGTCCAACGCCGCCGATCATGACGCCCGCAGCTTCGACGTGGTGTCGATCCGCTATGACGGCACATGGGAACCCCTCACCTACGCGCCCGGCCAGTGGACCATGTCTCGCGCAGGCAACGGCTGCGTGGTGACCGGACGCGGCATGGATGATGCAACTGTGCAAATGCAGCATTGCATGAACATCGTTACAACCGACGAAAATGGTACAGACGTGGCGTCAATGGTGGTCTCACCAATCGAAAACCATGCCGAAACCCCCGGATTCACGCCGAACGTACACTTCACCCGACTTGGCGAACGTGGACTGTACACGGCAATCGTGCTCCCCTCGGCTAGCAGCGAATACGCGCATGCCGACACTCTGCCGGTGCTCATGAAGCCTTACGGCGGTCCCGGATTCCAGCAAGTCGTCGAAAACCAATCCTTCTACTGGGATGCGCAATGGTGGGCCGACCAAGGCTACATCGTGGTCACCGCCGACGGACGCGGCACCACCGGACGCGGGCCGAAATGGGACCGTGCCATCTACGAAACCATGAAATCCGTGACGCTCGAAGACCAAGTAGACGCCGTACGTGCGCTACCGGAAGCGTTGGCAACACTGGCCGCGCAAGAAAACAAGGAATTCTCGGAAACCACCATCCCGCAACCCGACCTCAACCGCGTAGCCATGATCGGCTGGTCGTACGGCGGATTCCTTTCCGCGCTCGCCGTGCTGGAAGCGCCGGAAACCTTCGCTGCGGCCTGCGCGGGCGCACCCCCGACCGACTGGACGCTGTACGACACGCACTACACTGAACGCTACTTGGGTCTTGACCCGGCCGTGTACGAACGTAACAGCATCATCTCCGACGCGCCTCAGCTTGATCGCCCGCTCATGCTCATTCACGGATTCGCCGACGACAATGTGACGATCGCGCACAGCCTACGCCTGAGCCAAGCGCTGATGGCGGCCGGACGCAAGCACACATTCCTGCCGCTGACCGGCATCACGCATATGACCAATGACGAAACCGTCGCTGAAAATCTGCTGATCCTGCAGCGCGATTTCCTCGCGGAAGCATTGGAACGGTAGTGCTGAGCCGATAGCGCTGTAATGATAGCTGCAACAGCGCAAGCAAAAGCGACGAACAAAAGCAAAACGCGTTCCCCCGCGACTCCCGGACTGCCAAGCATCCGAGCGTCGTGGGCGAACGCGTTCCCTTCTCGATTGCCAACATAAAACAGGCGAAAGCGACTTCGCAAGCGAGGGGGTACCACATTTGTGTACCCCCCCCCCAATTTGGGCTTGGAAAAGCCGAAAATCGTTAGAAATAGGCGAATATCAAGCAAAGTCGAAACGTGAATCACATCAGAAAACACGTGAATCACGTCAGATTTGCAATAGCAATATGCACGATCACGCCTGCACTTGCTCAAACAATCCCGGCGAATCGTCGATGACAGTCACCGGAATATACGCGAAAAGCGTCCAACTGCCGTCCTGCGCGGACGCGGTGAGCGTGCCCTGATGTGATTCAAGTTGCTTCTTGAACGAGGCAAGCCCATGGCCGCCAGGAAGTTCGTTATCGTGCCCGTCGGCTCCGGCTATCCCTTCTTTCATGGGATTGATTTGAGTGATTTCAATGGCATTCGGTCTAAGTATCACCGAAAGATCAACCTTGCTTCCCGGGGCAGCATGACGAGCGATATTCGCATAGATTTCACGCAGCAGATTATTGACAAGCTCGGCGGTCTCCCGCGATGCACTCGGTTTGCCACCCGCACAGTGCCGTATGGACGTGATTTCGAAGCCGAGTTTACGCAAACGTCGGTCGCCGTCGTTCATGGTGGCTCGCAGCAGATTGGCCAGCGCTTCGCCGTCAGCATCGCCGGGGAGGACGGTGGCATCCATATTCAATTCGTCGATAACGCGATGCACATTCGTCAATGCGAAAAGAATGTATTCGTTGATCTGACGCCAGTCTTCGGCGTCGGCTGCATCGGCTGCGCTGACAGGGCCTCCGGCAGCGGCACTAGGGCTGCCTGAAACGCCGGCAACATGCCGTTGTGCCACAAACGCCGCCGCCGACAAATCGCCCGTCACCGCATCGTGAATAGCGTCGGCAATGCGTGCGCGGCTTTCCAACTCATGCAACCGATTCTTGTTTTGCGCCGCTTCAAAACGCTTCCGCGTCGTTTTCTCGCTCCAACTCAACGCCCTGCCGAGCAGCAGCACCATGGCATACATGCTGATCATGGAGACAGGGTTAGTGCCTGGGCCAGGAGGCGAAATCAGCAGGATAGTAGCAATGTAATATGTGAACAGCGCTGCCGCGATAATGACATTGGTACTGTACGCAAGCAGGCCATAAGCGTAGAGATGCGTGGGAAGAGAATTACCCGAACTTGCGTAAGAGGTAAACAGATCGCCAGCATAGGCAATCACAATAATCGCCACCGACATGCTTTTTGGGAATAATGGAGATACCACGAGTGCTGCAACCAGCATCGCAATCCAAACCACGCCAGATATGTCGGTAGGTGGTTCGTAACAAACTCCATATGCGGTCCATACGAGCACGATCAACATGATGGTAAAACGGATTGGATGCCACAAATTCGGATGCAACGTGCGCACATGATTCCGCCACGTAATGTACTGAGCTGCAGGTTTAGAACGCATTGGACCTCACCCACAATGCCACTGCCTGACGCGAAGTCTTACAGTTGAGTTTCCTTAAAATACTTTGCATATGCTTGCGGATGGTGGCTTCGGAAATCCCCAAACGCTCGGCAATCTCTCGATCAAGCATGCCCTCCGCACACAAAGAAATAATCTGCTCCTCACGAACAGTGAGCGAAGGCGCAGTCTCAGCCTCCCTGCTAATACGCAAATTAGCCAACGCAGGCGTCTCAAACCCCTCCATCACCTCGCCATTGCACATACGCATAATAATCTGCGCCAACTGGTCGGCATTCTCCTTACCGACCAAACCCTGCGCACCAGCCTCCACCAGTTTGTCCCGATAACTCTTGATGGAAAAACTCGTCGCACCAAGAATCGGCATATGCTTGCCCATCAAACGCAACCGACGACAAGTAGCAGGCCCCTGCAAACCTTCCATCGACATATCAAGAATCAACAAACTGACATTGCTGTTCGCGTCCTGACAGCGTTCTATCGCCTCATCGCCAGAAGTCGCAGTCCACACCACATATGCGGTCGGCACTTTGCAGGCAATGACGGCACTGAGCGAATCCAGCGCTCGCGGATCATTGTCGACCAGCGCGATGCGATGAATCTTAGGATGCTTTTCCGACGTGGTCATTATGCGATCACTTTCCTTTCCCACACAGCCATTGCAGCCATGTTGGGCAGTTGGGATTCGCGGCAGTGGAGATATCGTCGTTGCCGTCAACGGGAGTTGCTGCATACGCATATGCTGGTGTGATGGTGAGAGACAACGTCACCACCATCAGCAGTGAAACACATTTCATGCTTCCATAGTATGCGAGGATGACGCGCGGGGTGGCGATACAGTGCGTGACGCACTGTTGATACATCGTTATACAGCGCACATGCTTGTGCTTAGTTTTGTCTTGGCTTTGTTCGCCTAAGATGGAATTTATGACTATCACGCTCATCGATGAGGCGCGCTACGACGCCGAAATGGACGAAACGGTACTGCCTGCGCTGCGTAACTGCATGGCGGAAGGCTGGATGGAACCTGCCGTCGTTGATTGGGATGGCAATATGCTACCTAAGCTGGAGCATCCTGGACGGTTGCATTACTACTGCTACGACGCGCACAAATTCGACACATTGCGTGAAGACGGCGCATCGGGCGTATTCCGCGGTGCGGTGGTGATTTCGCACGGATTCACCGAATTCGGACGCAAATACAGCGAAATGGTGTGGTACTTCCTACTGGCCGGCTATTCCGTATGCGTGTTCGAACATCGCGGACATGGCCATTCCACGCACGACATGAGCAACCCGAGCCTGGTATGGATCGACGATTGGCGCCGGTATGTGGCCGATTTCGCCACGTTCGCGCAGACCGTGGGTCGCGAAATGGCTGGAGATGGTCCAATGTACTTGTACTGCCATTCCATGGGCGGTGGCATCGGTGCGGCTGTGCTGGAACGCTATCCGTCGTTGTTCGACAAAGCGGTACTGTCCGCGCCGATGATTGCGCCGGTGGTCGGCATGCCAACGTGGATTGCACGCATTGTGGTCGGCGTGATCTGCGGGCTTGGCTTCGGCAAATCGCGCGTGTTCGGCCATACCGATTTCGACGGAAACCTCAATCTCGACGATTACAGGGGAGCCTCCGAAGCACGCATCCGCTGGTTCCACAAACAGCGCTTGACAGACAGATCATGCCAGACCAATGCTGCCACTTTCGATTGGGCAAACCAGGCGATGGCGCTTTCCCGAGCCGTGCTCAAACCCGACATGTGCGGAGCCATCGAAGCCCCGGTATTGCTATTCCAAGCCGGCCGCGACGTGTGGGTGCTCAACGGACCACAAGATGACTTCGTTGAACGTGTGCGAGAAGGTGGCGGTTCCATCGAAAAAGTGCGGTACAGCCAGTCATTGCACGAAATTTTCTCCATGCCGAATGCCGTACTCGAATCATATCTTGACAAAATCCTCGTTTTTTTGGCGGCACCGAACGCAAGTTTGGCGGAATAAATCTGTTTTGCATAACTGACGTTTAGTATGCGCACCGTGTGCGTTACAATCGCCGTGAATTTGCCGTGAAAGCCGTGGAGAGAGCGAGGATAGGCCGTGGCAAAGCAAACGTCGGGACAGGCGTCGCAATCGCAGAAAACTTCCGAATCGCAAAAAAATGCGAAAAAAACCGCGAAAAAAATGGAACATGTGCTGGAGCAGACGCCGAAAAGTCTGCTCATCGGCACTGGCATGACACTGCTGGGTGGTGCCATGTGGGGCATGAACAGCACCGTGGCCAAACTGCTGATGCGCGACTACCAGCTGGATCCGGTCTGGCTTTCCTGCGTGCGCGCGCTATTCGCCAGCCTGATCTTCCTGGTCGGATCGGCCATCACCACGCCGCAGAAACTCGCCGGAGCGGTCAAAGACGTCAAATCGTATCCGAAATATCTGGTCACCACGCTGATATGCGTGCTTCTGGTGCAGGTCTCCTACCTGATGACCATCGACTGGACGAACTCCGGAACCGCCACCGTATTGCAGACGCTCAACCTAGTCTTCGTGCTCACCTGGGTATGCCTGCGCGTCAAACGACTGCCTCTCAAGCATGAATTGGTCGGCGTGCTCCTGGCATTCGTAGGCACGTTCCTCATCGCCACCGGCGGCAACTTCGCCTCGCTGTCGCTGCCATGGCAGGGGCTCGCATGGGGACTGGTTGACGCAGTGAGCACCGCGGCCATGTCCATCCTGCCGGTCATGCTCATGCTCAAATGGGGCAACATGACCATCAACGGCATCACATTCCTTATGTCCGGACTCATTCTATGCCCGTTCGCGCAACCGTGGGCGAACATTCCCGCACTGGACGCGCGAGGCGTGCTCCTGCTGCTCTACACCATCGTATGCGGCACGTTCCTCGCGTTCTGGCTCTACATGGCAGGCGTGATGCGCGTTGGCGCGGTGCGTGCCACCATGCTCGGCACCAGCGAACCGGTCATGGCCACCATCACCGCAGTGGCATGGGCTGGCGAAACGTTCACCTTCACCGACCTGACCGGCTTCGCTATGATCATCATCATGGTCTTCCTCGTGCGCTAACCCTCTCCACAAACTGTCCGATTCTGCAGAATCGGACAACTAAACGGGTAAAACTGCGCCACAGTTGTCCGTTTCTCCCGAATCGGACACTTATGGTGCGCACGTCCGACCACGAGTCCTGATTTTTCCAGTCACTGGAGGTGTCGGGAGCCGCTGAGCCTTACTGCCGCTTGGGAAACGAAAAAAGGGCCAGAACCTTTCGGCTCCGGCCTTTCATCATAGTGCGAGCGGGGGGAGTTGAACCCCCACGAGCATACACTCACTGCCACCTGAAGACAGCGCGTCTACCATTCCGCCACGCTCGCAGACAGTGAATTAATTTACACCAAAACCCACACAACCTCAAATCGGCGTGTCGCGCCGCCATTTTCCGTAGGAAAATTCAAGCGGCGCGACGCGAGGAGGGAGGAAGCTCTGGGAGCTTCCGTACGACGGAGCCATCCTTAAATTCCGCCATTTTCCGTAGGAAAATTCAAGCGGCGCGACACGCATGAAAAAAAGACGCCGACGGGTTTGTTCGTCGGTGCCTTGGAATGCGGAAGTGTGGTTCAGCATTCGTTTGGGCAGAAAGCCCACGTGGAATGCATTAGCCGCGGGAACCGTTGGCGTAGAAGCGGGCCAAGGCTTCGTCGCGGAATTCGTCGAAATATCCGCCGTCAATCGACGCGCGAATGTCGTCCAGCAGCTTCACGAAGAAATGCTCGTTGTGGATCGTGGCCAATGTGAAACCGTTGAATTCGCGGGCGCGCAACGCATGATCCACGTAAGCACGCGAATAATGCGTGCACGTGTAGCAATCGCAGCCCTCTTCAAGCGGGCCAAAATCATGCTTGAATTGCGCGCGCTTGATGTTGTAACGTCCGTCGCGCGTGAAAATCGCGCCATTTCGGCCACAACGCGCCGGTGCGACGCAATCGAACGTGTCTCCACCATTCTCGACACATGCGAAAATGTCGTCGACTGCAGCGATGCCGAGCACGTGACGTGGCCGGCTTTCCGGCATCGCATCGCAAATCCAAGCGCAAGTGTCGCCGATAATGCGCTTTTCAATCGCGCCTCCGATGCCAACGCCGTCAAAATCCAGCGAAGCGATCTGTTCGGCCGCATGCCTGCGCAAATCCTCATAATTCGCGCCCTGCACCACACCATACAGCGCCTGATACGGCTTGCCGACGCGCTCTTCGGTAAGCCTCTTATGCTCGGCAACGCAACGCTGCGCCCAACGGTAGGTGCGTTCCACGGAACGTTCCTGGTAGCCGCGCGTGTTCATCAGTGTGGTCAGCTCGTCGAACGCAAACATGATGTCGGCACCGATCTTATGCTGGATTCCCATTGAAATTTCGGCGGAAAAACGGTGTAGTGAGCCGTTGAGCGGCGATTTGAACGTTACGCCGTCCTCGTCTACGAACGCGAGGCGCTCTTTACCTTCGGCGATCACGTCGTCTGATTTCATTCCGGTCACATCCATGGCGAGGGTTTTCTTGAAGCCCGCGCCGAGCGAAAGCACTTGGAAACCGCCGGAATCGGTGAAGGTCGGACCGTTCCAGTTCATGAATTTGGCAAGACCGCCGGCTTCGTCGAGCACTTGCTCACCGGGGCGTTCATACAGGTGAAACGCGTTGGACAGCAGGCATTGTGCGCCGAGGTCCTTCATGGTTTCGGGCAGCACGGCTTTCATCGCGGCCTGCGTGGCCACGGGCACGAACGCCGGAGTGTGAATATCGCCGTGGGGGGTATGAATGGTACCGGTGCGGCCGTATCGTGCGCCGCCGCGTCCCTTGCCGTCGGCCGCGTCGGGAAGGCGGGTTTTCTGCTCGAAATAGAAGGCGTCGCGGCGGCCCGGCTTGCCTGGTTCCGCTCCACGCGGATGTTCGATGAGGTTTTCGACTGGTGCCGCCATGTTCGCTGCGGCTGTTGCCGCGGTTTCGTGCGCCGCCGCGTTGATCTGTGGTTCGTTCAAGCTTGTCATGCTTTCAACTGTATGCGATAGCGCCGATTGCCGACGGTGGCTACGTCGTTCGCCGGCTGAATACGATTTTCCTTATATGTGGCAGATTCGTTCCGTCGAAAAATGTGATTTCCCTTATATGTGGCAGTTTTCCGAAAACAAGAGTCGTTAGGGGGTATTGAAACGACGTCTTGAACCCATCTGTGCAGAGGAAAGTGCCACATATAGCGCAAATGAGTTTTTGTGTGGCTGCATTTCTGCCACATATAACGCGAATGAGTTATCGAATTTCTTGTGATGGTTGTGAGAAGGCGTATCGGCTGAGGTTTGTCAAGTTGCATCGCATAGCCTCTGGCACCGTATGGAGAGAACTGCCAAGAGATTCGGTTGCTACTTTCAACAAACATTCAGGAAACTTCCAGAGCGAGTATCTTTACTCGTAGATAGCAGTTCGAGCGGCACGATTGCTGATTTGTGAAATGCCGCGAGACGAATAAGGAGCGAAAATGGCTGAAGAGAACGACCAGAACGCCGTGCAGCCGCAGAATGACGAACAGCAGACCGTGCCGATGCCGCCGGTTGATGCGGAACAGACGCAAACTTACGCAGGCGAGCCGTATGCTGCAGAGTCGGCTACCGAACCGATTGACATGCAGAGCGGTATTGAGAATCAGCCGACGGCCGCCATGCCTGTTGCGAACGACGACGCTTCGGCGGAATCCGCGACTGCGGCGGGCGATACTCCGGATTACGCTTCCGCAGCGGGTGAGCGTACCGTGGTTGGCGGTTCCGCGCAGGATGCGCCGGCCCAGCAGTACCGTCCGGCACCGGAATATGGTGCGTACGGTCCCGTGCCGACGCAGCCGGCTGATGACACCGCAGCCGCGAACGGTACGGCGAGTGACGCGCCGAACATGCCTCCGCAGCCGCAATATGGCACATACGGGCAGGCTCCGCAGCAGTCGCAGCGGCCTCGCAATCCTTTCTTCGGAAATCCGTATGTGGGTGGAAATCAGCAGAACAATCAGCAGAACGCGCAATCGAATAACGGTAATCCGTTCATGAAGCCCACGGCGCAAGGCGGTGCCAACGTGCCGCCGGCCGGGCCGAATAATCCGAATAACGGTAATCCGTTCGGTACCCCGCAGCAAAATGGCGCTGCAGCCAAGCCGAAGTTCGCTTCCGGCGTGACCGGTCATGTGATGACCGGCGTGGTGGCGGCACTTGTTTCCGCGGTCCTCTGCCTCGGAGTCGGCTACGCGGCAATCACCAATGGATGGGTGACCGTACCCACCTCCAGCTCACTGACCAGCGTGAAATCCAACACGTCCGGATCTGGTTCGGCGAAAGCCAAATCCGGCGAGGCCGCAGACTGGAGCGCAGTGGCGAAAGAAGTGTCCGATTCTGTGGTGTCCATTGACGTGGCAACCAGCGACGGCAGCGCCAAAGGCTCCGGTGCAATCATCAGCGACAAAGGCTACATCGTCACCAACAACCATGTGATTTCCGGCGCGAAGCAGATTCAAGTGACGCTTGCCAACGGCACCATCTACTCAGCGCAAATCGTCGGCACTGACACCACCACCGATCTGGCCGTAATCAAGCTCGACAATCCTCCGAGCAGTCTGAAGGCCGCGGAATTTGCCGATTCCGACAATCTTGCCGTGGGTGAATCCGTGATGGCCATCGGCAACCCGCTCGGCTACGATGACACCGCAACCGTCGGCATCGTTTCCGCGCTCAACCGCCCGGTGACCGTGGCCGATGACAACAACAACGACATCGTCACCAACGCCGTGCAGATCGACGCGGCCGTCAACCCAGGCAATTCCGGCGGTCCGACCTTCAATGCGGCCGGCCAGGTGATCGGCATCAACTCGTCCATCGCATCCACCACAACGTCTTCCGGCACAGCCGGATCCATCGGCATCGGCTTCGCCATTCCATCGAACCTGGTAAAGCGTGTGGCCAACGAAATCATTGACAACGGCACCGTGCAGCATGTGGCGCTCGGCGTCACCATCAAGAGCTCCACGGTTGAGGCGGACGGCGTGACCCGCGGTTGCACGCAGGTGCAGTCCGTGGTCGACAACAGCCCGGCAGCCAAGGCCGGAGTGAAGGCTGGTGACTCCATCGTGGCGTTCAACGGCAAGGCGGTGAACAACAACTATTCGCTGCTCGGCTACGTGCGCGCCTCCGCCATGAATGACAAGGTGACATTGACGGTCGTGCGTGACGGCAACACCATGGAGCTTGACGTGACGCTTGACCAGGAGGAATCCCAGACGAACTCCTCCAACAGCCAGAACCAGCAGAACAACGGCAATGATGGCCAGAGCCAGAACGGCAACGGTTACGGTAACGATGGTAACGGCGGCAATAGCGGCAACGGAAATGGACAGAGCGACGGCAATGGTAGCAACGGCTACGGTGACGGAGGCGGCCTGTTCGACCCGTTCGGTCTGTGGTAAAGCACGACGGGCCGCCGCGGTTGGCCGTGGATGGCTGCGGTCGGCTGCGGCGGGCTGCAATAAGGGTGATGACCACCCGATAGGCTGACGGCGAAGACGCGACTGGAGTTGCTTAATCGCAAGAACGTCTTGTGAACGTCATTGCGAGAACGTTAAAACCGCGGAAAACCAATAAAAGTTAAAAGCAGAAGCAGGACTGTGCGAACAATCGTACAGTCCTGCTTTTCTATTTTTGGCAATTGCGACACGAAAATCGCAAATGTTTGCTACGCTGGAAATATCTTTTTACGCCGTGTATCGATGGCTCGCGCGGGCGAGGCGCCGATGGGTTAACAAGGCGTCCGATACGAGCGTAAGGAGATTCTTATGCGTAGAATCATCGATATTTGCTGGCGACTGTGCAGGCAGGTTCCGTTATTGCCGATCACCATTCTGGCCGCGATTCCGTTGGCATTGCTGGGGGAGTGGAGGCCGTGGGGTGAGGCTGCGTGGGTTTCTTACGATTTGCATGCTGGCTTTGGTTGGCTGAGCGCGTTTAATCCGGGTGTTGGACAGTGGATAGTGATCGCGCTGGTCGCATACACGATTGTGGTGACGGTGCGTAGCATGATCGACGATCTGCGGCACGGCCATGTTGGCGTTGATCTGCTGGCGGTCGTTGCGATTGCGTCGACGGTTGCAGTGCAGGAGTATTGGGCCGCTTGGGCCGTGGTGCTGATGATCTCATCCGGCGAGGCGATCGAGGAATTCGCACAGTCGAAGGCCGAAAGCAACCTGACTGCGCTGATTGACGCGGCGCCCCGAACCGCGCACGTGGTTGCGTTGCCGGGAGTGCGCGGGCATGTGCATGCGACGGGCAGCGAGCATACGGCCGACGTGACAGCCGACGGATTCCGTGCCGTCAGAATGTCCGATTCTGCAGAAACGGACAACCAAGACGGTGGGAAGCATGATTATGTGTCCGAATCTCCAGAATCGGACACAAAAGATGCTTCGCAAACGTATGATGCGGCTGGAGAGCGCTTCGAAACGGTCCCCGTCGATCAAGTGCGGCTCGGCGACGTGATTCTGGTTCTGCCTGGCGAAACAGTGCCTGTCGACGGCGAGTTGCTGTCGGGCGTGGCCACGCTGGACCTGAGCAACATCAACGGCGAGCCTGTGCCGCGTGAAGTGTATGCGGGCGCTCGCGTGATGTCTGGCGCAGTCAATGGCTCGACCACGTTGACCATGCGTGCCACGCAACTTGCGCAGGATTCGCAGTATCAGAAGATTCTCGAGCTGGTTTCGTCGGCGCAAGAGTCGCGCCCCGCTGTCGTGAAGACCGCGGATATGCTTGCAGTGCCGTTTACCGTGCTTTCGCTTGCGATTGCTGGGATTGCATGGGCGGTTTCCGGTTTGCCGCTGCGATTTGCGCAGGTGCTGGTTCTCGCCACGCCTTGTCCGCTTCTGATTGCCGCACCGGTTGCGTATGTGGCTGGAACAGGGCGTCTTGCCAAAGCGGGAATCCTGATTAAAGCACAGGACGTGTTGGAAAATCTAGGTCGCGTATCGCATATTTTCTTCGATAAAACCGGCACGCTTACCGTCAAGCAACCGCAGGTCGTGCGCGTGGAGAAGCCGTTCGAAACGAGTTCGCCGTTCAACGAAGACCATATTCTCATGATGGCCGGTGTGGTGGAAAGTTACTCGGTGCACATTCTGTCGAAAGGCATTGCGGCGGCCGGGCGCAAGGCCATGAACGACTTGTACGCGCGGTATACGTCGGGGCAGCGGTTGTGCGCTGAGCGTGATCTGTCTGGGCATGGGCGCGACTATCCGGTGGTGAAGAACATTGTGGAGGATTCAGGCAAAGGTGTTTCCGGCGAAGTGAATGGGCATCGGGTGCGTGTGGGGCGTTTTGCGTATGTGACGGCCGACGGATCCGGATTCACGCCGGTCCTGCATGCGTCGGGTGAACGCTACATGTCCGATTCTCCAGAATCGGACACTCTAGGAGTACAAGACGGAATGTCTGACGATGCGCAGTCTACAGTTGTAGCCCCCTTCATCACCCCGTCCGCTGAAGCGTCGCAGACGACGCCCGTCCGCAAGTCCGAAACCGCAAACTCGCTGTTCGCTCCGCTTGCGCCGGACGAGATGGCCGCATACGTGGCGATCGATGGCAAACTGGCCGCCCGCATCGTGCTTCGCGACGTGCCCCGTGCGAATACGAAACGTTCCTTGGCCCGCCTGCATGAGCTTGGTATCAAGGAGCTGTCCATGCTTACCGGCGACAAGGCCGCGTCCGCCCGCATCATCGCAAATGAGGTCGGTATCGATGACGTACAATCCGAGCTGTTCCCTGAAGATAAGGTTGCCGCTGTTAAGAACGCCACCGAGTCCACGCACCAAAACCAGTCCATGCCCGCCCGCATCATGCGGCGTATAACTGGCGAATCCAGGAATCGCCAAGTCACCATGATGGTCGGCGACGGCGTCAACGATGCCCCTGTACTTGCAGTCGCCGACATCGGCATGGCCATGACCGACGGCACGTCCACCGCAGCTTCCGAATCCGCGCAAGTGGTCATCATGAATGATGATATCGCCTCTGTGCCGCGTGCCATCGCCATCGCACGCCGTACGAAAAACGTGATGCTTCAGGCGGTGTTGGTCGGTCTCAGCCTCGCCATCATCGGCATGGTCGCAGCCGCATTCAACCTGATTCCCGTGGTCGTTGGCGCATTCATGCAGGAGGTTATCGACGTGGTCAGCATTCTGTGGGCGCTCACTGTGCTTTTCGACCGCGGCGAATCCGCGTAATTGCGGGGAGTGGTGTCATGCGCGGCGTTTTGGGGAAGCGTTTACAACGAGCTTGGCGAGATTTCTCCAGCGATCGATACGCGCATCCACTTGCCAAAGTCGGCTCCGGTCACGCCTTGCGACAGCAGGAACATGATTTTCGCATACGCGGCTTCCAGCGTCATATCACCGGATCCGATCGCGCCGGCACGAGCGATCGCATCGCCCGTCTCGTAATGGCCGAGCAGCACTTCCGCCTGCTGACATTGCGACGTGATCACAACGGGAACATCGTCATGCAGCACGTCGGCAATCACATCGGTCAATCCCGGTTCGTCGCTCGGCACATTGCCGACGCCGTACGCGCGCAGCAATACCGCTTCCGGACGCGGCGTAAGCATCGCTTCCAATCGCGCCGCGGAAATGCCGGGCGCCATATCAATCACAGCAACATCGTGACGGGAGTAAGGCTGAGGTGACGTCCAGCCGCAACCGACCGAAGCAACATCGTCTGCATACCAGTGCCATGGCATGCCCGTACGAGCCAGCGGTCCGACGGAAGGCGCCGAAAATCCTTCAAACGCCCAACTCGACGACTTGCTCACGCGATTTCCGGCAAACAGGTGATGTCCAAAAAACAGTCCCACACCGTGGAATCGTCCGCTCATCGCGGCGTTCAGCGCGCCCGTGACATTCGCAATGGCATCCGATTCGATTTTACCGAGCGGATGCTGCGAGCCCGTGAAAATCACCGGCTTGCCGAAATCGGCCAGTGCATACGAAATCGCGGCGCTCGAATAGCTCATCGTGTCGGTGCCATGCAGCACCACGAACGCGTCGGCATCATCGTGATGCGCACGCAAGTCATCAACCATCGTCTGCCAATTGTCAGGCGTCGCGTTCGACGAGTCGATAAGCGGATCAAGTTCGGTGAACGTGAACAGGCTTGCGTCCATGTGCGCGTCCTCCAGCAGGCGGAACAGCCATCCGCGAGTGTCGGCTCCCGGAATTAGGCCGTTCGGAGAGTCAATCATGCCGATGGTGCCGCCGGTATATGTGATGTGAATGCGCATTGCCACCTTCTTACGATTGCTTGGTACTTGATAAGTACTTGCTTGCGATTGCGGGATGGGCGAATTCCGATATTTCGGATTCCTACATCCCGCGATTCTGCGACTACTTGTGATTGTACGTGCATCTGCCGCGCTCATCGCGTACGATTAATGCAGCCACACGTTGGATTCATCTGGATTCAGCGCAAACACCAACGCCAGTGCGCACAAGGCGAAGAAGTCGTAAGAAAGTGCATAAGCCCCCCTGTCGCAAATGCAGGGAATGCATTAGGCTAGAGCGCGTGACTGAAACTAATGAACTTCGTATTGCTGTAATCGGCGCCGGCCCTGCAGGCGTCTACTCCTCTGACATTTTCCTGCGCCAGTTGAAGAAGCTCGGCGAGGGGCTTGGCCTCGGCACTGCCGCGCGCATCGACCTGTTCGAAAAGCTGCCTGTGCCGTTCGGCCTGGTGCGCTACGGAGTGGCCCCCGACCACCCGTCCATCAAATTCATCGCGTCGGCGCTCGAAAAGACGCTCGACAATCCGGACATCCATCTGTACTGCGACGTGGAATTCGGCAAGGACGTGACGCTCGACGAGCTGCTTGAGCGTTACGATGCCGTGCTGTTCGCCACCGGTGCCGTTGAGGACAAGCCGCTTGGGCTGCCGGGCGCCGACCTGGATGGCGTGTATGGCGCAGCCAAGTTTGTGGAATGGTACGACGGTTATCCGACCGGCGCCCGCGAATGGCCGCTTGAAGCTGAGGAAGTCGCCGTGATCGGCGGCGGCAACGTGGCCATGGATGTGGCGCGCGAACTCATGCGCAATGCCGACGATCTGAAGGAACGCACTGACATTCCAGACAATGTGTACGAGGGTGTCAAGGCGAACAAGGCTCGCGTGCTGCACCTGTTCATCCGCCGCGGTGTGGCGCAAGCCAAGTTCTCCGTACAGGAATTGCGTGAGATGGAGAAGCTGCCGGGAGTGCAGCTGATCATTAACGAAGACGATTTCGATTTGGATGAAGACACGATTGAAGAGGCCGGCAAAGACAAGCTGACCCGTCAGATGGTCGAAGAGCTGTTCACGATTCGTGAGATGGCGGAAGACATGGAAGATGACGGTGACGTGGATTACGAGGGTAATACGGCTGATCGCAAGTATTATGTGCACTTCAATTCCGCGCCGGTCGAAGTGCTGGGCGAGGACGGCAAGGTCGTTGGCATTCGCGTGGAGAAGACCGAAACGTCGGCTGACGGCAAGATGAGCCGCACCGGCGAGTTTGAAGAGTATCCGGTGCAGGCCGTGTACCATGCGATCGGCTACAAGCCGGCCACCGCGCCGGGCATCGCGTACGACGAGCGTCACGCGCATCTGGCGAACGCGAACGGTGACGGACGCATCACCACGACCGCTTCGGCCGAGGACGGCGCGCAGGTGCGTGAACGTCTGTATGCCACCGGTTGGGCGAAGCGTGGCCCGGTCGGACTGATCGGCTCCACCAAGTCCGACGCGCTGCTCATCGTCACCAACATGCTGGAGGATCTGTCCAAGGCAGCTGAGGGTGGCCGTGTGGCGGCGGACCGCGATCCGGAATCCATCGACCGACTGCTGGAGTCGCGCGGTGTCAGGCCGATTGACTTCGCCGGTTGGAAGAAGGTCGACGCGTTCGAACGTGCCGAAGGCGTGAAGGAAGGCCGCGAGCATAAGAAGGTCATCGACCCGGAGCAGATGCGCGCCCTGGCTCATGCGTGAGGTGGGTGTTTGAAACCCAGTCTGATAGGTTTCAGGCTTCTTTCATGCGTCTTGGGTGTCCGATTCTGGTGAATCGGACACCCAAGACGTTTTTTATCCTGTACTTGTCCGCTTCTGGTGAATCGGACATCCGGGGAGAAGCTGAGCGTGCGAACTTCCGCAACTGCCCCTAGTCCTTTCCGTAGCCCAGTCTCCAGCGCATATCCAGCAAAAACTCAGACTCCGTTTCTACGCTGGTGCCCATGAACGGCAAATTGCAGGTGCATGGCCATTGCAATGGCTTGAAGACAACGCTGTTATTCGCGTTGATGTGGGGCGTCATCATGCTCATTTGGTGGGCGACCGGTGGCAGTCAGAGTACGCTCGGATTCTACATTCTCATCGGTCTGGGATCGACGTTTGCCTCCTACTGGTTTTCCGACAGGCTGGCGATCGCCAGCATGCACGCGCAGGAAGTCAGCGAGCAGGAAGCGCCGGTACTGTACAAAATCGTGCGCGAACTGTCGGCAAAGGCGGGCAAACCGATGCCCCGCATCTACATCGCTCCGACTATGAGTCCCAACGCGTTCGCCACGGGACGTAACGAGCGTCATGCAGCGGTGTGCTGCACACAGGGCATTCTGCAGATGCTCAACGAACGTGAAATCCGCGGCGTGCTCGGACACGAGCTTATGCACGTCTATAACCGCGACATCCTGACATCCGCGATTGCGTCCGCCATGGCCACCGTCATCTCGTATCTCGGATATTCGCTCATGTATTTCGGCGGCGGCCGTTCCCGTGACGACCGCGAAGGTTCCGATTCCGGCGGCTTGGGATTGCTGGGTGTGCTGTTGAGCACGATTCTTGCTCCGATTGCGGCGTCGCTGATTCAGATGGCGATTTCCCGCACGCGCGAATACGATGCCGACGAGGATGGTTCAAAATTGACGGAGGATCCGGAGGCGCTCGCTTCCGCGTTGAACAAGATTTCCGGCGGCGCGGCCGCGATGCCGATGAAGAAGACCGCGGGAACGCAGTCGGTGGCTGCGATGATGATCGCCAATCCGTTTTCGGCGGAAGGTTTCTCCAAGCTGTTTTCTACGCACCCGCCGACCTCGGATCGCATTGCGCGGCTGATGCAGATGGGGCAGGAGATGCGTCAGCAGGGCGTGCAGTCCGGATATTTGGCCGGTGGCTATGCCACGAGCGGCGTTGCGGCGGCGGATATTCGGCAAGGCGGACGTTCTGCGATGGCTGGTGCCGGTGGGCCGCAATTTGGAACGCAGTATGGATCCGCGCATGATTCGGGCGGCTCGGCTGGCAGATATTCTCGCGACTATTCGCAGCGGCCGCGTGGTTGAGTCTCCGTGATATTGCGGAAAATTGGTATCGCATGTCGGTCTGTGTCCGCATACGCATCCGTTGCGTGCTAAACTGAAGTTTCGTGCCCAAAAGGCACAACCTTGCGGATGTAGTTCATCGGTAGAACGAAAGCTTCCCAAGCTTTAAAGGCGGGTTCGACTCCCGTCATCCGCTCCATTCGAAACCCTTGGAATCGTTGGAATTCCAAGGGTTTTTCTATTGCCGTAAAAGACCCGTGAAATCAACTTCGCGCCGCGCAACTGTCGGTTGCGTCGCAATTCGGTTGCGAATCGCAATGCAGCCGAAAGATGGTGGCGTGGAATGCGACGTTTATGACAAGCTGCTGATGCTTTGCGGCATCGCAGGTCGCAGGAATGTCCGATTCTGGTGAATCGGACATGCGGGGTGGGCGGCAGGTAGGCTGGAATCCGTGAATACGGATCAGAAACTTCCCGCCGAATCCGCAGGCGAATGCCCCAGTACCCCCCTATTTGGCCATGCCATATCACATGCGGCGACACTCATCGGCCTGTTCGCAATCGTCCTGTGGGGCTTCATGGCCGGCCTCGTGCGACTCGTTTCCGAATCGTTCGGAGCCACGCTCGGTTCGGCGCTCGTCTACACCGTCGGTGGTGTCATGCTGTTCATTGTGCGCCGTCCGAAACCAATCCGCGAAGCGCCACGCAAGTACCTAATCGCAGGCGGACTCATGTTCATCGCATACGAGGCGTCAATCTCGCTGTCGATTGGCCTGGCCACAACGAACGCGCAATCCGTGGAAGTCAGCCTTGTCAACTACTTGTGGCCGACGCTGCTGGTGCTGATGACCGCCGCCGTGTCGCACAAACGTGGTGCGGTCGCCAAAGCGATTCCTGGCGCGGTGATCGCAACCATCGGTGTGGCGATGGCGGTTGGCGGAGAAAGCCTTGATATGCGGGAAGCGGTCCACAATATCGCCAGTAACCCCCTACCGTATGTGCTCGCGTTTGTTGGCGCCTTTATTTGGGCGATTTATGCGACTTTTACGCCGTCGTTGTCCGGCGGTTACGACGGCACGACGATTTTCTTCTGTTGTGTGGCCGTTGTGCTGTGGACCATCCATTTCGTTTCGGGAGACGGTTTGCCGGACACGGCGCCCGGCATCGGTGGATATGCTGCGCTGATTGCGTGCGCCGCTTCGATTTCGGGCGGCTACGCGTGCTGGGGATACGGCATGTTGCACGGCAGTATGGAAACGCTTGCGATTGGTTCGTACGCGACTCCGCTGTTTTCCACGGCTTCTAGCACGCTTCTGTTGGGCGTGGCGCTGGGCATGCCGTTCTGGATCGGTGTTGTGCTGGTGGTTGCCGGTTCTCTGATCAACGTGTGGTTTGCGCGACGCCGCTGATTGTCCGATTCTGCAGAATCGGACGTCTAAGGTGTAATGCGCCCATCTTGGTTGTCCGTTTCTCCCGAATCGGACTTCCAGACCGTGTACCAGCCGAAACCGATCTAAACCGGCTCAAACCAGCCCGGTCAAATCCGCCTCGTCACATCACCTTGGTGGACTCCAGATTGCGGCTCACCCAGTTGTTCAACCGGATCACCGGCTTGCGCAACACCAATCCCAGCAGCAGCGAAGGAATCAGGAACAAGGCGAGATACACCATATCAAGCAGGTACTCATTGCCGTACGATCCGGCCATCGCGGCGTGCATGGCATCGATGGCGTGCGGGAATGGTAGGAACGGGTAGAGCATTTGGAAGAACTTCGGCAGCGTCTCGATAGGGAACGTACCGCCCGAACCGGCGACCTGCATCACCAGCAGCACCACGGCCACGGCCTTGCCGATATCGCCGAACGACACGGTCAGCGTATACACGATATTCGAGAACACGAGCGCGGCAAGCCACCCCACGGCAAGGAACTGCAGCGCATGATTCGCCTGCACGCCAAGGAAATACGTGTCACCCAGGCAAACCAGTGTGCCCTGCAGCAACGCGAGCAGTGCGAAGATCGCGTACCGTCCGAAATACTCGTGGTCGAGGCGCAGTCCCCAACGTGAGGCGTTCCCCGGGCCGGACGGGCCGGCGATGCGCGGCAGCGTGTCGCCTAAGCCCAGCACATGCGCCTTCTCGCGGTCCGAAATCGTCACTTTCAGCATGGCGCACAGGATGATCGCACCCACCCAGATTGACAGGATTGTATAGAACGGCGCCATGGCCGAACCGTAGTTCGCGATCGGGTACACCGAGACGCGATGCAGTGCGACGGGCGCGGAAATCAGCGTGGACAGTGTGGACGCATTGGCGGTGGCCAGTGCACGTAGTTCGTCCGATTCACCCGAATCGGACGAACTGGCGTCGTTGTCACCGTCGCCACCATCGCTGTTGCCGTCACCGGCGTTCCCGCCCGTCTCCAGCTTCGTGATCAGCTCCTTCACCGTCGCTGCCGACGAGTCGAGTTTCTTCGCGATTGCGCCGAGCGTGGAACGGATGGATGTCACATTCGTTCCCACATCGCCCGTCACATCGTCCAGACCGTCGGCGGTGCCGCTCAGCTGGGTGATCATGCTGTCGGTTTGGGAGATCAGCGTGCTGACTGTGGAGGCGAGCGCGTCGATTTTCGGCTTGACGTTCGTGGCGTAATCGTCGCGCACATTGCTGATCGACTGCTTCGCGGAGGTGATGCGGTTCAGGATCTTCTTGCGGGAGCTTTCCGCGGCTGCGGTATCCTGCGTGACCTGCGTGGAAGCGTCTTTCAGCTGCTGCGCGAGCTTCTGCGAATCGCCTTTGGCGGCTTCCAGCAGCGTGATCTCCCGGTCGATGGCTTCCAGCAGCGCCTGTTTCGCGGAATCACTGTCCGGTAGCTGTTCCACCGATTCGCGCATGTGGTTGAGGCTTGTGATGTACGTGTCGTACAGCGATTCGCCGCTGGAGACTTGTTCGCTCAACGTTGTCAACTGGCTGGCTGCGGTGTCTGAGCCCTTGCCGATCGCGTCGAACGCCTTGTTCACCTTGGCAGCTACTTGGTCGAACGCGCCTGACACCTGGTCGAGCGCGGTGTTCACCGAGGAGGTGACGTTCGCACCTGCCGAAGTGAGCGACGTGGCACCTGATTTGCCTTGCTTCAACGCGTTCTGGGCCTGTTTGCCCGCCTTGGTCGCCGAGGCGAGCAGTTTGCCCGTGGAATCCACGATGTCGTTCGCCGAGCCGAGCAGCTGCGAATACGACGTCACCTGCTGCGATGCGCCGCTCAGCGTATCCGCTGTGGTGGTGAGATTGCCGTTGAGGTTGCGCATGTATTCGGCCATTTGCGGGCTTTGCGAATAGTGTAGGATGCTTGAGGCCAGGTCGAGTCCGACTTGCGCAATCGTTTTGGCGAAGGTTTTGTCGATCGTGTTGACCACGGTTGTCGCGCCCTGATCGGTGATATGCGGGGCGATCGGGTTGATTTTCTCGTTCAGATAGTACTTGAGCTGCGCGTGTTTGATGTCGGGGGAGAACAGCGTCATCATGTCGGCGCTGAAACCTTTCGGAATTACGATCGCCGCATAGTATTCGCCGGATTTCACTCCGTCGATTGCCTTGTCGCTTTTCACGAACTGCCAGTCCAGCTGGTCGTTGGCGTGCAGTGTGCTGATGATGGTTTCGCCCACGTTGACGCGCACCGGTATGAGATCCGACTTGTAACCCTTGTCGTTATTGGCCACGGCGACCTTCAATGCCTTGGTGTTGCCGTAGGGGGCCCAGCTGGCCGCGATGTTGAACCAGGCGTACAGCGCCGGCACCACCACCAGACCCATCGAGACGATCACGGCGATCACGTTGCGGGTGGCGTGGCACATGTCCCGCTTGAAGATGCCCCAGATCATTTTCACTGTTCGTTCCCCTCCTCACGCAGACTCCTGCCAGCATTTCCGTCCGTGTTTCCAGCCGCATGTTCAGGCGCATGTCCGGCTGAACCACCATGCGCAGCCTCATACAGCCTCGTACGTACGGCATGCATCGGCTTGTAATGCATGCCCGGCCGGAACAGCAGGTTCTCGTGCAGGATCGCACTGCGGAACTCTTCCGCACTCATCGCTTCCTCGCCCAGATAATTCGCATACCGTTCGCGCAGATACTCCACCACGATGAGATACGTGTCGATGGCGATGATCGAAATGATCCAACCGAGCAGCATGGCGAGCTTCATGCGCGTGATGAATAGCAACAGCAGGAACACGAACGGCAGTACCGCCAGCGCGAGGAATCCCCAACGCACCAGGCGCGGGTACAGGCGGAAGAAATGAATCGCCCGTCTGCGAGCGAGTTCGGGGAACTCCTCGGCGATCTGCTGCGCGGTCTCGGTGAGCCGCAACGGTTCCACCGTGCCTTCGTTATGTTCGGTGATCATCAGATCAGTGTCCGCCAGACGGTTATCGAACAGGCGGTTGAGGTTCAACGCCAGCTTGCGGACCACCAAGCCGATGAACAGCGCCACAGGCAGATACCAGAACAGCGAGAGCATGTCGATCCAATAATGGTTGGCATACAGGCCGCCGATCGGCCCGCGCATCGCGTTGATGCCGTAGGTGAATGGTAGGAACGGTTTTAGACGGCGGAAGAATTCCGGCATCATCTCGATGGGGTAGAGGCCTGCCGCGCCAGGAATCTGGATGATCACCAGAATCACGGCGACGGCCTTGCCGATATGCCGGAACGCCACGGCGAGCGCGTAAATGATGTTCACGTAGACGAACGAGGCGAAAATGCCGGCGAGGATGAACAGGAACGGATGCTCGCATTGGATGCCCAGCGCGAGATCGCCGATCGTGGCGATGATCGCCTGCAGGAATCCGACCGTGACGAACAGCAGCCAACGGCCCATATAGCCTTGGCGTGGCGTGTACATGCGGATCTTCTCATCGCGGTCCACTTCAAGCTTGTAGATCGCGACGAGCACGAATCCGCCGACCCACAGCGCAAGATTCGTGTAGAACGGCGTGACCGCGGAACCATAGTTTTTGACCGGGTAGAGGACCTGTTCGTCCAAATGCACCGGCTCGCCCACGAACGAGCCGACCTCGCTCGCGTCAAGTCCGAGCGCTTGGGAAAGTTGCTGGAACATCGCCGAACTGCTCAACGCGGCCACATCGGTGCGCGTGGTGTTGAGCTGTTTGGCGAGATTGGCGAGCTGCGTCTGCGTGCCAGCAATGGTGGTGTTCGTTTGGGTCACGGTGCGCGACAACTGGTCGAGCAGCCCGTTGCCCTGTTCCAGCGTGCTTTGCAGCGTGGTAAGCGTGCCGGACAGCGACCCATTGGCTAGGCTGAGTGTATCGAGCCCGGTGTTGAGATTCGGCATGACCGTGCCGGTGATGGTCGTGCGTGCGCTCGCCATCGACGCCGTGCCGTTCTTCGCCAGCGTGGTGACATCGTCGTTGAACCCGTTCGCGGTGTTCTTCCCCGCGTTGATCGCAGCCGTGGTGTCCTGATCGAAGGCGTCGATGCGCTGCTGCTGGAACGTCAGCTGTTTGCGGGCTTCGGCGAGCTGCGCGGAAAGATCCTTATACGTTTGGCTGTTCGGATCCAGCTGGCTGGCCTGCAACGCCTTCTCCACGCCGTCGAGCACATTGCCGGTGGTGTTGTTGACGTGATGCATGGTGCTGGACACTTGGTCGAGCGCGTCCTGCGTGGTGTTCAGTCCGCTGAGCACGGTGCCGGTGGCATTGCTCACGTTGACCTGCAGGCCGGACAGTTGCGTGCTGCCGTTGTCGAGCGCTCCGACCAGCGTGTTCGAGAATCGTTCGGTTTGTGTGCGCGTCTCGCTCAGCAAGTCGGACGCCTTGCCGACGGTGTCAAGCGAGTTGGTGATTTCCGAGGCGAGCGCGATGTTGGACTGTTTGGCCGAATCGATGGTGGTGAGGGCCTTGTCGAGCGTGGAACGGGTGTCGCGCAGCTGCTGTTGGACGGTTTCGAGCTGGTTGATGGTGTCGGTCAGATCGTTGACGACGTCGCTTTGCGCGCTTTTCACGCTGCCGGTGGTTTCTCCCGCTGCCTCCTTCACTTCCTTTGCCACGGCGTCGGCCACGCTGGAAACGAAAGTGGTGTTGATCTGCTCGTCGATCGTGGTCGCGCCCGTATCGGTGATTTTCGGCGCGATCGCGTTCAGCTTTTCGTTGATGTAGTACGTGATCGACGGTCGGTCGCCTTTACCGGTGACGGTGCCGATTAGTCTGGAGCTGAAGTCTTCCGGCAGTACGATCGCCGCATAGTATTTGCCGGATTCCACGCCTTCGATGGCTTGCTGCTTGGGAACGAAACGCCAGCCGAGCTGATGGTTCTTCTTAAGCTGGTTGACGGTCTGCTGGCCAGCGTCGAGATGGCCGACCAGCGTGGAGGTTGTGCCCTTGTCCTCGTTCGCCACAGCGACTTGGATGTTGCCCGTGTTCGCGTACGGGTCCCAGTTGGCGAGGATATTGCACCATGCGTACAGTGATGGGATGATGGCCACACCCAGCGTGACGACGAGCGCCACGGGGTTCTTCAGAATGCGTTTCACGTCTCGAAGGAAGATGGCGAAAACCTGGTGCATCAAGCCTCCTCGCGGGTATTGGTCGCAACATCTACGTGCGGCGGCATGCCCGTGCGGGAACACCCGGTTGGGCTCTTCGTCGCGCGATCCGGTGAATATTCTATGACTTCCGATGGAACGATCGCAATGGTTTCGCCATGTTTATTGGTCGGTCCCGCAAGTGTCGGGATATGAGACGAAAACGCTCGGCATATGGCCCTAGTGGGGCGGGCGACCTGGATATGGAGCGGACGGTCGGGAAAACGGAAAGGAAAGATGGCGAATGTTGTCACATGACAAGTGGGATAGGGTTGGGCGATAATGGAGGCATGACTATTGCAACGCCGGAACGTTATGCGCAAATGCTGGACGCCGCACGCCGCGGCGGTTACGCCTATCCCGCGATCAATGTGACCAGCACGCAGACCCTGAACGCCGCACTCCAGGGTTTCGCCGAGGCGGAATCCGATGGCATCATCCAAGTCTCCGTAGGCGGCGCCGCCTACTTCTCCGGGCAACGCGTCAACGACCGCGTCACCGGCTCGCTTGCCTTCGCAGCCTTCGCGCACGAAGTCGCGGCGAAATACCCCAACATCACCATCGCCCTGCACACCGACCACTGCGCCAAACAGTATTTGGACGAATGGGTGCGCCCCCTGCTCGACCATGAAGTCGAACAGGTGAAGCACGGTCAGGAACCGACCTTCCAGTCACACATGTGGGACGGTTCCACAGTGCCGCTGGGTGAAAACCTCGACATCGCAGAAGAACTGCTCGACAAATCCCAAGCCGCGCACACCGTGCTGGAAATCGAAATCGGCGCGGTCGGCGGCGAAGAAGACGGGCACAGCGCCGAAATCAATGACAAACTGTATTCCATGCCCGCGCAAGGCATCGCCGTCGCGCAACGACTCGGCCTCGGCGAGCGCGGACGCTACATGGCCGCCTTCACCTTCGGCAACGTGCACGGCGCATACAAACCGGGCGTGGTGAAACTGCGCCCCGAACTGCTCGACGAAATCCAGACCACGGTCGCGCTCGCGATCAAGGCCGGCGAAATGCCCGACCCCGCGCACTCGCTGGATGTCGCTCCCGGTAAGCCGTTCGCCCTGGTGTTCCACGGCGGTTCCGGCTCCGCGCCGGAGGAGATCGCGCAGGCCGTGAGCTACGGCGTGGTGAAGATGAACATCGACACCGATACGCAGTACGCATTCAGCCGTGCGGTGGCCGGTCACATGTTCTCCAACTATGATTCGGTCCTCAAAATCGACGGTGAGGTGGGCAACAAGAAGCTGTACGATCCGCGATCCTGGGGTCGTGAAGCTGAATCTGCGATGGCCGCGCGTGTGGTCGAAGCATGCAAGCAGCTCGGCAGTGCCGGGCGCGCGCTGAACTAGCCAACGGTCTTTCGAACTGTTTTCGGGCGTTTTCTGGTCTGTTTTTCGGACCGGTTGCAATCCGATTACGGTCGGTCCGGAGCCGTGAACATCCCCCAGACCCGGTAGAGGGTGAAGAGTAACCTTTGTAAGGCTTTAGGCGCAAGGCTTAAGGCAGAATCGCGTACGCACGGAGGTGCAACAATATGCCTGGAATTGTTTTGATCGGTGCCCAGTGGGGAGACGAGGGCAAAGGCAAGGCAACGGATCTGATCGGCACGAAGGTCGACTACGTCGCCCGCTTCAACGGCGGCAACAACGCGGGCCATACCGTGGTGGTCGGCGACGAATCGTATGCGTTGCACCTGCTGCCCTCCGGCATCATCAGCCCGAACGTGACCCCCGTGATCGGCAACGGCGTCGTTGTCGATCCCGAAGTGCTGTTCGAGGAGATCGACGGTCTTGAAAGCCGTGGCGTGGACTGCTCCCGACTGCTGGTGAGCGAAGCCGCACACGTGATCGCGCCGTACCATCGCACGCTCGACAAGGTGACCGAACGCTTCCTTGGCAAGCATAAGATCGGAACCACCGGCCGCGGCATCGGTCCGGCCTACGCGGACAAGATCAACCGCGTCGGCATCCGCGTACACGACCTGTTCAACGCTGAACATCTGCATGACAAGGTCGAGGCGAGCCTGCATCAGAAGAATCAGATGCTCGTCAAGCTGTACAACCGTCGTCCGATCGACGTGGACGAGACTACCGACGAGCTGCTCAAGCTCGGCGAACGTCTGAAGCCGTACGTGGCCAACACCTCGCTGGTGCTTAATAAGGCACTTGACGAAGGCAAGACCGTGCTGTTCGAAGGCGGCCAGGCCACCATGCTCGACGTGGATCACGGCACGTATCCGTTCGTCACATCCTCCAACCCGACCGCCGGCGGCGCATGCACCGGTACCGGTGTCGGCCCGACCAAGATCACCCGCGTGATCGGCGTTTCCAAAGCGTACGTGACCCGCGTAGGCGAGGGTCCGTTCCCGACCGAGCTGTTCGGCGAGGAAGGCGAATGGCTGCGAGCCCAGGGCCACGAGTACGGCGTTACCACCGGCCGTCCGCGTCGTTGCGGCTGGTTCGATGCGGTCGTCAATCGTTATGCGGCTCAGGTCAACGGCCTGACCGACATCGTGCTCACCAAGCTCGACGTGCTTACCGGCCTGAAGGAAATCCCGTTGTGCGTGGCCTATGATGTCAACGGCGAACGCCGCGACGATATGCCTACCGATCAGTCCGAATTCGCGGCGGCGAAGCCGATCTACGAATCCATGCCGGGTTGGGACGAGGATATTTCCCAAATCCACGACTTCAATGATCTGCCGAAGACCTGTCAGGATTACGTCAAGCGTCTTGAGGATCTGTCCGGCTGCCGTATCTCCGTGATCGGCACCGGCCCACAGCGCGACCATGTCATCCAGATCAATTCGCTGGTCGACTGACCGTCTGCAACGAATTTCCCGGCTTGACTGGTAACGACGCGGCACATGATATCCGCCGGCTGATTCCGCGATTCGACCACTTGAAGTGGAAGATGGCGGCGGCCGGCATAGTCATTGGTCTGGTTTCAGGATTGCTGGTTGTCGTATACCGTCTCGGCATCGAATACGGCACGGATGCGTCCCGTTGGATATATGCGCGGATTCGCGAGACCCCGTGGCTGATTGCGCCGTGGGCGGTTGCCGCGGTGGCGGCCGCGCTGGCGATCGCGTGGATGGTCGGCAAGGAGCCGATGGCTGGTGGCAGTGGCATCCCGCAGACCAACGGCGTGGTGATATGCGGCTTGAAGATGCGTTGGCAGACGATTCTGCCAGTCCGTTTCGTCGGCGGACTGTTGGGCGCGTTGTTTGGTCTGTCGCTCGGCCGTGAGGGGCCGTCCATTCAGATTGGTGCGTCGGGCGCGCAGTGTGTGTCCCACCGTTTGCGCGGCCGCCGCCGTGAGGACATGCAGGAGCATTATCTGGTCACCGCCGGTGCCGCGGCCGGCTTGTCCGCCGCGTTCAGCGCGCCGCTGTCCGGCATGATGTTCGCTTTGGAAGGGGTGCATCGGAGTTTTTCCCCTGCGATTCTGATGGGCGCCACCGCCGCATCGCTGACCGCCGATTTCGTCTCAAAATACTGTTTCGGTCTGCGTCCGGTTTTGGATTTCGGTGATATCGGTCAGCTGTCGTTGGAAGAGTATGTGTGGCTGATTCCGTTGGGATTGGTGGCCGGTTTGGTTGGTTCGCTGATGAACCGCTCGTTGCTTGGCTTCCAGACGCTGTACGGCAAACTGCCGGCATGGAGCCGCCCGATGATTGCGATTGCGATCGCGTTGCCTGTCGGCATCTGGTTGCCCGATGTGCTCGGCGGCGGCTCGAATCTGATTGATACCGCCGAACATGCGCGCGTCGGCTTGGGAATGCTGTGTCTGCTGTTCGTGGCGAAGATGCTGTTCACATCCACGAGTTTCGGCTCAGGCGCGCCTGGCGGTATTTTCATGCCGATTCTTGCGGTCGGTTCGTTGGCTGGCGGCATCTGCGGTGAAGTGTTGCATCGATTCGGTGATCTGCCATCCGACGCAGTGGCGGTGTTTGCGGTGTGCGTGATGACGGGCACGCTCGCCGCGTCCGTGAAAACGCCGATCACGTCGATTCTGTTGGCTGTGGAGATGTCTGGAACGTTGACGCACATGCTGCCGGTCGCGGCCGTCGCTTTCATCGCGCTGTTGGTGTCCGATCTGCTGCGCACCAAACCGATCTATGGGGAGTTGCTGGAGCGGTATGTGCGCGCGCAAGGCATGCAGATGGCGATCGCAAGCCATGTGGGCAGCGGCATTATGGAACTGCCATTGGAAATGGGGGCGATTGCGGACGGCAAGCGGGTGCGTGACGTGCGTTGGCCGTCTGGGTGTCTGATCATCGGCCTGCGTCGCGGCGAAAGTGAGATCGTGCCGCGCGGTGATACGCGGCTGCGTGCCGGTGACTATTTGGTGGTGCTGTTCAGTGGCGAGGAGGAGCGCGAGGTGCGACCTGCGATGCGGCGGCTGTGTGATGCCCGGCTTGACTGAGCCTGGCTGAATTCGGCTGGACTCTGGATGTCCGAATCTGCGGAATCGGATATCTAGGGTGCATACGTTGGCGCTCCGTGTAAACTCATATGCGTTAGGAAGGCAGCAATCGCGGCCCAGCTCGTTGTTGCACGGCCTATGGGCGGAACAACGCTGTCCGCGGAAGGCCAGTACAGGGGGAGCGCAATGGAATCGCAAGAACAATCGCTGGGAGACGTGGTGACTGCGGGTGAGGACTCGCATCCCATCACGCAGGCAATCGACGCTGTTGAGGTGACGCATGCTGGTGCAACCGCGCCCGCCGCTAACACCATGGATCCGCCTACGATTCCCCTGGCACCGATGAAGCGTATGCAGGCGCGGTTCAATCCGCTCGCCGACGGACTGATGTACGTTGTGGTGTTCGTCGGTGGATTTGTTGGAGTCGGCTGTCGGCATGCGTTGGATATGCTTCTGCCGTCGGTTAGCGGGACGCCGTTCGTTGTGGGCACGTTTGTGTCGAATATGGTCGCCTGCTTCCTGTTCGCGATGCTGACCGAATTCATGGCGACCGCTTCGTGGCTGCGTCGCCGGGTGCGGCAGGTTGTCAGCCGTGGTGTTGGGCTCGGCTTGCTTGGCGGGCTTTCGACGATGTCCGGTGTGATGCTGGAAACGATGGAAGGTCTGCATGAGCGGCATATCGCCAGTGCGCTTGGCTATCTTGCAGGAAATTTTGCAGGCGGTTTGCTCACTGCCGCTGCCGGCGTGGTTCTGATGCGGGCACTGCTGTCACGGAGTACTCGAAAGCGGGTTCGGGGTGCGTTTTCAGCTGTTTCCGTGTCCGATTCTGCCGAATCGGACACGCAGGGCGTACGCCATGTGAAAGTGGCCGACGTGGCGCGTTCTGCCGCGCAGGCCGCAATGGAAGCCGCGCAGGCGGCGCAGCAGGCCGCGCAGACGGCCCAGCAGATTGCACAGACGGGACAGGTTCCGCGAGTCGAAACGCCAACCGTGCCGCCGACTGCCATCCAGCCTATGCAGACAGGCCACGTTCCGCAGATTCCTCCACTGGTTGTTCCTCAGCTGACACAGTCATCGCAGCCGTTGTTGCGCGAGCCGGATACTCCAGACTTGGGGCAGCTGCCCGAGCCGATTCAGCAGTCGCAACCAATCCAGCAGCCCCAGCAGCAGTCGCAGCCGATCCAGCAGCCGGCCAACCTGCTTCCGCCCAGCTTCGAGCCCAAACCGATCACTGCGGAGATTTCGCTTGTCGCCGACCCGGCTACCGGGGAGGTGCGCTGATGATGTGGATGATCTGTCTGTTCGGCGGTCTGGGAGCCATGGCCCGTTACGTGCTCGACGTGTCAATTCAACGAGGCTGGAACCGCGAGAATCGGAGAACGAACCGCAACTTCCCGCTATCCACGCTCGTCATCAACGGCGTCGCCTCGCTATGCGCAGGCATCGCCATGATGTCCTACTATTCGCAATCGGTGGATATGGACACGGTCATGATGTTCGTTGTCGGATTTCTCGGTGGTTTCTCAACATTCTCCACGGCGCTCAACGAAGTGGTTTCATTGATTCGCCAGCGTCGTTTTACGCTGGCTCTGGGCTATGGAATAGCAACCGTCGCGGTGCCTCTTATTTGCGTGGCCACCGGTTTCGGCATTGCGCTGCTCGCCAATCCGGCGTAATTTTCACGTTACACGGACGGTCGCTGAGTAACGTGAAAGAAATCTGAGCGCAACCGCCATCAAGGCCGCCAGTCCGGATGCGACGCTGGTGATTGCATTCGACCAGACCAAGCCGCTGCTGAAGGCCCTCGCCTCCGCGGGAGTCGACACTAAGAAGCTGTATTTCGTTGACGGCAACACTTCCGACTATTCGAGTGAGCTTGACGCCGGCCCGTTGGAAGGTTCGAAGGGCACTATTCCTGGCGTCAACCCGTCTGACGATTTCATCAAGCGTCTCGAATCCACTGATGTGGATCTGAAGAATACCACCACGTATGGTGCTGAAACCTACGATGGCATTATTCTGGCGGCTCTCGCTGCGCAGAAGGGCGGCAGTGCTGACGGCAAGACCATTCAGGCCAATATTCCATCGATGCGGTATCGAATGCAGTGCAAAAGTGGCCCATGAATGTGATTTCAAGAGGGCATCATGAAAATCACATGATGGAAATAAAGTTAGGGGTGCCCCCGTCGAACGATATGCACACCGGACTGTCGAACAGGTTCGAGAGAATGTAAATGAATGTAATATTAGCGGTAAGCACGTGAGAATACAGCGATAGAACAGTGATGACGGGGAGGGTGCGATCATGGTCGGTATGCGCGATGTGGCGAAGAAGGCCGGGGTGTCTCTGAGCACCGTCTCGCTGGTGGTGAACGGCAACGGGTACGTGTCTGATGACATGCGCGAACGTGTGCGCAAAGCCATGCAACTGCTCAATTATGTGCCGAACGAGCTTGCCCGCAATCTGTATCATGATCGTACGAATCTGGTCGGTGTCATCGTACCCACCATCCGCCACCCGTTCTTTGCAACGTTTACCGCACATCTGCAGCATGCGCTCGCTGCGCAAGGATTACGCACTATGCTGTGCTCTACCGCAGATGAGGCGGGCGGCGAAATCCAGTATGTCGACATGTTGCGTCGGCACATGATGGACGGCATCGTCATGTGTGCGCACACTTCGCATCCCGGCGATTATTGGACGTCGATTCATCGCCCGATCGTCGCGTTCGACCGTGTGCTTGGAGACGGTATTTCGTCGATCGGATCCGACCACGAGCAGGGTGGGCGATTGATTGCGCAGATGCTGATCCGCAATGGTGTCAAACATGTGGTGGTGATTGGCGGTCCGCGAGATCAATTCTTCGATTTGGCTGCGCGCGGAGAAGTCGAGGAAGGACCGTTCGATTTGGGAAAGACCACGTTCCCGACGGTGCGCTACTACCTCACGTTGGAACAGGAATTGACCTCCGCAGGCGTGAAATACGAGTATGTTGAAGCTGGCGAAGTGATGGATTTTGCCGGCTATCATCGTGCGGTCAGCAATGCGCTCGACAAGGTGACGACCGACGGTGTCGATGCCGTGATCAGTTCCGATATTGGTGCGTCGTTCTGCGTGCGCGAAGCGTTGAGCCGCGGAATTTCCATTCCTGACGAGCTGCAGATCGTTGCCTACGATGGTACGTATTTGACTGATTTGGCCGGCATGAAGCTGACCGCGGTCGCGCAGGATTTCTCGGCGATCGCACAGTCGGCGGCCGACCATATCGTGCAGGCTATTGCCAATGAGGAAGTGGCCGCGGCTAACGCTTCACGCAGGAACATCCCCAAGCCGTTCGAGCCGAACGTGCTTATTCCCATGACGCTGGTGCCAGGCGATACCACGCGTTGATGCTGCGCGTCTTCATGCGTGTGCCCGGTGTGGATCGCATCGATTTCAGCGGCGTCCACAACCAGCGGACGCCCGTCGATAGTCGTGCTCATCATCCGACTTGTGCATATGTGTCCGATTCTGCTGAATCGGACATGTGTGATGTGTGAGATGTTTGGATGTCCGATTCTGCAGAAACGGACACATTGGGGTCGGACAGGCTGGGTTGTGTAGAACACCGCATCAAACCGGTTCGACACGCGCATTTTGCGGTATTACTGGACATCAACGTCCCTTTCGAGGTAATATCAAACCGGTTCGATACGTACAAGTATGTAAAAGCACGCATACACTGCGTACACATTGCACCTGCATCCATGAACCAAGGGAGGTCCCATGAAAAACAAAGTGCAACTCATCACATACGCCGATCGTCTCGGCGATGGCACTCTTAGCTCGATGACCGACATCCTGCGCACCCGCTTCGACGGCGTGTATGACGGCGTGCATATCCTGCCGTTCTTCACTCCGTTCGATGGTGCGGATGCAGGCTTCGACCCGATCGACCACACCAAAGTCGACCCGCGTCTCGGCAGCTGGGACGACGTCGCTGAACTTTCCAAGACCCACGGCATCATGGTCGACGCCATCGTCAACCACATGAGCTGGGAATCCAAGCAGTTCCAAGACGTGCTTGAAAAAGGTGAGGAATCCGAGTATTACCCGATGTTTCTGACCATGAGCTCCGTCTTCCCGAACGGCGCCACCGAAGAGGATCTGGCCGGCATTTACCGCCCGCGCCCGGGCCTGCCGTTCACCCACTACAAGTTCGCTGGCAAGACCCGTCTGGTATGGGTCAGCTTCACCCCGCAGCAGGTGGACATCGACACCGATTCCGACAAAGGCTGGGAATACCTCATGTCCATCTTCGATCAGATGGCCGCATCCCACGTCAGCTACATTCGTCTCGACGCCGTCGGCTACGGCGCTAAGGAAGCTGGCACGAGCTGCTTCATGACTCCGAAGACGTTCAAGCTCATCTCCCGCCTGCGTGAAGAGGGTGTCAAGCGCGGTCTGGAAATCCTCATCGAAGTGCATTCCTACTACAAGAAGCAGGTTGAGATTGCATCGAAGGTCGATCGCGTCTACGATTTCGCGCTTCCGCCGCTGCTGCTGCATTCGTTGAATACCGGTCACGTTGAGCCGGTCGCGCATTGGACCGACATCCGTCCGAACAATGCCGTCACCGTACTCGATACGCATGATGGCATCGGAGTGATCGATATTGGTTCCGACCAGTTGGATCGTTCGCTCAAGGGGCTCGTGCCTGATGAGGACGTTGACAATCTCGTCAACACCATTCACGCGAACACGCACGGCGAATCGCAGGCCGCTACCGGCGCTGCCGCGTCCAATCTTGATCTGTATCAGGTCAACAGCACCTACTATTCGGCGCTGGGATGCAACGATCAGCACTATATTGCGGCTCGCGCAGTGCAGTTCTTCCTGCCAGGCGTTCCACAGGTCTACTATGTTGGCGCGCTTGCCGGCAAGAACGACATGGAGCTGCTGCGCAAGACCAACAATGGCCGCGATATCAATCGTCACTATTATTCCACTGCTGAGATTGATGAGAATCTGCAGCGTCCGGTGGTGAAGGCGTTGAATGCGCTCGCCAAGTTCCGCAATGAGCTTGACGCGTTCGACGGAACCTTTTCGTACGGCGCCGACGGTGACACGTCCATCAGCTTCACGTGGAAGGGCGCAACTACCGAGGCTACGCTCACGTTCGAGCCGGGTCGCGGTCTTGGTGTGGAGAACACCACGCCGGTCGCCACGCTCGCATGGCGTGATTCCGCGGGCGAACATCGTACGGACGATCTGATCGCTAATCCGCCGATCGTCGCTTGATCGCGCGTGCATCCATAAATCTGTAATCGTCCTTCTTGTCACCTCTCCTTCAGGAAGGACGATTCGCATTCTGGTTCTCAAGAAATCGTTTTTCCCGAGAATCAGCTGAAAACCAAGCACAAGCGGGTAAGGTGTGCAGTATGTCAAAGATGTCGAACCTGTTCGATCAGGACAACATGTTCTTCACCATCATGGGTGTGTTGTTCGATCTCATCATCCTTAACGTGCTCACGTTGCTCTGCTGCATTCCGATCGTTACGGCTGGCGCTTCATTCACGGCCATGCACAACGTGCTGTGGCACATGGTCCGTCATGAGGAGACGTATGTGTCGCGCCAGTTTTTTGACTCGTTCAAGCGCAACCTCAAGCAGTCGTTGCTGCCGTGGCTGGCATTCCTGTTGGCTGCGGCGGTGCTGACGGTCGACGGCATGCTCGCTTGGTCGTCGGACGCTTTGCGTATTCCGATGATGATCGTCGTGGTGTTCGCCGGACTGGTCATCATTGCGATTGCGCAGTATTTTTTCCCGTTGCTGTCCCGTTACGACAATCCCACGTCGACGATGCTGAGGAACGCGGCGAAACTCGCGCTTGGCTTCTTCCCATGCACGCTGTGCATGCTGGTGATACTTGCCGCTTTCGCCGCGTTATACGTGCAGTTTTTCGTCTACGCTATTCCGCTATTGCTGATGATGGGTATTTCGCTACCGCAATACTGCTGCGCATGGATTTACAACTGGATTTTTCGCCGTGTCGATGGTGAGATCGATACGAAGGGACGTAAGGTTGAGCGTTCCTGAACGAGCCTTCCACAGTAATCAGGGGGCATTTCGCGACTTGGTCGAAATGCCCCCTGATCGTATATTGTGACTTATCCGAATATCGTCGCGCTGCCGGCGGGCGTATGCAGCAAGGTGCCGTCGCAGCGGGCCGCTGCGTCGCCAACCGCCAGCAGGACGTCGGCGTGCGCAAGCTGGTCCGCGTAATCGTCGGGCAGCGTGCAGCTTGCGTCGGCGTCGGACGTATTGATGGCGATTACGATTCGCTCGTCGCCTGCGCTGCGCGCGTATACCAGTGGGTGGGCATGGTCCTCGGCATGTAGGAATACGATTGCTCCGTCGGCCTGCAGCGCGGGATGAGCCAGTCGCAAGGTGTTGAACGACCGTACCGTTTCTAGCAGCGACGCTGCGTCGCCTTCCTGCGAAGCCACGTCCGGACGGTCGTCGGAGGGGTCGATCGGCAGATACAGGTCTCCGCTGTGCGCCGCCGAGAAACCGGCGTTGGTATTGCGATTCCACTGCATCGGCGTGCGTGATCCGGTACGTTCGTAGCCGCCTTCCTTCGACAGTAGCCCGTGCTCGTAGCGCATGCCGATTTCGTCGCCATAGTAGATGAACGGGCAGCCGGGCAGGGTCAGTAGGAACGCGAAGGCGAGTTTCATCTCGTCTGGGGTGAGAGTGTCGCGCATGCGGATCATGTCATGGTTGCCCGACGGCACGCAGATGTATCCCAGTTCTTTGGTGTCGGCGAGCATGGCCTGATATGTGTCTACGAACGCCTTGATGTCACCGTTGGCGGAGGCGGAGAAATACGGGTTCTCTCGAAACAGGTCGAGGTAGTGCGAAGGGCCGAAATGCAGGAGGAAATCCATGTTGAATCCGGAGTGCAGCGCATTGACTGGATCGCCCCATTCCGAGATCAGCACGGCATCGGGGTGGGTTTCGTCCAGGTGTGCGCGCACCTGACGCCACAGCTGTTTGGTCCAATAATAGTCGGGATCTTCCTTGACGAGGCTGCCGGCCATGTCTACGCGGAAACCGTCCGCGCCCAGTCCGAGCCAGAAATCCATGATGTTTTGGATGAGCAGGCGTCCCTCTTGCGCTTCGGGTGAGTCGGCGGCGAACTGCCAGTCTTCGGTGACGGTTCCGAATCCGTAGTTGAGGCACGCTTGCGTGGAGAAGCAGTTGACGGCCGCGGCATCGGGGCGTTCCGCGATGCCGCCAAGGAAGCCTCGGATTGATTCGTATGGCGAATTCAGATTCGGCGATTGTGTCATCGGACGCCAGATATAGCGGTCGGTCCATGCGTTGCGCGTGCCTTTGCCGGATTCCAGGAACCATGGATTGTCGATTGCGGTGTGCCCTGGCACCAGGTCGAGCAACACGTGCATGTCGAATTCATGTGCGCGGTCGAACAGTCGGTGCAGGTCTTCGTTGGTGCCGTAGCGTTCGGCGGTGGTGTAGTAGTCGCGTACATCGTAGCCGGCATCGTAGAACGATGAGTCGAAACAGGGGTTGATCCAGATTGCGTTGCAGCCGAGGTTGCTGATGTAGTCGAGTTTGTTGATGATGCCTTGGAAATCGCCGATGCCGTCGCTGTTCGTATCGTTGAACGACTGCGGATAGATCTCGTAGAAAATCGCATTGTTGAGCCAGGATGCCATTTGTCCTCCGTAAAACGCACGTCTTCGTTACGATGCACAGCTGTATCACAGGTGTTGGGACGGGCTGTGCGGTTTTGATGGTCATTATACCGCACGCCATTTTTTATTAACTGTAATCAATCAATGATTGCAACGCTTCAAGGCGTTGCGACACGCCGATGATGAGGGGCTTTCCAAGGTTTTCTCGAACCGGTTTGACAAGGCTCGAACCGGTTTGGTAAAGTCATCTATCAAGAACTGAGGAACACAACAAGGAAAGTTGGGTCTCGCTGTTCGATATCACTTCACCACGCAAAGCTGCGGGGTGGATCGTGGATAGAAAGGGATTGGAAATGAATAAGTTCTCTTCATGGAAGAAAGCCGGTGCGGCAGTCGTGGCTGCCATGATGACCGTCGGCATGCTGGGCGCGTGCGGATCGTCAAGCTCCAGCGGAACCAAGGTCACTATCTTCAACTCCAAGGTCGAGATTGAAAGCCAGATGGAGGACATGGCCAAGAAATACTCCAAGGAGAAGGGCGTAGACGTCGAGGTCTACTACTCCAACGACACCGTTTCCGCTCACCTCGCCACTAAGTACGCTTCCAAGGATCCATACACCATCTCCATGGTTGATGCCAAGGATGTCTACTCGCTGGCCAAGGAACACGCTGTTGACCTGTCCGATCAGGATTGGGTCAAGGACACTGACTACGCCATCAGCATCGACGGCAAGACCTACGGCTTCCCGGTTTCCGTCGAAGCCCGTGGCCTGATCTACAATGCTGACGCCATCAAGAAGGTCACCGGTAAGGAATTCAAGCCTGAGAACTACAAGACCCTTGACGAGTTCAAGGATCTCATCGACGAGCTCAAGGCCGGCGGCATGGAATCCCCGACCGGTGTCATGAAGGAAGACTGGTCCCTCGCCGGGCACCTCCTGCCGGAAGTCTACGAGGAGCAGGAAGATCCGGACGCCTTCTGCCATGAGCTCAAGGACGGCAAGGTTGACCTCAGCTCCAACGCCAAGTGGAACTCCCTGATGGACTTCTTCGACGTGATGAAGGACAACAACTACGCCAAGTCCTCCGCTATCTCCGCCGAGCGTGAGGTGACTGAGCAGAAGCTGGCCGAGGGCGAAATTGCTTTCATGTTCGGCGGCAACTGGGATTGGTCCGTGCTTAACCAGTACGATTACACCGAGAACATGGGCCTCATGCCGGTTCCGCAGAACACCGATGACGGCTCCAATGAGAAGCTTGTCGGCGGCGGCTCCAAGTACTTCTTCATCGACTCCTCCGACAACACCTCTGACGAGCAGCGTAAGGCCGCCAAGGACTTCCTGAACTGGCTTGCCGAAGACAAGGAAGGTCAGGAGTTCATCTCCAAGGATGCCGCTCTGATTTCCCCGTTCAAGAACAACGAGATTGAAGCGGCCGATCCGCTGGGCAAGTCCGTGAAGTCCTATGCCGACGAAGGCAAGCTTATCGACAACTACAACTACCTGCCGGATGATCATTACTCCGTGTTGGGTGCCAAGTTCCAGAAGTGGCTTGCCGGCGATGAGGATCGTGCAACCCTCGCCAAGGACGTCGAGACCTACTGGAAGTCCGCCAAGTTTACTGGCGCAACCGCCTGAACCCACTAATAAGGCAACATGATGCAAGGTCCGCAGTTAACATCGACTGCGGGCCTTACATCCCCGTCAAGAATGGGATCCATCATGAAACAAAACAAGCTTTCTTATAAGATCAGCCAGTTTCTGATGTTCGGTGGTCCGGCGACGGTACTGTTCTTCGCCGTTGTGGTTCTACCGTTCTTCTATGGCCTCTACCTCACATTCACCAGCTGGGATGGCGTTTCGACAAAGAAGCCGTTCGTCGGTCTCACCAACTATCAGGCAGCCATCGCCGACACCGCTTACTGGCAGTCGCTTGGCCGCACATTCGTCTATTCCGTCATCGCCGTCATCCTGACCAACATCGTCGCCTTCCTGCTCGCCTATCTGGTGACCAGCGGCATCAAGGGCCAGAACTTCTTCCGTGCGGGTTTCTTCATTCCGAACCTCATCGGCGGCATCGTTCTGGGCTACGTGTGGAAGTTCGTCTTCAACCGTGCATTCGTGGCCGTCGCCGAAGCAGCGACGCAAACAGATCACGCATCACTGCTCTCCACGCCAAACGGCGCAATGCTCTGCTTGATCCTCGTTTCGGTCTGGCAGTACGCAGGCTACATGATGCTGATTTACGTGGCAGGCTTCATGAGCGTCGACCAGAGTTTGAAGGAAGCGGCCATGATCGATGGCTGCAACAAGGGCAAGGCGATGTGGCACGTGGTCATCCCGCTGATGCGCTCCTCCTTCGTACAGTGCATCTTCCTGAGCACCACCCGCTGCTTCATGGTCTACGACCTGAACCTCTCACTTACCAAGGGTGAACCGTTCAACCAGTCGGTGCTTGCGGCAATGCATGTCTACAACCAGGCGTTCGTGTACAAGAACTACGGCACAGGCCAAGCCGAGGCGTTGGTCCTCTTCATCGTTTGTGCGGTGATCGGCCTGCTGCAGGTGTACGTCGGTAAGAAGGGTGAGGTGGAAGCATAATGAAGGGTCAAACCAGCACTCGCACCAAGGTTCTGCATGCACTGATGATCGTCGTTCTGACGATTCTGCTGCTGCTGTTCATCGCGCCGTTCATTCTGGTCGTGATCAACGTCTTCAAGACGAAGGCGGATATCAACACCGCTCCGATGGACTTGATTGGCAAGCATGGCTTCACTCTGGAAAACTTCCCGAGGGCCATGGACAAGATGAACTTCCTCACCGTGTTCGGCAACTCGACCATCGTCACCGTCAGCGCTACCATCCTGACTATTCTGGTTTCCGCGATGTGCGCATACGTGATTGTGCGTAACCCGTCGTGGAAGTTCTGCGGCATCGTGTTCGCGCTCATGGTGGCCTCTATGGTCATTCCGTTCCAGGTGCTCATGGTTCCGTTGGTCTCCGTCTATGGCGGTCTGTTCAACGTGCTCAATAGCCGTGTCACATTGATCCTCATGCACGTCGGCTTCTCGGTCTCCCTGGCTGTGTTCATGTTCCATGGCGCCATCAAGACGAACATTCCGAACGAGCTTGAGGAAGCCGCCAGCATTGACGGCTGCTCTAAGTGGCGCACCTTCTGGACGATCGTGTTCCCACTGCTCAAGCCGACCGTGGCCACCGTGGCCATCATTGATGCTATGGCCTTCTGGAACGACTACCTGCTGCCGTCCCTGGTCTTGGGTCGCCGCGAGCTGTACACCATCCCGATCGCAACCCAGATCTTCTACGGCACATACTCCAACGACATCGGCCTGATCATGGCGGCCCTGCTGCTGGCCATGCTGCCGATCCTCATCCTGTACCTGTTCCTGCAGCGCTACATCGTCGAAGGCGTCACCTCCGGCGCAGTCAAGGGCTGATCGAACGGTACAGAATCCGCAATCATAACTGAACAGACTCACACAACCGGCCCGGATGCGAAGCGATAATCGCATCCGGGCTTTTCTTATGCGATATCGATATTGAGATTGCCGTCGCATGTTTCTGCTGTCTGACAGGACGTATTGATATGGTTGATTTCGTTGAAAGAATCGCTCGAATGCACTGTTGCAGTGCGTCCGGGCGATTCTCATATGTACTGAATATTCGTGTGACATTTCGAAACGAACAACGAAATAGAAACAAGAACGAGAAGCGACAATATAAAACAAGAAAAACAGGAATAGAAACAAGAAATGACTGAAGACAATCAACATAATGCAGATGAGCGGCAGACTCCAATGCAGCCGCAGCCGCTGCCGGGCCAGGTATTTGTGCGCCCCGGCATCGATGACCGTCCCGATTACGAAAAAACGTTGACTGAAGAGGCCAAAGCGGCCCTGAAGCGCCTGGCCGTACAGCAGAATCCGCGCGTGCCCGAGGCTTCTAACGAGCGCCCGGAAGTGCAGCAGACCCTCATCAACACGGAAAGTGGCTCCCCGCTGACCGCGTTCGCCCATCTTGATGCCGCCGTGCCGAACCTCGAATCGTCGTTCCTTGACCTGCGCGATCCGATGACCGCGCCCGACGGCACTACGCCCACCAAGCCGCAGGTGCATCGCCTCACCGCCGGCTTCGCGCTTGGCGCGCTGCTGTTCACCGCGCCGATGGCCGCGCTCAACTCCGTGCTCATTCCACAGACCATCAGCCGTCTTTCCGGCACCGACCGCGTCACCGATCTGGCGCTGCTCAGCGTCGTTGGCACGCTGCTGACGTTCCTGATGAACGCGTGGATTTCCGTCGGATCCGACCATTCGTACTGCCCGCTGGGCCGCCGCACCCCGTGGATCATCGCCGGCACGGTGCTGACTGCCACGTCGGTGGCGATTCTTTCCTCATGCGATTTCATGCCGTTGGTCATCGTGTTCTGGCTGTTTACGCTGATCGGATATGCGATGGTGTCGATGCCGCTGGCGGCCGCTTTCGGTGAGCGCGTGCCCGACAAGTTCCGTGATCGTGCGGACGCGTGGCGTGGCGTTGGCCAGGCGTTCGGCCAGGTGTTGGGCATTATCGCGGCCGTTTCGCTTACGTGGGCCGCCGACGATTCCGGTTGGAATGGCACCACGCGTTTCGCCATGATGGTGTTTGCGTTGTGCCTGGTGGTGGCTGGTATGGCTACGTTGCTGGTGTTGCCGTTTGAGGGTTCCAGCAGCTATTTGCCTCGTGAGGATGTGAAGAAGGGCGATTATTTTTCGCAGTATCGCCCGCCGAAGGGCGCTCCGAAGTTCTTCATTGCGTTTGCCGCGCGCATGTTTGCCATCGCAGCCACTTCCGGCATTGCGATTTACCAGTGGTATCTTGCGCAGGATGGTTTGGGTGATGTTTCGCAGGTCGCCATGTTTGGTTTGTCCGGAGCGGCTGCGGTTATGTCGATGATGGCCGTTGCCGCGTTCGTCGGCTCGCTGTTGGCTGCGCTTCTGCTTGGTCGTATCGCCCGCGCTTTCAAGGATTCCCGTATTCCCGCAATTGCCGCCTGCCTGTTGTTTGTGGTTGCTGTAGTACTTCCGTTGACACCGATCGATAGAGCGATGGCGGTCGCGTTGTATGCGCTGTTTGCAGGTTTCGCGTATGTGGCGTATGACGGCGTGAGCCAAGGGTTGAATCTTGCGACGTTACCGGATGTGCGTTCCGTTGGTCGTTCGTTGGCCGCGTTCAGTTTGGCGAATACGTTCGGTTCGTTGATTGGCGCTGTCGTTTGCGCGATTGCGATTGCGGTGACTGGCGAGTATCTGCTGATTTTCGCTGTTGCCGCCGGTTGCATGGCTGTTGCGGGCGTGCTGACGTTGCTGCTGAAATGATTTGGATGATCTGAGATAATCCGAAAAACGAATATCAATTTCAAAATTGCGCGTCCACATAGTGAACCCTTAGTAGAAAGGATATGTGGACGCGCTTATCTTTACGGCTTAGTTCGAGCGGATCGTCCGCCGAATACAAGACTCTGCGAAAGGAGGTTCGCCACGATGAACGGAATGGTTGCACGCGTACTGCTGTCCGCACGAATTATTATTCCGCTTTCGTTGGCGGACTGATTCGAGCAATGCAGCTTCAATCCCTCGCCAACGGAGGCAGGGTTTGAGGCGCGCAAAACACACGTTGATGGCCCTGCGTACTGCGGGGCCTTTTTGTTGCCGCCCACAAGGCGTAAGGCAACGAAATGAAGACTGCAACAAGAGAATAGAAGAAAGACGTTATCGGCGCATGCTGGGAGCCGGTAGCACATGACAGACGTAACAGGAGTAATCCAATGAGTGCAGTCGAAGCAGCCGCTGGTAAAGCGCAGGCAATGGTGCGCGATTCGGTGAAAACCGTGATTGCCGCTTCCATGGTCGGCACCGCCATCGAGTTCTACGACTTTTACGCATACGGCACCGCCGCTGCGAACTATTTCCCGAAGGTGTTCTTCGGAGACACCACCAATCCGACCGTCGCGCTGCTAGCCAGCCTGCTGACCTTCGCCATTGCGTTCATCGCACGTCCGCTCGGATCCTTGGTGTTCGGCCATTTCGGCGACCGCATGGGCCGCAAGACCACACTGGTGGTTTCGCTGTTGACCATGGGCGTCGCCACGTTCCTGATCGGCTGCCTGCCGACTTATAGCCAGTGGGGCATTGTGGCTGTCGCAGCGCTGTGCCTGTGCCGTTTCGTGCAGGGCATCGGTTTGGGCGGCGAATGGTCGGGTGCCGCTTTGGTGGCCACCGAGAACGCTCCGGAAGACAAGCGTGCGCTGTATGGCTCCTTCCCGGAATTGGGTGCTCCGATCGGTTTCTTCCTGTCGAACGGCACTTACTTCCTGTTGGAAACGTTCAACGATGACGATGCGATGCTGGCATGGGGTTGGCGTGTGCCGTTCCTGCTGTCCGCAGTGCTGGTGATCGTCGGTCTTGTGGTGCGCGTGCAGATGGAGGAGACCCCGATCTTCCGCATGGCTCAGGAACAGAAGAAGGTCGTCAAGTCTCCGCTGACCGAAGTGTTCAAGAAGAGCTGGAAGGAAGTCATCCAAGCCACGTTCCTGGTGGCCGTCACCTACACGCTGTTCTACACGCTGGCAACCTGGTCCCTCGCTTGGGGCACCAAAACCGTCGAGCAGGGCGGCGGCAACCTTGGTTTCACCAATCGTGAATACCTGCTCATGCTGATGCTTGCCATCTGCGTGTTCGCCGCGTTCATCGTCATTTCCTGCGTGAACGCCGATAAATTCGGCCGCAAGCGCGTGATCGTCATCTCGTCCTGCTGCCTCGTGGCATTCGCACTGCTCTTCCCGTTCCTGCTTGATCCGTCGGTCGTCGGCCAGCGTAACTTCGCCGCCAACCTGCTGTTCCTGTGCATCGGCTTCGCGTTGATGGGCACCGCATTCGGTCCGATCGGCGCGTTCCTGCCGGAGCTGTTCGACGCCAACGTGCGTTATTCCGGCTCCGGCATCGGCTACAACCTGGCTGCCATCGTCGGCGCGGCATTCGTGCCGACCATCGCCACTTGGCTGTCCCACCACTGGGGTGTGCACTCCGTCGGTCTGTACCTCGGTGTGATGGCCGTGTGCTGCCTTGTTGCGGTGCTGAGCTGCAAGGAAACTAAGGACGTCGATTTCACCAAGTGATGTCCGTGAGGGCTTCGGCGGTGCCCGGGCGGAATCGCCCGAAGCCCTCACAAAAAGCGTTTGACGCAAAACATAACCACTATGTGAACGTCAGCAACCAATATAAAGAAAACGGGACTAGAACAGTTCCGCAGGAGAGGCGGTGTGATTTCTCGGACACAATCCGGGGGGAGTAACATCCTAGGAATCACAAGCCGTTGCAACAACCGAACAAGTAACAGAAATCGAAATTTTTTTCGGGAAAAGTACGATCCCGAAGCGATAAAAAAATAAAAGGAGCGCCAATCATGGCAGCAACTATCTGGTACGAAAAGGACGCCGATCTGTCTGTGTTTGAAGGCAAGAAGGTGGCCATCCTTGGTTACGGTTCTCAGGGTCACGCCCACGCGCTGAACCTGCGCGATTCCGGTGTGGACGTCGTCGTTG